>ENA-UOJJ01003422-UOJJ01003422.1-human-gut-metagenome-genome-assembly--contig:-CS66-NODE-3422-length-17181-cov-10.796216_pt1 | contig 17181 bp, 16 predicted proteins | sample MGYA00242343_ERZ723890 | MGnify/ENA metagenome assembly ERZ723890 | reverse complement strand
GGCGCGTGGGTCAGCCGCGAGGAGCTGCGCCGCGACTACCGTGACAACGGCGTCGCCCTCACGAGCGAGATGATCGCTCGCTTTGCCGCGGGGCGAGAGTACGAGCTGGTGTCGGAATAAGATGAAAAAGCGCGGAGCAGAAGGCTCCGCGCTTTCCTTATGCAAGGGCTGTAGCGATCCATTTCCCGAGCAGCTGCAAAAGGAGAAAGTGCGCGGGATAGAAAATGTAAAAGAAATATTTTCCGCCGCGCCGCCCGCGCTCGCCGCTGTAGAGCAGCAGGAGCGGTGCGCACAGCAGCACCCACGGCGAGGCGATGAGCAGCGGGAGCAGTCCCACGAGCCGCCATACGCCCGCCGAGCGCAGCAGATAGAAAAGCGCGGCGGAGAGCGTGCCGAGAAAGACATATTCGCTGCGGACGGCAAACGCCGCCGCGCCGAAGACGAGACAGGTCAGGACGTACAGCGCTATCCGCTTCCCGCGCTCTGCCGCGTCGGACTCAATGCGTGCGAGCACGAATAGCTCTAGGCAGGAGAGCGAGAGCGTAAAGAGTACGTTTTGAAGCGCGGGACCGGTCCACTGCTCATAGTGCGCGAGGTTGAAGACCGGCTCGCTGATAAGGGCAAAGGCCAGCAGCGTGAGGAAATACCGCTTCCGGTCCCGTGTGTGCGTGAAGCCCTCGGCGAGCAGGAAGACATAGAGCGGAAAAGCGAGGTGACCCAGCACATCAAACACGCGGTAGACGCCCTGCACGGCGCCGAGCCATGCGGGCGCGTTCTGCGGGATGAGCGTGCTTCCGTCCTCACCGCGGAACGGCGCGAAAAAGCCGCGCCGGATCACGAGCATATTCGCATGGTCGCAGAGCATGGAGACCATGGCGATGTATTTGAGCGCGAAGCCGCTCAGCTTTTTGGGGATCTGTTTCATGAAGGGTTCTCCTGTGTGCGCGCCGCGCGGAGGGCGGAGCGGAAGTCCTCCCACGCCTCGGGGTGGTCGACGTAGTATTTCGGACAAATTTTGCCGGTCACGTCGTAGTGGCGGATGACGTCGGCGGGAGCGAGATCGAATTCCTCGCACAGCCACGCCGTCAGCCGCAGAAGGCTCGCCATCGTCTCGGCGGAGAACTCTCCCGTCTCGTCGGCGTGGCAGACCTCGATGGAAACGGTGTGATCGTTCGCCTGCGAGGAGCAGTAGGCGATCTCCGCGAGCGGGACGCATTGGAGGACCTCGCCCTCCAGCCCCACGATGAAGTGCGCGCTGGCGTAAGTCTCATGCGTGACGGCGAGATTGGCGAAGAAGCTGCGGTTTGCCGCCGCCGAGGTGCCGGGGTTTCCGACGTAGTGGACGACCACGCCGTCGATCGTCTCGAGCGGCGTACCGGGGCGGGAATACGGGTTGAGCGGCAGGATGTCCTGCTCCACCCATTCCGGCGCGGACACGTCCGCGCCGGGAACGGCGCGGTGGCGGAACCAGTAGACCAGCTCCGCGCCGATGCAGAGGACGAGCAGCGCGATGACCGCCCGCTCCAGCCGGACGCGGCTGCGCTTTTTTCGTGCAGCCATGCGTCAGAAGCCGCGCGCGGTCGCGGGCGTTTCGATGCCCATGCCGGCAAGCGCCTCAAGCGTGCAGGTCATCTCCGGCGTGACGATCGCACAGACGCTGCCGCTCGAGCTCGAGGTCGTGTCGATCGGCTGCCTGGTCGGCTTCTCGTCCACCCGGATGCTGTACCACAGCTCCAGCTCGACATAGAAGCTGCCGCTGTAGAGCGTACTCTCAAAGAGCGAGGCGTTGGAGGCGTGACCCGCCTCGTAGTCGCGGCGCAGCGCGGAGACGAGCGTGTTGGCCTGCGCGGCGGTCAGCTCGCCGTTGTCCTCGCCGTAGGCGCCGTCGCTGACGACGTCGTAGTAGCCGCCGGTGAGATAGGCGTTGCTCTTGTCGTCCGCCAGCTCGCCGAGCACGCGGTCGAGTGCGGCCTCGGGACAGTTGAGCAGCGCCGTCATCGTCTGCGCGACGGAGCCGGGCTCGTTCAGCTCCCGGGAGAAGGCGCGGCAGTCGACGTAGCTGCGGCGCACGACGCGCCCGTCCGTGAGCGCGTAGGTGACGGTGAAATAGAGATAGCTGTCGACCGGAGCGTCCGCGGGCGTTTCATAGGTGGTCCGCGCGTAGCTGAGCTGGCGCGCCTTGTCGGCGATCATCGCGCGGTGCGCGGCGAGGGTGCGCTCAATGCTCTCCGGCTCGTCGAGCTTGCAGGAGAGGTAGTCGCCGTTCGAGGAGAGATAAACAGAGACGAACTCCACCTCCTCCGCGTCGGGCGTATAGCCCTCGTAGCCGGTGAGGTCGAGCGACATGGCGACGCCGAAGCACACCAGCACGGCGGAGAACACCAGCGCGCCGACGCGGCCTGTGCGCCAGACGCGGAAGCTCTTGTGCAGCAGCATTTCCGCGGCGAAGTAGCCGAGCAGGCCGGTGAAGAGCATGCAGGCGATGGTGCCGGGGAGCGAGTATTGGCCGTTATGGAGGTTGAGACCGAAGACGAGGAAGTAGATAAGCTGCCCGAGCGAGAACGCGGCGCAGACCGCCACGCCGTATTTGAAGACCGGGCACATCCACGGCACGGTGACGATGGAGCCGGTCGCCTCGCTCGCGCGGCGGCGGTAGACGAGCAGGCCGAGCACGGCGAGCACGATGCCGACGGCAGCATAGATGCCGAGCACGCCAAGGCCGCTGAGCATATACTCGCCGCCCCGAATGACCTGATACGTCCCGTCGCTGAGGATGCGGTCCACGCGGGCGACATTGCTCACGTCCAGCACGCAGACAAGCTCCCAGGCAGGCGAGAGGAAGGCGAAGGTCTCCGGAGCGGAATAACCGCTGTAGCCGTAGAGGAAGTTGCCGGCAAAGGTGCGCACGAGCCACTCCATACCCGCAGCGAGAACATTCAGGATCCCGTAGAAGACGGGCGCCGCTAAGATCTGGCCGGTGAACATCATGCAGAACACGCCGAAGGAGTAGAAGAACAGCACCGAGAGCACGGCGGCGAGCAGCGCGGTACCGAGCGCGGTAATGTCCAGCGCGCCGAAGCAGGCGGCGGTGATGCCCGCGAGGGCAAAGGCGAGCACGAGCGCGGAGACCATGCACACAAGGCCGGTGAGGTAGTTGGTCGCGTACAGCGTCTCACGCCGCACAGGCATGGAATGGAAGCCCTGCGTGGCGCGGGGGTTGGTAAGGTAGGCGAACATCGCCATGGCGAAGAAGATGCCGAACACGGCGCCCATCACAAGCCCGCCGTAGGCGCCGATCTGCAGCAGGGAATACGAGGCGTCGGCCACGATCGGGACACCGTGATAGTCGGCCAGCTCGTTGAGCAGCGGCAGCGGCAGGAGCAGCAGCCAGATCAGGACGTAGCCCAGCCACAGCGGCCAGAAGCGCTGCAGGTTCTTGCGGAAAAGCGCGCGGTTAAAGAACGATGTCGCGGACTGCATAGTCGGCACCTCCCAGCTCATAGATGAAAATTTCCTCCAGCGTCAGCGGCACGGCCTCCATGTACACGGGGTCCAGCGCGGCGAGCCGCTCGGTGATCTGCTGCGTATTGCCGCGGAAGATGATGGTGAACACGCGCCCGAGATGGCTCTCGTGCAGCAGGTTCAGCCCCGCGGGTAGCTCCGGCGCGCCCTCGCCCCGGAAGACGATCTGCATTTTGACCGTGTTCTCCTGCAGCTCGGAAAGGCTGCGCTCGAGCAGGACCTTTCCCTTATTCATGATGCCGACGTGGTCGCACACGTCCTCCAGCTCGCGCAGGTTGTGGCTGGAGACGAGCACGGTCGTGCCGCGCTCAGCGACGTCCTGCATGATGAGGCTCCACACCTGACGGCGCATCACGGGGTCGAGGCCGTCCACCGGCTCATCCAGAATGAGATAGTCCGGCATACAGCACATGGCGATCCAGAACGCCGCCTGCTTCTGCATTCCCTTGGAAAGACGGCGGATGAGCTGCTTTTCGTCCAGCGAAAAGACGCCGCGCAGCTTCTCGTAGCGCTCCATGTTGAACTGCAGATAGAAGCCGCGGTAAAATTTCATCATGTCGCGTATGCTCGACTGCATAAAATAGTGCCAGTCGTCGGGGATGGAGGCGATGCGCTACTTGACCGCCACGTTCTCCCATACGTCTGCGCCGTCCACCGAGACGGTGCCGGAGTCCTGCCGGTATACGCCGGTCAGGTGGCGCAGCAGCGTGGATTTGCCCGCGCCGTTCGGCCCCACGAGACCGTAGATCGCGCCCTGCGGCACGGTCAGGCTCGCGCCGTCGAGCGCGGCAAAGCCGTCAAAGGTCTTCACCAGCTCACGAATTTCGATCATTTCTCTTCCTCCTCCCGGTAGATGGCGTCCAGCTCGGCACAGCTCATGCCGAGTGCACGCAGCTCGCGCAGCGTTTCGCGCAGGGTGTCGATCAGCGCGAGGCGGCGGGCGTCGTCCTCCGCGCGCTCGCGGCGCACGGCAAAGCTGCCCTTTCCCGGGACAGACGCGGCGTAGCCCTCCGATTCCAGCTCGCTGTAGGCGCGCTGGATGGTGTTCGGGTTGATGGCGAGCTGACTGGCCAGCGCGCGCACCGAGGGGAGCTTTTCCCCGTCGGCGATCGCGCCGGAGACGATCAGCCGCCGCAGCCCGTCGCGCACCTGCTCGTAGATCGGGCGCGCGTCGCGGTAATTCAAGGTGATCATAGCGGTGCCTCCTGTTTGCTTATCGGCTGAGAAGTACGACGACGGCGACGAGCAGGACCACAAGGATCGCGCCTACGCCGACCGTCAGAACGCTGAAGGAAACCATGCTGCCATCCCTCCTGACTGTATTAAGCGTATTAGTACAGTTAGGATAGCATGAGAGTGTCGTTCTGTCAAGTATTTTTCGGAAATTGGCGAAATCTCACAGAAGAACGATAAGGCCCCGTTAAGAATTTATCTATTGTACCAAATCGTCATATTGACGAAATTTAATAATTTTAAAGTACCAATTTAACAAAAATGGAGAAAGTGCCGTCGGACGGTTGCTTTTGCGCGTGGAATCTGCTATCTTAATACCGTAGAGAAAGGGCAGGAAGACCCAATATGCCCTTTTGGAAGCAATGCAATTTAATAGGAGAGGGGAAATCACATGGATAAGATCATAGAAATCAACAGTGCGGTAAACGGCTTTGTATGGGGACCCATCATGCTGGCACTGCTGGTCGGCACGGGCATTTACCTGAGCTTCCGCGTCGGCTTCATTCAGTTCTCCAAGATCGGCTACTGGTGGAAGAACACCATCGGCAAGATATTCCAGAAGTCCGAAGCGGGCGAGGGCGAGATCACGCCGATGCAGGCAGTCTCCACGGCGCTGGCGTCCACGGTCGGCACGGGCAACATCGCCGGCGTCACCGGCGCGATCATCCTCGGCGGCCCGGGCGCGGTGTTCTGGATGTGGATCTCCGCTCTCTTCGGCATGGTCACCAAGTTCGCCGAGGTCACTCTCGCGGTCAAGTACCGTGAGCGCAACGAAAAGGGCGACTGGTGCGGCGGCCCGATGTACTACATCAAGAACGGTCTCGGCCCCAAGTGGAAGTGGCTGGGCGTCATCTTCTCCGTGTTCGGCGCGCTCGCCGCGTTCGGCATCGGCAACATCTCCCAGATCAACTCCATCGCGTCCTCCGTCAACTCCGTCGCGGTCGCATTCCATGAGAACGCCAAGGAGTTTGACATGATCATCGGCCTCATCACCGGCGTTGTGATCGCCATTTTCGTGGCGCTCGTGCTCCTCGGCGGCGTCAAGCGCATCGGTCAGGTCACCGAAAAGCTCGTCCCCGGCATGGCAGCCATCTACATTGTCTGCGCGCTCGTGGTCGTTATCGCCAACGCGGGCACGATTCCCGGCGTGCTTGCCAGCATCTTCCAGGGCGCGTTTAACCCCTCTGCCGTCGTCGGCGGCGCGGTGGGCGTGACCATGAAGCTCGCCATCACCAAGGGCGTCGGCCGCGGCGTCTTCTCCAATGAGGCCGGTCTCGGCTCCGCGCCCATCGCGCACGCCGCCACCTCCGAGAAGAACCCCGTCCGGCAGGGCCTCTACGGCATCTTCGAGGTCTTTATGGACACCATCGTCATCTGCACCCTGACCTCCCTCGTCGTCCTCTGCTCCGGCGCGGCCACCGGCAACTACGGCAACAACGATCTCGCGGGCGTGCCCACCGCGGTCGCGGGCTTTGCCAGCGTCTTCGGCGACAAGCTCGGCTCCCTGATCCTTGCCGTCGGCCTGCTGCTCTTCGCCACCTCCACCATCCTCGGCTGGGCGCTCTACGGCACCCGCTGCGCGGAGTTCCTCTTCGGCAGCAAGATCATCCGCCCCTATCAGGTCCTCTTCTGCCTCGTCGTCGTGGCTGGCTCGGTCGCCAACCTCAAGCTGGTGTGGGACATCTCCGACACCCTCAACGGCCTCATGGCGATCCCGAACCTCATCGGCATCCTGCTCCTCAGCCCCGTGGTCATCAAGCTGACGAAGGAGCACTTCAACGGCGTAAAGGCAGGCAAGCTCGAATAAGCGAACATCCGGTCTCCTGCGGCGGGACGGACCATGCGGTCCGTCCCGCTTTTCGCTCCCCCAGCAAAAAAAGAGGAGAAAACGCGGAATATTTTCGAAGATTTCCCTTTACAATAGAAAAAAGCCGTGGTATGATATCAAAGCGCGTGAAGGCGCGCGAGGAGCATACCCGAACTTAGGACGCGGATCGTCACCTGTCCCGCCGCTCAGTTCAGGGTGAATATTTTTGAAAGGTGGAAACACAACTATGATGCTCAAAGACCAGAAGACTGCCATTATCGAAGCCAACCGCACCCATGAGAGCGACACCGGTTCTCCCGAGGTCCAGATCGCCATTCTCACCGAGCGCATCAACCAGCTCACCGAGCACCTCAAGATCCACGCGCAGGATAACCACTCCCGCCGCGGCCTGTACAAGATGATCGGTAAGCGCCGCAGCCTGCTCGACTACCTCATGAAGAAGGACATCGAGCGCTATCGTGCCATCATCGCCAAGCTCGGCATCCGTAAGTAAGAGACAATATGCGCGGGGGAAGGATATTCTTTCCCCGCGTGTTTTGCTATCTTGCACCCCCGATTTTCCCGCGAAAGCCCGCAAAATGGGGAGCCGACGCCCGCATTTTAGCAGTTGATCTTGTCCGCGACGCGTTCGCGGCTGAGCTCAAGTGCTAAAGGGTCGGACAAGGCTCCCGACAAAAATCTGAAAAGGAGTATGATCATGTCCACCATCATTACCCACCGTCAATTTCCCGGCTACCACAAGTATGAAATGGAGCTCGCCGGCCGTCCGCTGACCCTCGAGGTCGGCAAGCTCGCCGAGCTCGCCAACGCCGCCGTCATGGTCGGCTACGGCGACACCCGCGTGCTGGTCTGCGCCACCGCGTCCGCCCGTCCCCGCGACGGCATCGACTTCTTCCCCCTCTCCGTCGACTTTGAGGAGAAGATGTACTCCGTCGGCCGCATCCCCGGCAGCTTCAACCGCCGCGAGGGCCGCCCCGGCGAGAAGGGCATCCTGACCAGCCGCGTCATCGACCGCCCCATCCGCCCGCTCTTCCCCTCCGACTTCCGCAACGACGTCTCCATCATGGCGACGGTCATGAGCGTCGACCATGACTGCTCTCCCGAGATCGCGGCTCTGATCGGCACCTCCGCCGCGCTCGCCATCTCCGATATCCCCTGGAACGGCCCTGTCGGCGCGCTCAAGGTCGGCCTTGTGAACGGCGAACTCGTGCTCAACCCCAACTCTGAGCAGCGCAAGGTCAGCGATCTCGACGTCACGGTCGTCTCGACCGGCAAGAAGGTCGTCATGATCGAGGCCGGCGCGAACGAGGTCGACAACGACACCATGTACAAGGCCATCGAGCTTGCCCACAACGAGAACCAGAAGCAGGTCGAGCTCATCAACCGCATGGTCGCCGAGATCGGCAAGCCCAAGTTCGACTACCCGCACGCGAGCTTCAACCAGGAGCTGTTCGACAAGATCGTCGAAAACTTCATGGACGAGGCCAAGGCCGCGATGGATACCGACGACAAGAACGTCCGCGAGGCCCGCTGGAACGAGATGATCGAGCACTGGCACGAGAAGTACCTCGAGGAGTATCCCGACATGGATCAGTACCTCGACGAGTTCACCTATAAGTTCCAGAAGAAGATCGTCAAGGCGTGGCTGCTCGAGGGTCACCGCGTTGACGGCCGTCAGAAGAACGAGATCCGTCCGCTTGCCGCCGAGGTCGGCGTGCTGCCCCGCGTTCATGGCTCGGGCCTGTTCACCCGCGGTCAGACGCAGGTGCTCTCCGTCTGCACTCTCGATACCCTCAGCGCCAACCAGAAGCTCGACACCATCTGGGAAGAGACCGAGAAGCGCTATATGCACCACTACAACTTCCCCGGCTACTCCGTCGGCGAAGCCAAGCCCGCCCGCAGCCCCGGCCGCCGCGAGATCGGTCACGGCGCTCTCGCCGAGCGCGCGCTGCTGCCCGTCATTCCGCCCGTTGAGGAGTTCCCCTACGCCATCCGTGTGGTGAGCGAGGTCGTCTCCTCCAACGGCTCCACCTCTCAGGGCTCCATCTGCGGCTCCACGCTCGCGCTGATGGACGCCGGCGTGCCCATCAAGGCTCCCGTCGCCGGCATCTCCTGCGGTCTTATTCAGGACGGCGACGATTTCACCACCTTCATCGACATTCAGGGCGTTGAGGACTTCCACGGCGAGATGGACTTCAAGGTCGCCGGTACGAAGAAGGGCATCACCGCCATCCAGATGGACCTTAAGAACGACGGCCTGACCATGGCGATCATCAAGAACGCGCTGGACATCACCTACGATGCGCGCGTGCAGATCCTCGACCAGATCATGCTGCCCTGCATCGCCGAGCCGCGTCCCGAGGTCAGCCCCTACGCGCCCAAGATGATCACCATGAAGATCGACCCCGACCGCATCCGCGAGGTCATCGGCAAGGGCGGCTCCGTCATTCAGAAGATCGTCGCCGACACCGGCGCGAAGATCGACATCGACGACGACGGCACCATCCACATCGCCTCTGCCGACGCCGCCGCCTGCGACGCCGCGAAGAAGTGCATCGACGACATCGTGTTTGTCCCCGAGGTCGGCAAGCTGTACTACGGCCGCGTCGTGCGCCTGATGCAGTTCGGCGCCTTCGTGGAGATCGCCCCGGGCAAGGACGGTCTGGTCCACATCTCCAAGCTCGACAAGAAGCGTGTCGAGAAGGTCGAGGACGTGGTCACCGTCGGCGACATGATCTGGGTCAAGTTCATGGAGATCGACGAAAAGGGCCGCTGGAACCTCTCCCGCAAGGACGCTCTCCTCGAGATCGAGGCCCAGCAGGCCGAGGCCGCCAAGGAGCAGTAAGCGGCAAGCTGAAATTTGATATGCGGCGTCTTTTTTGCCCTTGTGGGGAAGTGCGGAGTATGATACAATAAAAACAACAATATATTCAGCTGGGAGGTCAACCGGTGAAAGAGATCAAAAGTATACTGATGTCAGAGAATGGAATGAAGATCGTAAATGCGTTGTTCCTTCTAAGTATATTAATCCGGAACCGCGGCATTATTTTTGCGTTCTACTCCTGCTGGATCATCTATTTGGCATATTGCATCAGGAATACAAAATCTAAGGCCATGCAAATAAGCTGGGCGGTGCTTATTGCGTTTGCCGTTGTGATGATTTGTGTAAACATCTATTTTTATTGCATCTCACGCTGATTGCCAATCGGTGGAATACAAAAAGAGGGACACGGCTGCGCCGTGCCCCTTTTCATTTTTTCCGTTTTGTGGTATCATATCGACAAATATCGGCTATCATCAAGGAGGTCGTCTTATGCCCGACACCATTGCTGCCATCGCCACCGCGCCCGCAGCCGCCGCGGTCGGCATCGTGCGCCTGAGCGGCGCGGAGACGCGGCGCGTGCTCGCGGCGCTGTTCACGCCGGTGGACGGTCGTTCGGCCGCGGAGCTTCCGCCGCGGCGCATGACCTACGGCACGGTGCGCGACGCCGAGGGCCGCACGCTCGACCACGCGCTGGCGGTGGTGTTCTCCGCCGGACACAGCTACACGGGCGAGGAGAGCGCGGAGCTGCACTGCCACGGCTCGCCGGTCGTTTTGCAGGAGGTCCTGCGTGCCGCGTTTGCCGCAGGCGCACGGCAGGCGCGGGCGGGAGAGTTTACCGAGCGCGCGTTTCTGAACGGCAAAATGGACCTCACCGAGGCGGAGGCGGTCATCGACCTCATCGACGCCGAGACCGCCGAGGCGGCGCGGAACGCCGCCGCCCAGGTGGACGGCGCGCTGCGCCGCCCGCTCGAACAGGTCTACGACGCGCTGCTGGGCCTCACCAGCCGCTTCTACGCCGTGGTGGACTATCCCGACGAGGACATCGAGGACCTCACGCTTGCCGAGACGGAGCGGACGCTCACGGAGAGCGAACAAACGCTCGCGGCGCTGCTCGGCACCTTTGCGCGCGGACGCGTGCTCAAAAGCGGCGCGGCGACCGCCATCGTCGGCGCGCCGAACGCGGGCAAAAGCTCGCTGCTCAACGCGCTCGTGGGCTACGACCGCGCCATCGTCACCGACCTTCCCGGCACGACGCGCGACACCGTGGAGGAGAAGGCGGTGGTCGGCGGCGTGCTGCTGCGGCTCATCGACACGGCGGGCATCCGCGAGACAGACGACGCCGTGGAGCGGCTCGGCGTGGAGCGCTCGCGCCGCGCGGTCGAGAGCGCCGATCTGGTGATCGTGGTAGCGGACGGCAGCCAAGTGCCGCTCACTGTGGAGCCAGACATTCTCGCGCTTGCCGCCCGAGCGCCGCATTGGATTCTGGCCATCAGCAAGGACGATCGAAACCCCGCCGTAAAGACCGCCGTTTGGAGACTGCCGGACGGCGCGCCTGCGCCGGAGCATCTGGTCTCCTTTAATTCCGTAATGCCCGGCGGGCTGGATGCGTTGATCGACACGATCGGAGACTGCTTTCCTGCCGGCGTTCCCGCGGGCGGCACGCTGCTCACCAACGCCCGACAGGCCGAAGCCATCCGCCGTGCGCTCGAGAGCGTCCGTGCGGCGCACGAGGCGCTCACCGCCGGGCTGACGCCCGACGTGGTGCTCACCGAGACCGAGGGCGCGCTCGACGCGCTCGGCGAGCTGACCGGCCGCACGGCGCGCGAGGATATGGTGACGCGCATTTTTGAACGCTTCTGCGTCGGAAAGTGAACGGAAAGCATTGTTTACAGAAAATGATTGATATTATCTTAACGTTCTGCTACAATACTGCCATTCTAAGGAAGAATCGACTCTATTCCCCAAAAGGGGCCGTTTGTCTGCGGCCCGGAAAGGAACGCCATGCGTGACTATATTATCATGACCGACAGCTGCTGTGACCTGAACCAGCAGGAGGTCGACGAGCTCGGGCTTACCGTTCTGCCGCTTTCCTTTACGATCAACGGCAAAACCTACCTCAACACGCCCGACCATGCCGATATGTCCCCCAAGGAATTTTTCGCAAAGATCGCTGCGGGCGAGAACAGCACCACCGCCGCCGCCAATGTCGGTCAGTTCGACGAGGCGATGCGCAGGGCGCTCGACGCGGGCAAGGATATCCTGTGCATCTGCTTCTCCGGCGCGCTGTCCACCACCTACCAGTCCGCCTGCATCGCGGCGGAGGACCTGAAAAGCGAGTACCCCGACGCGAAGATCGTTGTCATCGACTCCCTCTCCGCCTCGCGCGGACAGGGAATGCTGCTCTACCGCACGGTGCAGGAGCGCCGGAGGAGCAGCCCCGACATCGAGACGCTGGCGGCATATGTGAGGAGCATCCTCCAGACCCAATGCCACTGGTTCATCGTGGACGATCTCAACCACCTCAAGCGCGGCGGCCGCGTGAGCGCCACGGCGGCCTTCGTCGGCACGATGCTGGGCATCAAGCCCGTCATGCACACCGACAGCGAGGGCAGGCTCATTCCCATGAGCAAGGCGCGCGGCACCAAGGCTGCGCTCAAGGCGCTGGTCGACAAGGTGGAGGCGCTGGGCGTCGAGCCGGACAAGAACCAGCCCTTGTTCATCTGCCACGCCAACTGCCCTGACTCTGTGGCGTATGTCAAGGAGCTGCTGGAGGAGCGCTTCGGCGTGACGGACGTCCGCGCGGACTTCATCGGCCCTGTGATCGGCGCACACACCGGCTGCGGCACGCTGGGGCTGTTCTTCGTGGGGACGCAGCGATGAAGTGGCTGGAGCTGCATATCGACACCGCCCGCGCCGGTCTGGAGCCGGTCAGCGAGCTGCTGCGCGAGCAGGGCGTCGAGGGCCTTGTCATCGACGACGAGGCGGACTTTAAGGATTTTCTCGAAAACAACCACCAGTATTGGGACTATGTGGACGATGAGCTGCTGGCGGAGAAGCACGGCAAATGCCGCGTGACCTTCTACCTCGAAGAAAGCGAGAGCGGTTTTTCCACGCTGGCGCAGGTGCGCATCGCGCTCTCGGCGCTCAAGAAGCAGCATCCCGAATACGCGCCGCTGCTCCTCACGATGGAAAACGTGGAGGACGCCGACTGGGAGAACAACTGGAAGCAGTTCTATAAGCCCATGGAGATCGGCGAGCGCCTGCTGGTCATTCCCGAGTGGGAGCAGGCGAAGCCGACGGAGCGCGTGAAGCTCATCCTGAATCCCGGGCTGACCTTCGGCACGGGCAGCCACGCGACCACACGACTGTGCCTTCAGGCACTCGAAAAGCACATTCGCGGCGGCGAAAAGGTGCTCGACCTCGGCTGCGGCAGCGGCATCCTCTCCATCGCGGCGCTGCTGCTGGGCGCGGAGGACGCCTTCGCCTGCGACATCGACGACAAGTGCGTGGGCGTCGCCTACGAGAATGCCGCGCTCAACGGCATCGGGCGGGAGCACTACACCGTCCGCGCGGGCGACGTGCTCAGCGACAAAAGGCTCGCGCGCGAGTTCGGCGGAGACTATGATATCGTCGTGGCGAACATCGTGGCGGACGTCATCATCGCGCTCGCACCGCAGGTGCGGCCGCTGCTGAAAAAGGGCGGGCTGTTCCTCTGCTCGGGCATCATCGACGACCGCGCGGTCGAAGTCGCGGACGCGCTGCGTCTTGCGGGCTGGGCGATCATGGAGGCCCGCGAGAGCGAGGGCTGGTTCTCATATTTGTGCAAATAACAGCATAGCAAAAGGGGAGCGTTCTCTGCCATAGAGAACGCTCCCCGTGTTTGGTGCCGTATCGCGTGCAATTTATTTCCTGATTTTTTGCAGCATCCTTGTAAATTCATCCGGCAGGGGACAGGAAAGCTCCACGACCTCGTGTGTGCGCGGATGGAGAAAGCGCAGGCCGACCGCGTGCAGGCATTGCCCCGTCAGGCCGGGGATCTCCTTCTTTGCACCGTATACCGTGTCGCCAAGAATGGGATGCCCGATGTAGGCCATGTGGACGCGGATCTGGTGCGTGCGTCCCGTTTCGAGCCGGCAGCGGACGTGGGTATAGCCCGGATAGCGGGCGATGACCTCCCAATGCGTGACCGCCTCGCGCCCGCCGGCGACCACCGCCATGCGCTTGCGGTCGGTCGGATGGCGCGCGATGGGCGCGTCCACCGTGCCGCGGTCCTCGCGCAGAGCGCCCACAACGATGCACTCGTAGGTGCGCGCGAGCGTGTGGTCGGCGAGCTGCGCGGAGAGGTACTGGTGCGCCGCGTCGTTCTTCGCCGCGATGATGAGACCGCTCGTGTCGCGGTCGATGCGGTGGACGATGCCCGGGCGCAGCGCGCCGCCGATGCCCGAGAGCGTTCCCGCGCAATGGTACAGCAGCGCGTTGACGAGCGTGCCGTCCGGGTGCCCCGGCGCGGGGTGGACGACCATGCCGCTGGGCTTGTTGACCACGATCACGTCCGCGTCCTCGTACACCACATCGAGCGGAATGTCCTGCGGCACGGCCTCGACCGGCTCCGGCTCGGGCAGCGTCACGGCGATGTCCTCGCCGCCCGCGAGCTTATAGCTTTTGCTGACGGACTTCCCATCCACCGCGACCTCGCCGCTCTCGATGAGCCGCGTCGCCTGCGAGCGGGTCAAGCCGTCAAGGCTCGACGCAAGAAATGCGTCGAGCCTTTGATTTTTGCTTTCTTCACTTGCCCTGAGCAGGATCGGTCCCATGGTCCTTCTCCCAATTCTTCGCGTCGGTGTTCGGGTAGATCCAAATGTAGTAAACGAGTGCCGCGATGGTGCCGCAGACCACAAAGCAGTCCGCAACGTTGAAAACCGGAAACTCGATGAACGCGCAATCGAGCATATCCACCACATAGCCGAGGCGGACGCGGTCAATGAGATTTCCCACGCCGCCGCCGATCACGGCGGTCAGCGACCACACGCCGAGCGGGTGCCGCACGATCCGCGCGAGCAGCCATGCGAGCGCGAGCATCCCCACGCCCGTCACGCCGATGAGCAGCCAGCGCTCGCCGGAAAAGCTCGACCATGCCGCGCCGAAATTGCGCACATAGTGCAGCCGCAGCAGCTGTGGGAGAAACTCCGCGCTCTCGCCCACGGCGAAATGGGTCACGATATAGGCCTTCACCCACTGGTCCAGCGCGACGATGGCCGCGATAGCCAAAGGGCAGAGCCACAGCGAACGCTTCTTCACGGCTGTGGCACCTCGCTGTCGTCATTGGGATAGACGAGCACCCACTCTGCGTCCGCGGGGGCAAGTGCGAGCGCTTCCGCCTGCGCCTGCCTCATGCCGAGGCCCTCCGGCAGGTCGCGCAGCGCGGCGATAGGGGCATAGTAAAAGCCCGCGTCGCCGTCCTTCACGCCGCCGCTTGAGAGCACATAGTCCGTCGCGCCCGCGCCGTACAGCTCAAACATCGGCAGGCCGTAGTCGGCTGCCAGCAGCTTGCCCTCACTGCCGTTCTCGCCGATGGGAACGGTCTCGCAGTAGTATTCCTGCTCGGGGCTGCCGTTTTCCGTGCCGTCGGATGCGCCCGCGATCTTGGCTCTGTCCGCTGCCGCACCGCCAAGCTGGCGGTCATAATACGGGCTGGACTGCACCGTTTCACAGCGCTGCTCGGGATATTCCACCTCGGCGTCCGTATCGGGCAGCGGATCGCTGGGCGGCGCCGCCATCGAAAACATCGCCTGATCCTCCTGTGCGGCAGGCGCGGCAGGTGCAGCGTCGTTTGCTTCCTGCTTCATCGCCGTTCGCGGGATCGTTACCGCCGCCGCGAGCGCGACGATCGCCGCGCAGGCCGCCATCGGCATCCACCGCCGCCACGTGCTCCGCTTTTTCACCTGCGGCTTTGCTGCCGCCTTTTCCGCGCGCACCGCCGCCATCACGCCCTCCGTGAAGCCTGCGGGCACGTCCTCGTCCTCCAGCTCGCCGAGGGCGGCGTGCAGGGCCGTCAGCTCACCGAGCAGCCTTCTGCATTTCTCGCATTCGCTCACATGAGCGAGCACCTCCGCACGCTCCTCCTCCGTCAGCTCTCCGTCAACAAAGGCCGAGAGCAGCGGCGCAAATTCTTCACATTCCTTCATATTGCGTTCCTCTCCCCTCCGACAGTCTGATTACATTCTGTAACCTTTGACGCTGGCTTTTCAAAAAAGTTCCCGTCTGCCGCCAAATAATTTCGCAGCAGCAGCCGCGCGCGGTTGATGCGGCTCTTCACCGTGCCGAGCTCCAGCTCCGTGACCTCGCAGATCTCCGCATAGCTGAGCTGATGCAGCTCGCGCAGCACGAGCACGCGCCGGTAATCCTCCGGCAGCGCGGCAAGCCCCTCGCGCACCAGCCGCTGCGTCTCCCGGCCCTCGACGTGCTCCTCCGGCGTGGGCGCACGGTCGCGCACCTCAAGGTGTACGTCCTCGTCGTCGAGCGATATGCCGTCCACCGTGCGCTTGTTGCGCCGCAGCAGGTCAATGCAGGCGTTGCTCGCCAGACGGTAGAGCCAGGTGGACAGCGCCGCGTCCTCGCGGAAGCCCTCCAGTCCGCGCCAGAGGGCGAGGAAGGTATCCTGCGCGGCCTCCGCCGCGTCCTCGCTGCTGCCGCACATACGCAGGCAAAGGTTGTATATTTTCTTCTCATGCAGCCGGACGAGCTGTTCAAAGGCTGCCTCGTCGCCGCTACGCGCGGCTTGGATCAGTTCACTCTCGTTCATGTCCGCTCCGTGTGTTCAGTCGCTCAGATCGCGCTTGATGCCCGCCGTGACGCGGTAAAGATCCTCAAGCGTCTCCATGTGGTTGATCTGGTCTTTATAGTAGTTGGCGTATTTCACGCCCTTGAGATACCAGCAGTAGTGCCGCCGCGCTTCGAGCAGCGCGACCTTTTCATTGCGGAACTCCGCGCTGCGTTCGATCTGGCGCACCAGCGCGTCGCAGCGCTCGGCAAGCGGCGGCAGCGGCGGGATCGGCTCGCCCGCGAGCGCGGCTCTGCACTGCTGAAAGAGCCACGGATTGCCAAAGCAGCCGCGCCCGATCATCACCGCGTCCGCACCGGTGAGCTTCAAGGCTTTTATCGCATTTTCCGGGGTAAAAACATCGCCGTTGGCGATAACGGGGATCTTCACCGCTTCCTTGACCGCGCGGATGGTCGACCAGTCTGCCTGTCCGCTGTACATCTGCACGCGCGTGCGCCCGTGGACGGTGATCGCCGCGACGCCCACAGACTCTAACAGCACCGCCAGCTCCGGCGCGTTGATGCTGCCCTTGTCCCAGCCGCGGCGCATCTTCACCGTGACCGGAACCTTTACCGCCCTGACCACCGCCTCGGCGATGCGCGCCGCCTTTTCGGGATCGCGCATCAGCGCCGAGCCGTCGCCGTTGTTGACGATCTTGCCGACCGGACAGCCCATGTTGATGTCCAGAATGTCCGCGCCGCTCGCCTCAATGGCGATCTGCGCGGCCTCGGCCATGCAGACCGGGTCGCTGCCGAAGATCTGCGCCTGCATCGGGTGCTCGCCCGGAAAGGGCACGAGCAGCGTGCGGCTCTTTTTATCCTGATAGCACAGCGCCTTCGAGCTCACGAGCTCCGTGCACGTCAGCCCCGCGCCGAGGGACGCGCACAGCTCGCGGAACGCCGCGTCGGTCACGCCCGCCATCGGCGCGAGCGCGAGCTGCGAGTTGATCTCCAC
>ENA-UOJJ01003421-UOJJ01003421.1-human-gut-metagenome-genome-assembly--contig:-CS66-NODE-3421-length-17182-cov-10.572313_pt1 | contig 17182 bp, 21 predicted proteins | sample MGYA00242343_ERZ723890 | MGnify/ENA metagenome assembly ERZ723890 | reverse complement strand
GCTACCTTCAAAACTTTGCACAGAAGTTTGATGGAATGCTCCTTTGAAAGCCGGGTGATCAGTTCTACTCTTTCCCGGATTCCCTTGATTGGTGTTTTCCATGTGTTTCTCTCCTTTTTTATTTTTATACCATCTTTTGCCTTTGGCTGTCCTCTTTTTAGTATAGCACCAATCAAAGCAGATATTGACAAAGCTATCTACGCCTTAGATAAAGCCGTTAAAGGCTTGAAAGAGCCGACACCGACCGAGCCTGTGACACCGCCGACAAAGCAAGAGCCGAGCAACAATTCTCAGCCGACAAAGCCGAGTATTGCGCAGACAAATAAATTAACAAGAAGCTCTGAGGCAGTAGCAAAGGATAAGAAAGCGGCTCAGAAGATAATGAAGCAGGTTAAAATCACAAAGTTGACTGCAAAGAGCAAGGCAAAGAAAAAGATAACTGTTTCATGGTAAAAGGTCAAAAAGGCTAAGGGCTATCAGGTTGAAGTATCTGCAAAGAAGAATTTTAAAAAAACGATATTCAAGAAATTCACGGCTAAGACAAAGCTTAATATCAAGAATAAGAAGATAAAGAGCAAAAAGACATATTATGTCCGAGTAAGAGCATATGCGACCTACAAGGATAAGAACAATGTCACCAAAAAAGTCTACAGCAAAAAGTCTACAGCAAGTGGATAAAGAAAATACGCAAGGTCAAAGTTAAACAGCTTCTAAATTATTCCTAATATACAGTAGAACAATAGTTCCTGTATAATGCAGGAGCAGTGTTGTGCTGCGTTTAGGGAAGTTGTCAAGCTCACAATGAATTATTGGCTATAGAGTACTCAAAAAAACGAGGATACAGTGGTAATATTACGCTGTGTCCTTGTTTTTATTGAGAATAAATGTTATTTGTATTGCATTTGTCAGTAGAATCGGTTATAATATAAATGAAAATATTAAATAAGGGTGATAAAATGACTAAGGTGTCAATTGAACAGGCAATTCAAAATCAAATTGCTTCTGCTGAAATGGAAGGATTTAATTTTGAATCAGATGAAATAGAAAATGTTAAAAGATATCTTAAAGGTGAAATTATTTATCAAGATTTTTTTGAGTCACTGTCTTCAACGATAAAAAGGGCGTAAATATGGCTGGTTACTCAATGGAAAGTACTCAGGAAAACTGTTATCCGGGATCAACAGTTCTTGTTAATAAGTTTGGGTTAACGGATCAAAATAAATTAGATATTGTTGAAAGACAAATCGTGTTATTAAAAGGTGCGGAAATAGAACGGAATGCAGTTTTTGAAAATGTTGATTTTAATTATTATTAAGCGATTTACAAACACCTTTTTGAAGATATTTATGATTGGGCAGGGACGGTCAGAACAATTAATATTTCAAAAAAAGGAACTGTTTTCAGTAAGCATGATAACATTGAAGAAATCGGACAATAAAATTTAAAAGATTAGTTGAATTAAACTATTTGAACAATATGGATGAAATCAGTTTTTTTAATGAATTAACTGAGTTTTATAATGATTTCAATTTACTTCATCCATTTAGAGATGGAAATGTAACACAGAGACACCAGCAGAAAGCAGCGTAACAGCGGCAGACTGCTTTGTACATAAAATTGAATAGCGTATATGCCAAAGGACATTTCATCTTCTATTTAGGTGGATGTCCTTTTTTTGTACCCATTTTCAAAAGAAAGGAGATTCACATGGGATTAAACGAAATGGAAAAACGGCTGCTTTTTCAGGTTGAGGGTGACTATCAATTCAAAGTCCTGAACGAGCTTTACATGACCGCCCAGTACACAAAGAATCCCGAACAACGGAAGGCAGCGGAAAATCTGATGGCAAAGCTACGGGGCCTGACCGATACCGAGTGTATGGACATCGTTCGGGATATACAGAAGAATTACCGTCTGCCCTACCCGGCCCGGACGATTGGAGAAAAAATTGCCGAGGCCAGGCAGAAATCCGGCGCGAAGAAATTGAAGGGGCACGACATCATGGCGCTGGAACGCTTCGACCCGGAGGTACGTCACATGATCGTCTTTGATGTGCTGTCGTATGATTCCCCTGTCGGTGACAAGGGCGATAAGATGCGCCTGTTCCTTACGGATGCCGGCTATCAGAAATTCTTAGACAGCCAGGAACGAGGTGAGGTCAAACTGAAAAACCATGCAAAGGTCTCAGGCGGGCACCTCCACTATGACCGCAGGGACCGCGCCTTGTAACGGAAATAACCGGAGAAAGGAGGCTGTGAAATGGCTGTATTCCGGGTAGAAAAAACGAAGGACTTCACGATCATGTGTAACCACCATCTGCGCAATACGGAACTGTCCTTAAAGGCAAAGGGGCTTCTCTCCCTCATGCTGTCGCTGCCGGAAGATTGGGATTATACCACAAAGGGGCTCGCCCATATCTGTAAGGACGGTGTGGATTCAATCACCACCGCCCTGAAGGAACTGGAGCGGCACGGGTATCTCACCAGGCAGCGCCTCCGCTATGAGAACGGGCAGCTCGGAGATATTGAATATACGATCCATGAAAAGCCTGTAAACGCTGAAAAACAGGAGGATTCACCTAAACGGGAAAATCCAAGACAGGTAAATCCAAGACAGGCAAAACCTGAACAGGCCGAACCTGAACAGGAAAATCCCGCACAATTAAATACTAATCCATTAAAAACTAAAAAATCAAAAACGGATATATCAAGGACCCATCAATCAATCTATCCGGCAGAGCCGGAGGCGGCAGGCCGATCGGATTGAGCTGATAGACGCTTACCGTGAAATCCTGAAAGAAAATATTGAGTATGACTGTATGGTCTCCCGGTATGGGAAAGAACGCTTAGACGAGACTGTGGAGCTTATGCTTGAAGTGGTCTTATCCAAACGGTCATATATCCGTATCGCTGGGGATGATTTTCCCAGGGAGGTGGTAAAGGGCCGGTTTCTGAAAATCAATTCCGGCCACTTGGAATATGTCTTTGACTGTATTGACAAAAACACTACAAAAGTCGGGAATATCAAGGCATATCTGCTGGCGGCGCTGTATAATGCCCCGGCAACAATGGACAGTTATTACCGTGCCGAGGTCAACCATGACCTGTACGGCTGTTAGGCGCCTCCGGGCGTCTTTTTTCATCACAGGAAGGAGGCGGGGCACGATGAAAAGAAATTCTGTGCCGGCACGATGCCCGGCGTAACCAAAGAACAGATTCAGGCAGCACGGGAGGCGGATCTTTTCGCATACCTGCAATTCCATGAGCCTGGGGTACTGAAACGGGACGGGCCCAATTACCGGCACAAGGAACATGACAGCCTGGTCTATGTGACCGGGAAAAGGTACTGGTACTGGAACAGCCGGGGCCGGAGTATCAACGCCCTGGATTACCTGATTCAGATTCGGGGATATGGGCTGGTGGATGCGGTCCATACGCTGGTAGGCGGGGAAATCCAACAGACACCGGCCTATCGGAGTACAACAGTAACAGCCCATGTGCAGAAAGAACCGGAGAAGAAAACATTTTCCCTCCCCTGGGCCAGACGGTGCGCCACATCCGCCGTCTCCTATTTGCAGCGGCGTGGGATCAGCCCTGATGTGATCAGCCGGTGTTTCCGGGAAGGGCTGTTCTATGAGGCACGGTATCATGGCGAGCCGGTCTGTGTGTTCGTGGGAAAGGACGAAGCCGGCAAAGCGAAGTTTGCCTGTATGCGGAGCATTACCGGCAGCCTTAGAAAAGATGTTTACGGCAGCGACAAGGAATACAGCTTCTGCTATCCACCGAGGAATCCGGGCAGCCGTCATGTGGCGGTCTTTGAGGCGCCCATTGACGCGCTCTCCCATGCCACGCTGCAGGAATTGGAAGGCTGGAAATGGGACGGCTACCGGCTATCGCTGGGCGGTACTTCCCATGTGGCGCTAACTGCGTTTCTGGAACGCCACCCGGAAATCCGGCGCGTTAATCTCTACATGGACAATGATCTTGGCGGCCTTAAAAATGCCAGGAGAATCAAGTCAATGCTCCATGAGGACCGGCGTTTCAAACATATCTGTGTGAGCGTCAACCCGCCCCGCACAGGCAAGGACTACAACGAAAAGCTGCTCCATGTTGCAGAACAGATGAAAGGCCATCAACAACAATGCCGCCAGAAACAGGCGGCTGTTTCAATTTGACAGGAGGATTTTAGAAATGATGAACACAGAGAACACGGCTTTACAGATGATTGCTGAAGCTGCCCGGTGCCCGGACTATGGCCCCGACATGGTTAAGGCGCTGATGAAAAAGCTGGATATGAACGAGAAAGGCTTTGCGCTTCTGATGAACGTCGCCCCTTCCACGGTCCGGCTCTGGACCAGCGGCGCCGCGCAGCCAAGCGGAACGGCCAGGCGGCTCATGCAGATTTACGAGACCGGGCCGGAGATTGTCGGCAAGATTGCCAGAGGGCAGCCGCCGGCAGATGGGAGAGATTCATAAATGGCAGAGGAAAGGCAACAGACTGATTTAGGCACGGAAACGCCGATTGCGGAAAATGAACAGGTCAGGGCGCTGCTTGCGCTCTTAAAAGAAAAAGATTCCCCCGCCTATGCAGACTTCGCAGAACTGATTGAATCTGTCACAGGGATGGAGAAACGTCTTTCCATAGCGGTCGGCGAGCTGGCGACTATGCGGGAGGATTTGCAGAAAATGCAGGATCACTCCCTGAAAGCCTCACTCCAAAAGACCTGCAAAACACTGGAAGGCAATATTTCCTCTATGCAGCAGAAATTATCAGAGCTAAAGGGAAAGATTGTTGCGGGCTGCAGGCACATCCTGGCGGATTTTAAGGAACGCGGTACCGTCGCTTTGAACGGGATTACCCATTTCCTTCACCTGAAACCGGCGTTAGAGGCGATCCGTCAAGGGGCGGAAAACCACCAGCAGGCCAGCAGCCGGGCAATGGAGAGGATTGATGCTTTCGCGTCCGAGTACCATGAGGCAGGAAAACACCTGAAAAATATGCGCCTGGCGCTGATGGGAAAGGAACCGGTGCAGCAGGCAAAGACCGGCGGGGAGATTGCGCACTATGCCAAGGCCCCCTACCGTGCCAGCCGTGCGTGTATGGGAGCCATGAAGAAAAACGCAGAAAAGGCAATGGCTGCGCTGGAAAAACTGGAACAGGCAGCCGAGCGCCGCCCCTCCGTTTTGGAGTCCATGCGGGAACAGGCGGCGAAGCTGGAACCGGCAAAGAACCAGCCGGCACCTTCCCATGACAAAGGCAGCCGGTGATAAAAACAGAATGAAGGGAGGAAATCAAATTGAAACAGGAACAACTTCCGCAGATTTACTTCGTCCGTGATACGGATTTAGGCATGTTTGCCTATGAGCTCCATATCCTGGCCGGGGATTTCCTGCGGGAAAGTGAATTCAACCTGCACTCATTGGCAGCCAACACCGGGCCGGATTCGATTGCGATTATGGGAAAAAATCATATGTGGCTCTCGGATGCGCTGCTTGCCTACTGTCCTTCGGCGGAGCTTTACCGGATGGCCGCCATGACAGAATACCCCGCCGCCAGAGCTTTCCTGTTCCATACGGAACGCAAGGAGGACGGACGCCTGTATGGGGATGTTCTGATGATGGACCTTGACACGCTGCGGCAGGATATAGAAAGAAATACCCTCTACCCTTACGGCGTCAGCATGGAATACCGGAACGGCACGAAGGCGGAGGCGGACATTGAAAAATGGGAATCAATGGAGCTGTGCGAAAAGGACGCCCTGAAAACCTGGCGATACCTTTATGCGCCGGAGCAAGTGACGGAATGGCAGTACCGCTATTCTAACCGGTTCAGCCAATGGAAGGAGCAGGCATTTTCTTATATGCCCCAGGATTTGGAGGAACGGCTGAATGTGGAGTATATGGAAGAAGCGCAGAACCCGGACACGGATATGTACCGCATACCCCTGGGGACAGCGAAGCAGATGCTCCTTGACGGCGATCCGGTCTACCGCCTCTTTCCCGGAGGACCGGAAAAAGTCGCGCCCATTGCGGCGGTCACGGGGCTCTGGTATGAGCATTACCGGGAGTTCGCCGTTACCCCGGAGGACCTGGGAGCACTTGACCGGCTGGTACGCAGGGAAACGGATCGGCTCATGGGAATACGCCCGCAACCGGATAAATCACAGGAACGCCGCCCTTCCCCGGAGCGATGATTTTTTATGACAGACTGGAGGTGATATTGATTGGCGGATAATATACAGCATGAAGATTTCGGGGAAAAGATCGGCGGTGCAAAAAAAGATTTATGGAAGGACCGTGGGCTCTATGTGAACGATCTGGACGCCATGAATGAGCGTGAAGCCGAGAAATTCGTAAAAAAGGATAATATCTGGAAGAAACCGGATTATGAGGCCATGCTGGAGGATGGGATTCCCCTTGGCGTGGTCTATTTTATTAAAAAGGCACGGGACGGGCTGAATGCCTCCCCACAGTATTACCGCAGGGATGATACGCCGGAGAAACGCCTTGCAAGGCAGAAAGAATATATCAGGACGGTACGGGAGCTGCAAAGCACGGTCTCGGAGGTCCGCACCGTGGAGGAGGCAATGAAGGTCTATGACCGTTTCTTTGTGGAAAACGGGTATCTGGAACAGGTGCAGGGCTGGGGCAGCGGCACCCATTACCGGGCAACGGAGAAGGGTCAGGAGAACCCAGCCATTACAAACAAGCTGTCCAATACCCTGATGATCCGCTCAGCGGGATATTTTGAGCGGAACTTTACACAGAAAGCACAGAAGGAACAGTTTGGCGTTTCCAAAGACCAGAAGGTGCCGAAGGGTTATGCGATCCATTTCAACGACGGGAAGAATACCTATGCCAAAAATAATGACTGGAAACCTGATACCTACTATGTGACGAAGGGTTATTCCATCTTACAGACAAATTTTGAAACGCGGGAGGCTGCCCTGAAATGGGTGCAGGAGCTGGCAAAAGGCCGCAGCAAAAGCGGAAAGACGCGGTTTGTGCCTCCACAGCTTATCGCTGTGCGGCGAACCGGGCCGGATTACAGAAACGGTGCAGAGATTACCGGGCAGCACTACCTTGATACCTTCGGGTTCCGCGGCGGTGAGTTTGGGAACTGGATGAACCAGAATGACCGGCAGGCTTCCCTCGACATGGGTTTTGAAGCGCTCAAAGATTTGGCGTCTGCCCTGCAGGTCAGCGACAAAGACATTGCCTACCAGGGAACGCTTGCTATCGCTTTCGGCGCCAGGGGCAGCGGCAACGCGGCGGCCCATTATGAACCGCTTCGCAAGGTTATCAACCTTACGAAGATGCACGGGGCCGGCTCTTTAGCCCATGAATGGTGGCACGGGTTTGACGATTACCTGGGTACGAAAATGGGCGCAAAAGGGATGCTCTCGGAACAGCCCCGCCTCTATGCGCCGTTCCAAAAGTTGATTGATACCATGAAATATAAGCCGGAGACCCCAGAGCAGGCGGCAGCCCGTACCGAAGCGCAGACAGAGCGCACCCGGAAAAATGCGGCAAGCTGGCTGGATTCTGCGGTGCTCGGTTCTCTGAAACGGTATGGCAATGAGGCACAAATGGAAACCTACGCGGTTCTCAGGGAGGCGTTTTTGTCCGGCGAGGCCGGCTCCGTGGAACAGATCAGCGCTTTTAAGAAGTCTGTCACCGGGCGGGTGATCCCCAAAAGTGAGCGGGAACGACTGGAAATATTCGAGCACATGCTGTCCGGGATGCAGGCACAGGAGGCCCCGCAGATCGGACGTGTGGAGACCGATTTTTACCGGAATTCCGTGCGCATGGGAAAGGAATGTGAAAAGGACGGCGGCTATTGGGACAGTAACGTGGAAATGACCGCCAGGGCCTTTGCCTGTTACATCAAGGATAAGCTGCCCTATCAATCGGATTATCTGGCGGGCCATGCGGATTGTGCCGTTACCTTTGTTTCCGATAAAGACGGAAAAATGGAGGTTTTGAAAGCCTATCCTGAAGGTGAGGAACGGCGGGCTATCAACGCGGTATTTGATGAGATCGTGGCAGACCTGAAACGGGAGCAGATACTTACCCATTCGGATGTGACGCTGCCCCTTCCGGCGCAGCCATTAGCGGAGAATGAGCAGATTTCTATATTTACGGCAGAGCGGCCTTCGGTCATGGCGCAGCTTGCAGCGGCAAAGCCGGCAGAAAAAACTACCCCGGCACAGGCGGCCCCGAAAAAGAGCCGTGTGCCGGAGATTTGAGGAGGTGTGAAAGATTTTGGAAGAAAATAAAGATTACCGTGCTTACCGGTACGGCGATCATTTAGAACCAGGTGCAGAGCTGAAAATCGAGCACAGTGTTTCTTGTGAAGATGTGGATATTTCCTCCCTGATTACAATGGGCGCCGAAAATCTGGAGGCCATGCGCCAGGGAAGTATCGATGGTGAACAGAAAGCCTATGAGATTGTGGTCGCTGCGGCAAAGCAATGGGAAAAGCAGGCAGCCGCCACGCAGATGATCAACCGGGCGCTTTCTTACCTGCGAACCCCGGAGGTGACGCATACCGCAAATGAATGGCGCAAAACCGACAACTGGCGGAATGACGAAGAAATCAGTAACCGCGTCTACCGTATGAGCTGTGGCATTTGGGAAGATACCAAATATGACCGGGAAACCAAACAGAGCGTACCGGTTGCCTGGTATGTGACCTGGGATGTCTATGTGAACTCCCCAAAACAGGGTTATGGCGAAAAGATTGCCGGGCAGAATCAGAAACGCTACACGGACAAAGCCGCCGCTGAAAAGTATCTGGAAGGCCGGAAAAAAGCCTACTCCCATTTATTCACGGAAATTTCCCCGCAGATACCAAAACAGTATGAGCACCATTTTACTGTATATGGAGCACTTCTGCCGGGGTACACGGTGGAGGGTCAGGAACCGGTAAAAACAGACCGTACCGCCGCCGATGTTTCGGAGGGCGGTATTTCTATGCCTGAAAAACCGGAGAAACCTTCCGTCCTGGGAAAGCTGTCTGCGGCCAAAACGCAGGAGAAAACACCTGCTGCTCCTGGTGCGGCAAATAAAAAGAAGGAGGATATGCAGCTATGAAGGTGTTAATGGTAGAGCCGGGCAAATCGCCCTATGAGACTGAAATTGAGGGCGGGCTGGAATCCTTGCAGGCTGCTGTCGGCGGAGATATTCAGGCAACTTATCCCTTTGATGATCTGGTTGGGCTGATCTGCAATGATGAAGGCAAGCTCATGGGGTTGCCTCTGAACCGGGCGCTTTATGATGACGGCGGGCGTATGTATGATATTGTTGCCGGAAACTTTTTGATTGTTGGGCTTGGAGAGGAAGATTTTACCGACCTTTCCCCCGAACTGATGAAGAAATTCAGCGAGCAGTTTAAGCACCCGGAGAAATTTGCCCGGATTGCCGGAGAGATCATTGCAGTCAAGCAGCCGGTCACAAATGAGCACCAGGAAAAAACGCCCAAACATTCCGGCATGGAATTGTAGGAAGGGAGGGATGGCATATGCTGATGGCAGTAGAAGGCCCCTATGCGCTGATGGTGCAGCCGGACGATATTTTAATCTCTCCCCGTGAGGTAGACGAACATTTTGGTACAATGGCCTGCTTCCACCCCCGCTATGCGCTGGGTGACAGTCACAATTACATGGATAAAGATGATTTCCTGCGGGAGATGTATTTAGATACCGTGGGGCATGATGAAGCGGGTCTGAAACGCTATGAACATATGGTGAACATTGTGAGCAGCCGGTTCCGGCACGGGCCAAAGACGGAGGAACGGGCGGTTGATGACGCCATGCTGAAGGTGATCTCCGAAAAATATATTACGCTGCCCCTTTATCTCATGGATCACAGCGGCCTTGCCATGCAGACCACAAGTTTCAATGATCCCTGGGACAGCGGGCAGGTGGGATGGATTTATGTTTCCAAAGAGGATGCCCTAAAAGAGTTCGGCGGTGAAAAAATGACCGGTGCCATTCGGAAAAAGGCGGAGGATTTGATGCGCAGCGAAGTCGCCGCCTATGATTCCTACCTGCGAGGCGAGTGCTACGGATTTGAGCTTTACAAAAACGGTGAGCTCACGGATAGCTGCTGGGGCTTTATGGGAGACCTGGCCGATGTCTGTAAAGATATGGCGGATTACCTGCCGGACGAGTGCAGGGGCATGGTGGAACACCTGGAGGAACAGGATCACCCGGCGACCATCATCAAGACGCTTCTGAAACATGCGAAAATCCAGGTAGAGCAGGCGGCAAAAGCCTTTGAGCACGCCCCGCGCCAGCAGGTGATTGGGGATGCCCGTTAAACAGTTATTTCCTATTTATAATTACAGAATCTATCAGGAAGGAGGATGCTTATGCAGGAAGATTTGGAACAGCGGACCGTATCGGTCTCCATCCAGGCAGCAAAGCTGTCCGGGCGGGTGCTGCGTTCTGCGATTGCCGCTGTGCTCCGTAAGATGGAGCAGGAACGCACTACCCCGAAAGTCGGAAGGAACAGCATGAAACGGCTGACCTATAAAGACCCTGGAGCCAATACCATTGAAGTGTCCGGCAGAATCCGCTCTTTTGAGCGGTACGCCAGGAAACACCAGGTCCGCTACCATATTGAAAAAGAGCTGGGGACCGATCCCCCGAAATGGACGGTCTATTTCAAGGCGAATCAGGCGGACGCGCTGACGGCGGCTTTTAAGGAATATACCCGGAAAGACCTTGCCCGTACACAGAGACCTTCTCTGCTCTCCCAGCTTCATAAATTTAAGGAGCTGGCGCAGGCGCTTGGCCGTGACCGGGTGAAAAACAAGGAACACGGAGGCCCAGAACGATGAAGATAGATACCGATACTCTCAAAAAGCAGGTGATCCTTCACCTGCCCTATCTGTTGTTCCTTCTGGTATTTGCGAAGCTGGGCGAGGCGGTGCGCCTTGCCCCCGGAGCGGACGCCTCACAGAAATTGTTAGGGCTGTCCGAAGGTTTTAGTATGGCCTTTCAGAGTATGTGGCCGGGTGCGGCGCTGGACTGGCTGGTGGGATTATGCGGTGCGGTGATTGTGCGGCTGGCTGTCTATCTCAGAGGAAAGGACGCAAAAAAATACCGCAAAAATGTGGAATACGGATCGGCCCGTTGGGGCAACAAAACAGACATTGCCCCTTTTATGGACCCGAAACCGGAAAACAACATTATCCTGACGCAGACCGAGGGGCTTATGATGTCCGGCAGGCCGAAGAATCCGGCCCATGCCCGCAATAAAAATGTGCTGGTAGTCGGTGGTTCCGGCTCTGGTAAGACGAGATTTTTTATCAAGCCCAATCTTATGCAGATGCACTCATCGTATGTTGTCACTGATCCGAAAGGTACGGTCTTGATTGAGGTAGGAAAACTATTAAGCCGTGGCACACCGAAACTGGATAAGGACGGCAACCCGGTCCGGGGAAAGAATGGAAAAATCGTGTATGAGCCTTATAAGATCAAGGTATTCAATACGATCAACTTTTCAAAAAGTATGCACTACAACCCTTTTGCCTACATTCACAATGAGAAGGATATTCTGAAACTGGTAACGGTGCTGATCGCAAACACCAAAGGAGAAGGAAAATCAGGTGACGATTTCTGGGTCAAAGCCGAAACCTTGCTTTACACAGCGTTGATCGGCTATATTTATTATGAGGCCCCCACAAACGAGCAGAATTTTTCCACCCTGGTAGAAATGATAAACGCTATGGAGGTCCGGGAGGATGACGAAAGTTTCAAAAATGCCGTTGACCTTCTCTTTGACGCACTGGAGCAAAAAGACCCGGACCACTTCGCCTTACGCCAGTATAAAAAATACAAACTTGCGGCGGGCAAGACAGCAAAATCGATCCTTATTTCCTGCGGTGCCAGACTTGCCCCCTTCGACATTAAGGAAGTCCGGGAGATCACTATGTATGACGAGCTGGAGCTTGACCTGGTGGGAGACAGAAAAACGGCGCTGTTCTTTATTATCAGCGATACGGACGCGACCTTTAATTTCCTTGTCAGTATGGCCTATACCCAGTTATTCAATCTGCTCTGTGAGCGTGCCGATGACAAGTACGGCGGCAGGCTGCCGGTGCATGTGCGGTGCCTGATCGACGAGGCAGCCAATATCGGGCAGATTCCAAACCTGGAAAAGCTGATGGCAACGATCCGTTCCAGGGAGATTTCGGCCTGTCTGGTCCTGCAAGCGCAGAGCCAGTTAAAGGCGCTTTATAAGGATAACATGGACACCATCATCGGCAACTGTGACGCCTCCCTTTTCCTGGGAGGCAAGGAAGAAACCACGCTGAAAAGCTGGAACTCCCTGCTTGGGAAAGAGACCATCGACATGTATAACACCAGCGTCACAAAGGGTACTCAGGAATCCCACGGCCAGAATTTCCAGAAGTTAGGAAAGGATTTGATGTCGGTGGACGAGCTGGCCGTCATGGACGGCGGGAAATGCCTCCTGCAGATCAGGGGCGTCCGGCCTTTCCTCTCCCGCAAGTACGATATTACCAAGCACCCGAACTATAAATATCTGTCGGATTATGCCCCTAAAAACGCTTTTGACATTGAGAAATTTTTATCCACAAAAATGCCGATGCGTCCCGGCGAGCTGTACCGCAATTATGAGGTCACGGCAGAGGATTTGGAGGCTCCGGCTGCAGGATGATGTAGCTGCCTGTTAAAGTTTCTGGCTTTGGCGGGCTTTTTCGTTTCACCGGAAGGAGGTTTTATTGAGGATTCGCGCCCCTCCCCTGACAACTGAATACTTTTTCAGGTATACCCTGGACTACGCCGCCCCTGTGCTTGATGTAAATTCTCTTGAAGCACAGGGGCGTTTTTTCGTTTCCGGCCTGAAACGGCCACACCACAAAATTATGATTTCTTAAATTAAAGGAACTATATGGCTTTTTTGCAAGTGCGATTGATACCCTGAAAATCCTGGTTATTGCTCTGGGTGCCGGCCTCGGCGCATGGGGTGTCATCAACCTTCTGGAAGGTTATGGCAATGACAATTCTGGGGCAGATCTTACGCCGGAGGAAACAGAACGGCTTGCAGTATACCGCCGGAAGAAAGCCGGTCAGCAGAGGGCAAGACGCGAGGGAAAGAAATGTGACCAGCCGAAAAGGAAAGTCAGTTAGCGGGGACATTCCCGTGCCGGGAAGAACAAAAGAAGCATTGTGGAAATGTGCATAACTGGCTATGGAATCCCTCTCATTCCTTATATCATTCAAAACAATAGAAAAATCCGTTTTCGTATGATAAAATAGATTGCGAAGAATGCGAGAGGTATAATTCAAATGAAAATACAGCGTTTAATTGGTTTAATATGCGTTCTTGCTGATGTTGACAAAATAACAGTTCAAGAATTGGCAGACCGTTTTGAGGTTTCTAAAAGGACTATTTTTCGTGATTTAGATACACTAAATCTTGCCGGGATACCCATAATTTCCTATCCGGGAATAGGTGGTGGTATTTCAATCATTGAAGGATATAAAATAGACAAAAAGATTTTATCGACCGATGATACAGGGAAAATATTTACAGCATTAAAAGGGCTGGAAAGTATTGACAATGACATCTCTGTCAATAGTTTAATTGCAAAACTAATACCAGAGAAAGAAGCCGATATATTTTCACAAAGCGAATATGTTATCGATTTTTCTGCATGGTTTGAGGACAGCATAATACATGAAAAGGCAATCGCATTACACAAAGCAATATGCAACAATCGTTGTGTTTTGCTTGAATATGTATCAAGAAATTCAAGAGAAAAAAGATTTGTAGAGCCATATAAATTGATTTTTAAACAATCAGACTGGTATCTATATGCTTTTTGCAGGAATAGGAATGATTTTCGATTGTTCAAACTTAGACGTATCATTTCCTATGAAGTTTTGGAGGATATTTTTGAGCACCGACAGATAGGTAATATTCATCTTGAAAGGGATTATGCGAAAAACCTTTTTTCAAAGCGGAATAAAAAAGGTTCTATAAAGGTTGTATTGGAGTATGACAAAAAAGATGAATTTGAGATTACACAGAAAATAGACGCTTCATTTTTTCAAGAAATCAGCAGTCAGACAGATACAGGGCGTATATGTTTCTATACATCAAGCCTATCGTCTGTCAGTAATCTGGTCTTTGGAATGTTAGACAAGGTTCGAGTGGTTTCCCCGCCGGAACTTTATAATGATATAAAATGTCGATTGAAAATTGCACATGGATTTTTTAAAGGGTGACACATTAGCTGTCACCTTTTGTATTGTACAATAATCGCGAAAGGTGGTAATGAAAATGAAAAAAGAAATCTTAGTTTTTATCTTCAATGGATATGCAGACTGGGAGCCTGCATATGTGTGTGCTGAATTAAATTCCTCTGATACAGATTATGTTGTAAGGACAATCAGCCTTGACAAGAATCCCAAAGTTTCAATGGGAGGTTTTCGCGTTTTGCCCGATTATGCCGTAGATGACTATCCAGCAAAATTTAGCCTGTTGATTTTGGCTGGCGGGAACGCATGGGCAGAGCAAAAAAACAATGATGTTTTTCCCCTTGTTGAATATGCAGTAAAAAATCATATTCCAGTTGGGGCAATCTGTAATGCAGTAAATTTTATGGCGGAAAATGGCTTTTTGAATGAAATTAAGCACTCTGGGAATACCCTTAAATTTATGAAATCACAAGCACCACATTACAAGGGTGATAAGAATTTTTTAGAGGAGCAAGCTGTTTGTGACGCGAATATTATTACTGCTAATGGTTCGGGTACTTTAGAATTTGCGAGGAAAATTTTAACGTTACTGAACGCAAAATCAGAACAGGCTATTGCGGATTGGTATAACCTCAATAAGTTTGGCTTTTATCAATAAAGGCAACATATAACAATGTTCCCCATGTGGGAGAAAGGGGGATTTTTCTATGGATTGCACAGAAGCATATAAGGGACACATCATGTATTCTTTCAATGGCTTTTGCAAAGTCATCATACGCTATGCCGCTATCAACGCATGGCGTGACAGGAGCAAAAAGAAATATCCCTTGAATACCTCACAGAAGTTCACAGCACCATGTTTTTAGCGGAGAATTTGGAATCGTAGACCATATAACATTATCTCAGCCTGTCAATGTATCACGCACTGACAGGTTTTTTTATTTGGAAGGAGGTTCTTTTGAGGATTCGCGCCCCTCCCCTGACAACTGAATACTTTTTCAGGTATATCCTGGACCATGCCGCCCCTGTGCTTGATGTAAATTTTCTTAAAGCACAGGGGCGTTTTTTCGTTTCCGACCTGACACGGCCACAACACAAAAACATGATTTCTTAAATTAAAGGAGGAACTTTATGGCTTTTTTTGCAAGTGCGATTGATACCCTGAAAATCCTGGTTATTGCTCTGGGCGCCGGCCTCGGTGCATAGGGCGTTATCAACCTTCTGGAAGGTTATGGCAATGACAACTCTGGCGCCAATGCTCATGCGCCATAAAGTAACACAATGATTTTAATAGGTAGCCACCCACTATTCTGTACATCTTATAAGAAAAGTTTTTGTAAAGGAAACTTGACAAGACCACCTTATGCTACTATAATGGGAATGTAAAGGAACCTTGTCAAAACAGGAGGTGACATTATTTGGAAAACAGGGTTGAAGAATTACGAAAAAGGTTAGGCATGAATCAAGAAGATTTTGCAAAAGCACTTAAAGTTTCAAGACAAACCGTCAGTTCAATAGAAACGGGGAAATATAATCCCTCTTTAGAATTAGCTTTTACAATATCAGATTTTTTTGGCAAGCAAATTGAAGATATTTTTATTCATGAAAGGAGTTGCAAAGATGAAAAAAGGTAATTTATTAGAGGGTATTTTGTTTGTTTTAGCAGGCATTATTCTTTTGGGTGTAGCACTACTAACTGATAGTGTGCTGGACAGTTTGCTTATTGGTTTTGCTGCCGCAACTATCTCTCCTGGTATTGTTATGATTTGTAAATACTTCTATTGGAGTACATCTAAAAACAAAGAGCGTTATCAAGAAAAAATAGAAAATGAAAAAATCGAATTTCATGATGAATTAAAATCAAAATTAAGAGATAAATCCGGGCGCTATGCGTATGCCATCGGGCTTGTGACAGTTAGTATTTCAATAATCATTTTCTCCATACTGGGACAACTTGGAATCATTGATAATTCACGCTTAATAGTGCTATATCTGGGCGGCTATTTAATATTTCAAATTGTAATAGGTATCGTAATATTTAAACAGTTGCTAAAAAAGTATGAATAGCAAACCCGGCTGAGCCAGTCAACGGCAAGTAAATGGGCTTCACTTCGCCCACCGTTGACAGCCATGTCTGTCGTTGCTGTCCGGTAATCAAGGGGCAACAGCCTAAAGTGCTGCTACCCATCAAATCGGCACATCAAGCAGTAAGTCTTAAAAGATTTGCTGCTTTTTTATACCCTTATATCAAATTACCGCATTAATGAAAAATAACTTTAAGAAGGCCGACACCCGGTAACTTGAACGAAGGTTACATAGTGCGCGCGCTCCCTGCTCGGAAGTCGTCCATATTTACAACTTAATACCGTTGTGCTACAGTTACAAAACTTGCCGCCGTATTTTATGCTCTTTTTCGGGCAACTGCATAGTGCCAGAAAGCAATTATTTTATGACATTCTATTAACAGCACAGTAGCTGTACTGCAACTATGAGGTCACAGCCAAAGATTTGGAATCGTAGACTGCATAATACTGTCCCTGCCCGTCAAAGTATCACGCTCTGACGGGCTTTTTAACCGGAAGGAGGTTCTATTGAGGATTCGTGCCCCTCCCTGACAACTGAACATTTTTTCAGGTATATCCTGAACTCTGCCGCCCCTGTGCTTGATGTAAATTCTCTTAAAGCACAGGGGCGTTTTTTCGTTTCCGGCCTGAAGCGGCCACACCACTAAAACAATATTTCTTAAATTAAAGGAGGAACTATATGGCTTTTTTTGCAAGTGCGATTGATACCCTGAAAATCCTGGTTATTGCTCTGGGTGCCGGCCTCGGCGCATGGGGCGTTATCAACCTTCTGGAAGGTTATGGCAATGACAACCCTGGTGCCAAATCCCAGGGCATGAAACAGTTCATGGCTAATTAAAGGGACAAAAAGGAAGGAAAAGCA
>ENA-UOJJ01003418-UOJJ01003418.1-human-gut-metagenome-genome-assembly--contig:-CS66-NODE-3418-length-17203-cov-6.116923_pt1 | contig 17203 bp, 13 predicted proteins | sample MGYA00242343_ERZ723890 | MGnify/ENA metagenome assembly ERZ723890 | reverse complement strand
GAGGCGGTCTGGAAGTGTACTATGAGATCTATCTGAACCAGCCGGAGAAGATGACATTCTTAAAGGAAATGCAGGAGAAATACCAGCTGCTTCCGAGCGCGTCCTCCGACCGCCATCGCACCGACGAACCTTTCGCCAGCGGCGGCACGTATCCGCTCTATCAGGCCATGCTGGGCCGTTGTCACCTTTTCCGAAAATGAAAGTCAATAAAGGAAACTTGTGAGGATATACTGAGACATATGAAATATCGCTCCATGGACTTGCGCAAATTGAGATTGTATGGTATATCTATTATATACAGGCATGAGAAAACAATACAATATTAAAAAAAAGAAAGAAGGTATTTCGTATGAGAAAAAAGATGTCGCTCCGAAGTATTCTTGGTATCTGTGTTTGTGCAGTAGCCGCTCTTTTTCTGGCAGAACCGCTCACGGTGTTGCTCTTGTTGCCTGCCTTTTCAGCGGGAGGGGCAGGAAATCTTTCGTTGCTTCCGTACGCAATCTTTTTTGTCATCGCAGGACTTCTTTTCCTTCTCTTTCAGAACAAGTTTAGTGCTGATTCCGAAAAGGAAGAGCAGCCGCAATGATTTTCCGTGGACTCCTGGTATTGTTCGCGGTGTTACTCGTAATCTACCTCCTGGAATTGATTGCGTAAACGGATAAAAAAGGGGCGGAAGACTATTTCGCCCCTTTGCTTTTTTGGTATAATCGAGTTAAACAAGTCAAAAGTCGGTTTAATCAATGGCGAAATAGAGATTGCTGCGGGCATCCACCGTATCGCAGTTGAAGAGATCCGCTTCCGGGCAGATGCTCTCCAGATTCAGGCGATCCTGGCACTCCTCATAGCTGCCAGGCATCGACTGCGCAGCGAAGACCAACCCGTCATAGCCCTCTGGCAGGTACACAATATAGCTCATAATCAGTACCTGGTTCCAGTCGCCTACCTCCGGCCACTCCGTAGAATAGAAATACTCGATCTCATAGGACTCTCCATTCCATTCAATCGTATGAACATAGTGATTGTCACTTCGTCCCGTATCCATATGCGTACTGGCAGCCGTCAGCCACATTCCGGTATAGCGATCATAGAGCTCACCGCTTACCACTGAGGTAAAGGAACCATAATATTCCTCTTCATAATAGGAAGGAATCGCCTCATCCGGAATATAGCAGATCGCATCAAACTCAATCTCACGAAATCCATCGTGCGTATAATCGCTACGCTTTGTCACTTCCCACCAGGCAGAGCCAAGCGCATAATCCTCATTCGAAGGAATAAAGCTGCCAACCCCATCCTCGAGAAGATACGTTCCGGTATCCATCGACGCATTGATCTCCAGTCCGTATTCATCGAAATAATCCGTCTGCACAGCCGTTCCCGGATCAAAGCTTCCGGAGATATCAATCGGATTTGAGGCTTCCGCGTCGAACACATACCCGTCTTCCGCATTCCAGTACCAGGTAAGAAGCAGATCACTGCCGTCATCATTCAGGAAGAACAGGCAGAGATCGCTGTCGCCGTCCCCGTTCAGATCATCGAAATAAGCGCCGTTGTAGTTCTGCCTGGCGTTCACAACCGGGGCTGGATAGAATGCCATATCATAGAAGATCTGCTCCGGTTCATCATAGTAGAACTCCACCGAATCATCATTCACACAGATACATACCATCGTGTCTGTTCCATCGCGGGTAATCATCCCCATGTCATCCACATTCCCCTGTGTGCGCCAGTCGGCACCGGCTAGATCGATATCCTCCGCCTCGGAAGCGAGCGCGGCAGCTGTGGGGGTTGATTTCGTGGATGCGGCAACTGCCGCAGAGGAAGCAGCAGAACCTGCGGTACTTTCATCGGAAGCTGTCTGTGAGCAGGCAGCAAGCGAGAGACAGAGCACTGCCGGGAGCAGAGCCGCAGCATGAAATTTTGTCATAGCAGCCATAGAAGCACCTCCTACCATTCACTGTTGGTGAAATCACCGCCTTCGGTATCATAGTGTAACGTACTGTTCTCATTCCCGATTTCCAGAGAAAGTTCGTCCTCCGTTCCATTTTCCCACTGAATACGAATCACTCCGCCGGACACGCTCCAGGTACCGGGTGCAATCTCGGATGCAGAGGAATCGTACAGAGCAACGCCATAGTTCGGATAGAAATCCATGTAGTAACCGGATTCATCCGTCATTTTCCAGGTACGGAGCATCAGGACGCACTCGCTTCGTACATCCGGATTATTCTCCGAACCTTCGTGGATAAAATACTGATCATCGGAGAGAAAAGCCTTGCCATTTGCGATCAGAGTGAGACTGCTGAATACATCATTGTCGAAAGTAATCTGCATCGGATTATAATTCTCCGGACCGATGGATACGCCATTAAAGGAAGGGGCACTGCCTGTCATATCTGTCACATGATAGGTGTCATTGGTAATGCTTCCCATCACGCACTTTTCACTGCTGAAATCCTCGTGGAACACATAATATGTGTCAGAAGATGTGTCACCGTTGGCGAACCACTGACCGGTGATTCCGGATTCCGTAACATCGCCGGTGAAGCCGGGATCATCTGTCCACTCGAAATAGGGAGCGCCGTTGTCATCAACCAGCGTGTACTCATCAAGAATCGGAATGGCGGTTTCTTCATCTCCGAGGGCACCGGTGAGTACCAGGCAGCCGTCCTCAATCCAGACGTCACCGCCCATCCCGTTCTCCTGCCCGTAATCGTCATAGCCGGTCCAGGTTCCGGTATCAGAATCCACATAGAAATAATCCAGCAGCGAAATTCCGATGGAGACATAGCCCTCTGGGCGAACCCACCAGCCGTCCAGATCCAGCAGGTCAAGATCCGTGTAGGCGCCGGTTTCGGCTGTTGTTGCTTGTGTTGTCTCAACTGCAGCTGTTGCTACTACTGTAGATGTGGTCGTTTCAGCAGTGGAAGAGCCGCAGCCGGAAGCGGCCAACAGCGAGGCGCACAGCAGAATCCAGGCGCGATTGTTCCTGTTCTGATTGTTCATTTCTTCCATTTCTCCTCTCCCTTGGATAAAAATTAAAAGTCTACCATACTTATACTGTACGATAGACCTTTAAAAAAAGATATTAACCAAAGGTTAGGGGACGGGACAGTTTGTGGCAGCGCATGGATGGCGGATCTGCTTAATGGCTTTCCGGTGTCACCAGCGCTCGCAGCTGTTGGCGCTTGGCGCGGCTGTTCCCATGGATTTGCAGCTTGGCGTAAATCTGATTCATATATTGCTTGATGGTTCCTTCCGAGAGGTAGAGCTGCTCCGCAATTTCCCGGTTACTCATCCGTTCGGATGCCATGCGCGCGATTTCAGCCTCTTTTTCTGTCAGAGATGCGAGAAGCGGCGAGTTCTTTCCGGTGCCTGCAGCAGTCCGGATTTGCGTCTCCAGCTGTTTTCCCAGTGACTGAATTTCTGTGATCAAAGCAGGGAGAGATTCCTCTGGTTCCTGCGCGGCAAGAATCGGAAGCAGCTCTTTCAGAAATGGGTAATTCTCCGCGAAGGGAAGGATCAGGTGATCCGGAATCGCGTCCTGCAGCGCTTCTTTCAGGATGCCGAGGGCGGACACTCTCTTACCCAGCTGCTCATAGGAGGCAGCTGTCTGAATCTGTAGGTGCAGAGCCACCAGAGCATAGTGCATGGAGCGGCACAGTCTGATCAGCTCTTCATTTCTTCCGATGACGCGTGAAAAAGTCTTCTGTGTTAAGAGTACCTGACTTTCGATCATTTCCATCATGGGGCGGCACGGAGCCAGAAAGTTGACCTGATTCAGCGCGTGCTCCCGATAGAACGGAGGAATATCCTCTTCCTGATCAAGAATCGCGTAGTAGTAGGCGGAGGAAGCGTCGAAAATATTCAGCCACATAGTGTTGTGCTGACGCAGAAGCGCATCGCGTTCCTGATGGCGCAGATCCGTGGAAACGCAGTCTCTGCCTGCAGTATCTGAAAAGAGCTTCAGGCGCAGATCCAGGAAATCGCAGCAGAGCGTCATATTCATCTGGCCTCCCGCGTGAATCCGGGTTCGAGTCTGCTCCAGCAGAATTTCAGCATCGGAAAGCTTTCCCTGCATGGCGGCTGCCTCTGCACTCATGACGAGCTCTGCACCAAGGCCGTGGCCGGAAGTGATCTTGTAATAGTGCGGCATGCACTCGTTCATATCCGAAAGTTCCTGCTGCAGTCCGCCGGCTTCCCGGTGGAACATCATCAGGACAGAGGGGGAGCCAAACGTCCAGCTTCCCTCGTTGCGGATACTGATGGCCGGGCGGGACATCTGACGGCTGGCGCTGCGGTGCAGGCGGCTCATCTGAGAGATATCGTTATACATCAGGAAGCTCAGGATCAGATCACACTCGCCGCGCAGATTGCCCTGCTCCTCTGTTGACATCTCCGGGTGCTCCAGAATAGAATCCTCCAGAAGCTTTTTCAATGCCATCATCCGGGGGACCTGACGCCAGGTAAACAGGCGGCGCATCAGAACCAGCAGAGAGAATGGGTGTTCCTTCAGCGTGCTCTCCGGGCACTGATCCAGGAAAGCAAGGACTTCTTCCGGCTTCACGGCAGCCAGATGGATACCAGCGTCCTTTCGGATGATTTCAAGAGCAGTGTCATAGTTGCCACTGACCTGGTAGCTGTTCAGTGCCAGCAGATATTGTTCGTGATTTTCATACCATCGGCCATAGCGTGTCTGGTATATGTTTTGCTGGCTTTGGGGCAGGCGCCGGAAGACTTGACCGGCACATTCTTTCATCATATGGTGGAAACGGAAGTTCTGTCCGTTCGGCAGACGGGTGACAAAGGCGTTCTGTTCGGTCAGCATCGCGAGAACCGCATCTGTGTCCTTTCGCCCGGTGATCGCGCGTGCCATTTCCGCAGTGAATTCATCAGCCAGCCCCATGACCGCCAGGAACTTCTGATTCTCTGGGGAAAGCGGATCAATCAGCGCTGCCGTGAACATCTGGTAGATATTGGAATGTCGGTCGGGAAAGGTCCCCTGTTCTGTCAGAGCGCACAGCTGCAGATAAATGGCGGAGAACCACCCCTCGCTGGAGGCAATCAGCTGATCCGCCTGTGCATCCGTAAGGGAGAGACCGCAGCGTGCGGTATAGGCGGAGAGCTCTTCACGGGTCAGCCGAAGCTGCTTTGCTTCGATCCGGTGAAGGCGGCTTCCCAGGCGCACGATCTCGCTTTCCGGAAGAAAGCGGTCGCGTCCGGCGGCGATGATATGGACATTCTCTGGAAGGCGGTTCGCCAAATGGCAGAGAAAACAAGCGATGCGCGCATCCGTCAGCAGGTGAAGGTCATCCAGGAAGAGATAACAGGGCTGACCTCCGGCCAGCGCATGGTACAGCTCATCCGTCAGAAGAGCGGCTGAGGCAGCATCAGAAGGGCGGTCATAGCCCTTTAGCACATCCAGACCGGCGAAGGCGAAAGCGTTCTGCAGGCTCTGCCAGAGAATGGAGATGCTGTCCGAATAGATGCTGACCCGGATCACTCTTGCCTTTTCCGTGCGGGCACAGCGGTTCAGATACCACTGGATGGCGGTTGTCTTTCCGTAGCCCATAGGGGCGATTACGGTAGTAAGCGCGCAACAGGAGATGCTGCTCAGGCAGTTACTCACCCGTTCGGATATATAGGTTGTATTTAGATTTACTTTTTTTACAGGCATATGAATAAATCCTCATTGGCAACGATATACGGAATCGTTGCTTTATTTCACTCTTTACTATAGTATAGCAGAATGCGGAAGGAAAACCAATAGACAGTTCCGGCGCAAGAACTGATATTTGAGAAGTTCTGTAATATCAGCTGGATAAATGGAGGTGTGTCCTGTATAATGGAAGCGTTCAGAGTAATATGAATGAAAGATGCAGAGTTGATTCTTTGGAATAGAATTTGCAAACTGAAGATAAGGAGATAAACGTGTATGAGAATACTGATTGTGCGTCACGGCGACCCGGATTATGAGATCGACTCACTGACGGAGAAGGGATGGGGCGAGGCCGGGCATCTGGCGGAGCGTCTGGCTTCGGAGAAAATCGACGCCTTCTATGTATCACCCCTTGGCCGGGCGAAGGACACAGCGTCCCTGACATTAAAGTGCACCGGTCGTACAGCGGAAGAGAAGGAATGGCTGAAGGAATTTCCGGTGCGGATTCGCCGGCCGGATCGGGACGATAAGAAGATGATCGCCTGGGACTGGCTGCCCCAGGACTGGACGAAGGACGAGCGTTTCTACAGTGCGGAGCACTGGACGGAGCCGGAAGCCATGGCGGAAGCAGATACAAAGGCCGAGTACGACAGAGTCTGCGGAGAATTCGATAAGCTTCTGGCAGAGCACGGCTATGTACGCGATGGGAAGCTCTATCGCGCCGAACGACCTAACAATGACACTATCTGTCTGTTCTGCCACTTCGGTCTGGAGTGTGTGCTGCTGTCCCATCTGTTGAATGTATCGCCGATGGTACTCTGGCACGGATTCTGTGCAGCCCCCACCTCAGTAACGACTGTCATGACTGAGGAGCGGAGGAAGGGCATTGCATCCTTCCGTGTCAGCGCGTTCGGCGATGTTTCGCATCTGTATGTACATAGAGAAGGACCGTCATTTTCTGCACGCTTCTGCGAGTGCTTTGATAACGAGGAGGAACGCCATGACTGAGCAGAATAATACGAAGACACAGGGCATCCTCTTTGATCTGGATGGGACACTCTGGGATTCCAGTGTGCAGGTGGTGGAAGCTTTCAATATTGTGCTGGCGCAGCAGCCGGATATTAACCGTCAGATCACCCTGCAGGATATGCAGAGCTGGATGGGCCTGCAGATGGATGAGATCGGCAGACGTCTGCTCGGCGGTTACGATGTGGACGATGCGCGGATTCGCGAGATTATGCGCGCCTGCGAGACTTATGAGATCGAATATCTGCTGCAGCATGGCGGCTGTCCTTATCCGGGTGTAAGAGAAGTTCTGGAGGAACTGTCGCGGAAATATTTCCTCGCGATTGTAAGCAACTGCCAGAAGGGCTATATCGAAGCTTTTCTAGACTATTATCAGTTGAATGAATATATCAGCGATAAGGAGAGCTTCGGCGGCACCGGTCTTCCCAAGGGGGAGAATATCCGCCTTGTCTGTGAGAGAAACCATCTGGAGAGAGCGGTGTACCTGGGCGATATCGAGGGCGATTACCGCTCCGCCTGCATGGCCGGAATTCCCTTTATCCATGCGGCCTATGGCTTCGGTACGATCTCCGATCCTGTTCCTGCGATTCATTCCCTGCGGGAGCTGCCGGAAGCGGCCGCTGAAGTTCTGGAAAGCATTCGTGCATAATTCCCAGTATGAAACCATCGTTTCTGCAAGAAATCCTGTGCTGCAAAATTTAACATGGATTTTACATGACCTGGAAGAAAATCATTACAAAAAGACGGTAAAGTAATACTGTTTGAGAGAATGAGTGAATGATAAAGAGAAGGGAATGGTAAGAGTGAAGATTACATTCGAAGAAATAAAGAATAATGAAGCGGTAAGGACATATATCCAGAAAGCGGATGAGTCTCTGATCGCGCTTGGCTATACGGAGCACAGCTTTGCGCACGTATCGCGTGTGGCCAGCGTAGCTAGCGAGATTCTGTTGAAGTTGGGATACAGTGAGAGGGAAGCGGAGCTTGCACGGATTGCCGGATATCTACATGATATCGGTAATGTCGTGAACCGTGTGGATCACGCGCAGTCCGGCGCAGTCATGGCTTTCCGTATCCTGGATAACCTGGGTGCTGATCCGGAGGATATCGCAACGATCATCACAGCGATCGGCAACCATGACGAGTCCACGGCATTTCCGGTAAATCCGGTGGCGGCGGCTCTGATTCTGGCGGATAAGACGGATGTGCGTTATACCCGTGTGAGAAACCGGGATATCGCGACCTTTGACAAGCATGACCGCGTGAACTATGCGGCGAAGGAGAGCTCCGTGGAGGTAATTCCCGGCTCGCATGTACAGCTGGAGATCCGCATCGACCGCAGCATGTGCAGTGTGATGGACTATTTTGAGATTTTCCTTGACCGTATGATTCTGTGCCGGAAGGCGGCGGAGAAGCTCGGCCTGGAGTTCTGGCTGGTGATCAACGGGGAGAGAGTTATTTAAGAAGAAAAGACAGATCAGAGAGCGGGGCTCCTTTCCGGTGTTCCTGCTCTTTTTTGATTGATAACTTTCCCTGATATGTTATAATGGTAACTATTCAGAGCTGTGCAGGCGGAATCGGGCGGAAGCTCTGAATCGTTACGAGAAAAGATAGATTTGAAAGAGAGCAAACCTATGGATCAGCCAAGCAGAAATCTGGTCATCGGCATTCTCGCACCGGTGGATGCGGGAAAGACAACGCTGGCCGAGAGCATATTATATAATTGCAAAAGTATCCGGAAATGGGGAAGAGTCGATAATAAGGACGCTTTTCTGGATACTTATGAACTGGAAAAATCCCGGGGAATTACGATATTCGCCAAGCAGGCGGAGTTTGACCTGGGAGAACGCCATGTGAACCTGCTGGATACGCCGGGACATGTGGATTTCTCCGCGGAGATGGAGCGCACGCTGCAGGTACTGGATGCGGCGATACTGGTCATCAGCGGAGCAGACGGTGTACAGGGCCATGTGATTACGCTATGGCGTCTGCTGCAGCGCTACGAAGTGCCGGCATTTATCTTTGTAAATAAGATGGATCAGCCGGGGACGGATCGCGCAGCGAGACTTCGGGAACTTCAGGAAAAGTTAAGTGAGCACTGCATTGATTTCTCGGAGGACAGGGACGAGGAAGTGTTCGGCGAGAGTCTTGCCATGTGTGACGAAGTCTGCCTGGAGCATTACCTGGAGACCGGCGAAGTGGAGGAGCGTGAGATCCGCCGGCTGATTCGTGAGAGAAAAGCATTTCCCTGTCATTTCGGCTCGGCGTTAAAGGAGCCGGAGGGCGTTCAGGAGCTTCTTGCCACGATAGACCGTTATTTGGAGAGTCCGGGATACGGGGAGGCTTTCGGCGCGAAGGTGTTCAAAATTACCAGAGATGCGCAGGGCACCCGCCTGACGTATCTGAAAGTGACTGGTGGCCGCCTGAAGGTGAAGCAGCTCCTGACGAACCGCAGAGAGGGCATGGATGAGGATGCCGTGTGGGAGGAGAAAGCAGATCAGATCCGCATCTATTCCGGTGCGGGCTTTCGCACGGTGGATGAGGCGGAGGCCGGAAGTGTCTGTGCGGTTACCGGGCTTACGAAGACCTTTTCCGGTGAGGGTTTAGGCGCGGAGGCGTCCTCTGGCATGCCAATCCTGGAGCCGGTTCTTACGTATCAGATTCAGCTGCCGGAGGGCTGCGATGTCCATGGGATGTTCGTGAAGCTGTCCCAGCTGGAGGAGGAGATCCCGGAACTTCACATCGCATGGCAGGAGGAGCTGCAGGAGATTCATGCGCAGGTCATGGGCGAGGTTCAGATCGAGATTTTAAAGAGCATGATCGCCGAGCGCTACGGCGTGGAAGTGGAGTTCGGTCAGGGTAGCATTGTATATAAGGAAACGATCTGCAATGCCGTGGAAGGCGTCGGACATTTCGAGCCGCTGCGTCACTACGCGGAAGTTCATCTCCTGCTGGAGCCCGGCGAACCGGGCAGCGGCCTTCAGTTCGGCAGTGCCTGCAGTGAAGATATCCTGGATAAGAACTGGCAGCGTCTAATTCTGACGCATCTGGAGGAGAAGAAGCACCGCGGTGTGCTGACGGGCTCCGAGATTACGGATATGCGTATTACGCTGGTTGCTGGTCGCGCACATGTGAAGCATACAGAAGGCGGCGATTTCCGACAGTCCACCTACCGCGCGGTGCGTCAGGGATTGATGCAGGCGGAGAATGTGCTGCTGGAGCCGGTGTATGAATTCCGGCTGGAAGTGCCGAATGACCGTGTGGGACGGGCACTTTCCGATATTCAGAAGATGCAGGGCAGCTTCGAGCCGCCCGTGCAGGAGGGGGAGATCAGCGTGATTGTGGGGCAGGCTCCGGTATCCACGATGGGTGGCTATCAGGCGGAGGTTACGGCCTACAGCCGGGGAACGGGTCATCTGTTCTGTACCTTGAAGGGCTATGAGCCGTGCCATAACGCAGAGGAAGTTATCGAGAGCATCGGCTATGCACCGGAGCTTGATCTGGAGAATCCGACCGGATCCGTATTCTGCACGCACGGAGCGGGCTTCGTGGTTCCCTGGGATGAAGTGCCGGATTATATGCACGTAGACAGTGGGCTTCGCCTGATACAGCGGGACCTACCACAGCCGGAGCCGGAGAGTCCCGCAGCCATGAGGAACTTCTCCGTGGGCTCCGGCGTCGATGATAAGGAACTGCAGCAGATCTTTCAGCGAACCTACGGCGGCTCCGGCAGTAAGGATGGCTGGAACGGGCGTCGGAGAACCGGAGGCGGCGAGAAGGTCGTGTACCGGGCTCCGAAGCCGGCGAAGGAGCCAGAGGAAGAGTATCTTCTGGTGGATGGATATAATATCATTTTCTCCTGGGATGAACTGCGGGAGCTGGCGGCGGAGAATATCGAAGCAGCCAGAGGCCTTTTGATGGATATTCTGTGTAACTATCAGGGCTACCGGAAATGCACTCTGATTCTGGTGTATGACGCCTATAAAGTGAAGGGCAATCCGGGGGAGATTACGAAATACAATAATATCTATGTCGTCTATACAAAGGAAGCGGAGACGGCGGATCAGTATATCGAGAAGACGGTGCATCAACTAGGGCGGCACTATCGCGTGACAGTGGCGACTTCGGATGCGCTGGAACAGGTGATTATCCTTGGTCAGGGCGGTGAACGGATGTCTGCCGCCGGGCTGAAGGAGGAAGTGGAGCGCGCCGGAGCGGAAATTTCCAGTCTGTGCCGGAAGCGGACGCCGGGGACGAAGAATTATCTCTTTGATCACCTGCCGGAGGGCATGGCCGACTGGATGGAGGAGATTCGTCTGGGACGCCGACAGTGGCCGGACAAATCCGGAGAGCAATAATAGTTTCAGAGGGCGAAGGGCAGCATTATGAGAGAACAATTAACGGAACATGATGTCGAGAAGATAAGAGAAGAGATCGAGTACCGCAAGCTTGTGGTGAGGAAGGAAGCGCTGGAAGCGGTAAAAGAGGCGCGGGCGCACGGAGACCTCAGTGAGAATTTTGAATATCACGCCGCCAAGAAGGACAAGAACGCGAACGAGAGCCGGATTCGCTATCTGGAGCGGATGCTGAAGACGGCGCAGGTGATCTCGGACCGTTCGAAGGACGATGAGGTGGGGCTGAACAATACTGTGGAGCTTTATTTTGAGGATGATGACGAGTGCGAGACCTACAAGCTGGTTACCAGCATTCGCGGTAACTCCATGAAGCATTATATCAGTATTGAATCTCCGATTGGCAAGGCGATTGAAGGCCATAAAGTCGGCGATCGTGTGCTGGTGGATCTCGGCGGAGGCAATGGCTACTATGTAGAGATCCGGAAGATCGAGAACACCGATGACAGCGGGGACTCGATCCGGAAGTTTTGACCGGGCAGGAAGCTTCCATACTGTCAATCGAAAAGCGATCGGTAAATACTTGTGAGGTGACATATGAAAAAAATAATCAAGGCAATCGGCCTCTGCCTGGGCGTCATCGTTCTGGCGGCTGCGGCGTTCATTCTGTATCTGTTCGTGACGGATTATCGTCCGCAGGATGAGGAAGAGGTGGTTCTGGAAGGAAGCGGAAGCCGGGCGATCGCGCCGGGAGATGCGCTTTCCGTGCTTACTTTTAATATCGGTTACGGTGGACTGGATGCCGATACGGACTTCTTTATGGACGGCGGCAGCGCTGTGCTTGCTACATCGAAGGAGAAGGTCGAAAGCAATATTTCCGGTGTGGGAGATATTCTGACCAGAGAGAATACGGATGTCGTATTCCTGCAGGAAGTGGATCTGGATTCGAAGCGTTCCTGGAATGTGAATGAAGCGGAGCTTCTGGCCGGGCGTCTTTCCGACCGGAGCATGGCCTATGGTGTGAATTACCGCTGCCGCTATATCCCATATCCCTGGCCGATGATGGGAAAAGTGGAAGGCGGTCTGGTTACGTACAATGCACTGGCGGCAGAGAATACGGCGGTGCGCAAGGCACTCCCCGGTTCCTTCTCCTGGCCGGTCAGCATGTGTCAGCTGAAGCGCTGCCTGCTGGTGGAACGGGTTCCACTGGAAGGTACGGAGCAGGAGCTGGTTCTTGTGAATCTGCATCTGGAGGCATATGATTCGGACGGCGGAGGAAAGAAGGCGCAGACAAAGGTTTTATACGAGCTGTTGCAGAGAGAGTATGAGAAGGGAAATTATGTCATTGCCGGCGGCGATTTCAACCAGACCTTTGATACTGTTCCGGAGGATCTGTATCCGTTGAAGTTTACAGATCACTTTATGCCGGGGCGGATAGATACCTCTGTATTGGGAGAAGGATGGACCTTTGCAAATGATGTATCGGCACCGACCAGCCGTCTGCTGAATGAGCCGTATGACCCGGATTCGGAGAATACGCAGTATTATATGCTGGATGGATTTATCCTGTCGCCGAATGTAACGCTGACGGCAGTGAAGACACTGGATGAGGGGTTTGCATACACGGATCACAATCCGGTTCGTGTGGACGTTGTTCTGGACACACAGAATGACTGACAGATAAAGAAAGGAGTTTTCATGGGCCTTTTTGGTAACAGCAAAGAGAAAAATCAGAAGAAGGCGGCCCAGTATTATGAAGCCGGGCTGGATTATTATGAGGGGCGCAATAAACCGAAGAACATGGTACAGGCCATGAGTTACTTCCGGCAGGCGGCGGAGCGTGACCATGTGGGCGCCTGCCGCGCACTCGGCTGGATTTATCTGTACGAGCCGGACTTTAACCACAATGTAACGGAAGCGGTTCACTGGTATGAGCTGGGCGCGAAGCACGGAGACCCGGAGTGCATGTGCAATCTGGCGGCTGTCCTCTGCAATGAGGAGGAAGTGGAAAATCATGCGGAAGCGTTCCAGTGGTTCTGCCGAGCGTCAGAGACAGGCAGTGAAGAAGGCTGCTATTATCGTGCCCGCTTCCTGGAACAGGGAATCGGCACGGATGCTGATGAGGCGGAGGCAAAGGTCTGGTATGAGAAGGCATGGAAAGCCGGAAGCCGGGATGCGGCGGAGGATCTGGCGGTCTTGTGGGAATCCGATATGATTCCGCTGGATCTGGAGAAAGAGGAAGACTGCCTGCAGGCAGCCGGACTTCTGGATCAGGCTGCGAAGTGGCATGATCTTGCCGCGGGAACCGTTCCGGAGGAGCCGGAGACCGCAGCAATGGCACAGACGGATGAGAGCGGGGAAGAGACGGAGGAAGCGCGGGCACGGCGGATTGCGCGGGAGCGCAGCCAGAGAGCGGAGGATTGCCGGAAGGCGGCAGCCGAATACCGGAATCGCGCGGAAGAGATTCAGAACCGTGCGAGAGAGGCACTTCGGAATGCGCCGGAGCCGGAGCGGGCCTATTGCATTGTACTGGCCGGTGATTATGCGGCGCTGGGCGAGAATGTATTTGCCGCGCTGAAATTATATGCTTCCGAACGCTTCGAGTGCGTAGAAGGGGACCGGGAGGAGTATGTATTCTTCTGGTTTGAGGATCAGGGACAGGCGGTTCAGGTGACCTGCTACTATGATTTTAATGTTATGATGGAACGCCTGAAGGAGGGCAGTCTGCCTCTGTCGCGGCTGGTTCCGCTGTTCTCTGAGTCTTATGGGCTGACAGAGACGATGCGCCTGTGCATGGAACAGGCATGGGAGAGCGGATGCAGCACAATGCTGCCGGTATTCGTGCTCTTCGGCGAGGAGGATGAGTTGAGCCGTCTGGTACAGATGGATCTTCTTTCCTATGCGAGAGGAACCGGAGGATGCTCGCATCCTGATCTTTACCGGGCGGGAAACGGAATCCCGGCGGAATTCTGGTGTAGCGCTGTGCTGGATCCGATGGAAACCTGGTGGGAAGAGGGCAATGCTATTCCCGCTGAAGTATTAAAGGAAAGACGTCTGGCCTCGAAGAAAAAGAAGCATGACCATTCGGAAAATGCCCAGAAGGATACGGAAGCAGGAGCAGAAACAGAAATGAAAGCGGCAGACACTCAGCAGGCACAAGTTGCGGAAGAGAATGCGGAGAGCGGGAAGATCGAAGAAAATACAGAGACTGCAGAGAACATGGAGACGGAGAAGACTATGCCTCTGGCAGAAAATGCGGAGGAGAAGGCAACGGATGAGCCGTGCGCAGAATCTGCAGAAGCAGCAGAAACGTCACATACAGAATCTGCGGAGGTTTCCGGCGAGGCAGAGATTCCGGATGACAAACAGAATCCGGAAGGCGTTGCAGAGGAAGAGGATGCGACTCCGACGGATGAGGATCTCCAGGCAGCCATTGAGGCGGCGAGACAGCGGAGACTGGAGGCAGAGAAAAAATCTTTATAGCATTGTACATGATAAAAAGGGCGGCGGAGGATCAGATCCATCCGCCGTCCAGTTGTATTACCTGTCCGGTAAGATATTCGTTGCCTGTGATCAGCTGAAGTACCAGTGCGGCGACTTCGTCCGGCTGCCCCATGCGTCCGGCAGGAATTTCAGCCATCAGGCTTTCCTTTTCCTCTTCTGAGAGAAAAGAGTTCATCTCGGTATCGATCGCGCCGCAGGCGATGGCGTTCACCTGGATGTTGCTGGGAGCCAGCTCCTTCGCCAGCGCGCGTGTCAGAGCGTTGATTCCTCCCTTGGTGGCGGAGTATGCAACCTCGCAGGATGCACCGCAGACACCCCAGACGGAGGAAATATTGATAATCTTGCCGTGACCGTTCCAGAGCATGCCGGGGATTGCTTCCTTGCAAAGCGCATAGACGGAGGTGAGATTGGAGGAGAGGATCGACTGCCATTCCTCCCAGGTAGTATCCTGGAAGAGGCCGATATGGGACTGGCCGGCATTGTTAATAAGAACGTCGATCGTACGGCCGGTTTCTCCAATTTCGTCGAAGAGGCGGGCGGCCGTTCCCTGCTCACCGAGATCTCCGATGAAGGTCCTGCAGTGAATGCCGTGGGAAGAGAACTCGTCAGCTGCCTGCTTCAGCAGGTCTTCTCGCTCCCTGCAGGTAATGACAAGATCGTATCCGGCGGCGGACAGGCGGGCAGCGATGGCACGGCCGATTCCGCGGGAAGCACCGGTGATCAGTGCGGTTTGATTTTTCATAAGGATATCCTTTCTGCAGATTTGGAATATTAGTAATGATTCAGAGTCTTGCGGATGGGCAGATCTGAAATTATAGTATAGCACAGAACAGGAGAAAAAACACGATGTATGATTTGATTATTATTGGTTCCGGTCCTGCCGGGCTGGGAGCTGCCATCTATGCGGAGCAGGCTCGCCTGAATACGCTCGTAATCGAGAAGGCGGCTATGAGCGGTGGACAGATCCTCCTGACAGAGGCGGTGGATAATTATCCGGGAATCCCTTCGATTGGAGGTTTTGAGCTGGGGCAGAAGCTGCGGGAGCATGCCGAACAGCAGGGTGCGCATTTCGTTACAGACGAGATCACGTGCGTGGATTTCGGCGCGGATCATGGCTACGCAGTCAAGACCCTGCGGGGAAAGAAGCAGGAGTATCAGACGCGTGCTCTGATTGTGGCAGCCGGTGCTTCTCATAAGAAACTGGGGGTTCCCGGCGAGGATGCGTATATTGGGCGCGGCGTAAGCTACTGTGCCGTCTGTGACGGCGCGTTCTATCGCGGTCTGGATGCGGTTGTCGTGGGAGGCGGGAATATTGCGGCGGAGGATGCTCTGTATCTTTCCCGTTTCTGCCGGAGCGTGCGCCTGATTCACCGCAGAGATGTACTGCGTGCTTCCGCTATTCTTCAGGAACAGCTGAAACAGACAGAGAATATTGAAATCCTGTGGAATACCGTTGTGGAGGAGATCTGCGGCGGAAGTCTGGTTGAGTCTGTTAAGCTTCGGAACCGGGAGACCGGCGAGAACCGTATCCTTCCAGCCAACGGCGTCTTCGTGGCTGTCGGAATCTATGCGAACAGCGAAATCTTTCTGCCGGAGCTGCACTGTGAGAGCGGATTTATCGCGGCATCGGAGGACTGCGTGACCAATATCCCCGGAGTCTTCGCGGCGGGCGATATCCGCACGAAGAAACTGCGTCAGGTTGTTACCGCTGTCTCTGACGGAGCCTGCGCGGTTAGCTCTGCAGAAGAATATCTGAGAACCTTATGAGCAATCTGTGAAAAAACTGAAGAAAAACTTACGAAGGTTGACAGAAACGCGAGATTCTGTTATACTCAGGACATGGTTGTAACAAATATGTAACAATTCTTGTAAATATCCCGGATGAATATGTGGTTGTCCGGGCGGACAGATCCGTTTTACAAAGATATGTTATCCAGTAACAGTTAGGAGGTATTTGACTGTGAAGAAAAGACGATTTGGAAAACGCTTATTGACCGGCACCCTGTGCATAGGTATGGTTACCAGCATGCTTACCACAACAGCGATGGCAGCTCCCTATGATGATCTTACGATTGCGGGTGTAGCAGCGGCTGTCCATCAGAACGAAGCCAATCAGGAGAATCATCTGGTTGCTCCTCTGGCGTCCGCGTCGATCCTGGCATCGGCAGCGCTGGAAGTTCAGGCAGAAGCTGTTACGGCAGGTGTCTCGGCAGATGCTGTTTCCGCTGCTCTTCCCGTAGAGGAGCATCCGGCAGTTGTTGCTACGGAAGCTCGTATGCAGGAGGAGGCTGAGTCCCCTTATAAAGATATCGCAATCTCTCAAGTAGAAAACTACGTGAATATCCGCACGGAACCCAATGTGGAGGCTGAAGTTGTCGGCAAGATCTACAATAACTCCAGCGCCCAGATTCTGGATACCGTTGAGATGGAAGATGGCGAGTGGTACAAGATTCTCTCCGGTTCCGTAGAGGGTTACATCAAGGCAGAGTTCTTTGTAACCGGCGAGGATGCAGAAGCAATTGCCCGTGAAGTTGGTTATGTAACCGCCACGATCAACACTGAGACCCTCCGTCTTCGCGCGGATGCAGAACGAGGCAGCTCGACGCTGAGCCTCTTGTCTCACGGTGAGAATTACGAAGTGGTTAGTCAGGATGGTAATTTC
>ENA-UOJJ01003417-UOJJ01003417.1-human-gut-metagenome-genome-assembly--contig:-CS66-NODE-3417-length-17207-cov-11.336171_pt1 | contig 17207 bp, 12 predicted proteins | sample MGYA00242343_ERZ723890 | MGnify/ENA metagenome assembly ERZ723890 | reverse complement strand
TGGATGGCGACCGGATGATCGGCTTTGTCAACGGCATGGTCACAGATGAACCTGACCTCCGGGATGAGATGTATGAGGATGCTTCTCTACACAACGAAAACGGTGCGTGGCAGATGATTTTTGGTGTAGATACCATCCCGGAATATCGCTGCCGCGGCTGTGCAGCTGCCTTGCTGAACCATGTCATCTGCGAAGCGAAAGCGCAAGGGAGAAAGGGCCTTGTGCTCACCTGCAAAGACAAACTGGTACACTATTACGCCAAGTTTGGTTTTGTGAGCGAGGGCGTTTCCGGTTCTACCCACGGAAATGTGGTCTGGTATCAGATGCGGCTGCGGTTTTGATTTTTATGGCAGATCAAAAGATTGCTGCCACGGTCACCGCTGTACTGACCAGCACGGACAGCGTCACCCCGCGCATTGATCTACGGGAAGTTTCCAACGCCGTTGTGTGGGGTTGAAAGTCTCTGTGAAATCCCCGCAAAGGACAGTTTTGAGATTACCAGTGTGTACGAGAAAAAATTTGCCTCAGCAGCATGTTGTATTTATTTTAACATAACAATTAGTATGAAACCGCTTGCCGTAATGCAGGCGGTTTTGTGACGCCGGCGTGGATAGAAACAGCTTTTCCTGGGGATCACGTGCTGATTGCGGGCGCGCAGGGTACGCAGCATGATCCGCACATCAAAGTCATTACGCTGGATAAAAAGCAGCAGCTCAGCCAGCTGGTATCCACCTATGAGTTTGACCGCATCGTCTATTTTTCTGAATATCTGATTTTCCATAGCGAGCAGGAGGACGAACTGGAATGCCTGCGCCGTGTTTTGCAGGACAACCGGGAGTGTCCGGTTCAGCTGCTTTACCTGGCGGGGCCTGAAGAGGTCGCCCAGCCCGCTATCGGGGAATTAGTCATGGCACAGCTTGCCGGGCGATGTCATCCACCAGGCACAGCAGGAAAGCTGGGTGGAGAATCAGCTTTCGCTGTTTGACCTTTTATAAAACCAGAGCGGAGAACAGGTTTCTGCATACACAGCAGCCATAGCCCATAGAGGACTGGAAATTTTGCGGCAAAAAGTATATACTTACGGTATGGAATGTCCGCAAAAATGTAAGGAGGAATTCTACCATGGATTTTGCACGGGTGATCAAAGACCGCTATTCCTGCAAGAAGTACGATGGCAAGCCTGTCACAGCAGAGCAGCTGCGCAGCATTCTGGAGGCCGGCCGCCTGGCCCCCACCGCCAAGAACCTGCAAGAGCAGCATATTTATGTTGTCCAGTCCGCCGAAGGGCTGGCTAAAATTGACAAGCTCACTCCCTGCCGCTATGGCGCGCCCACAGTGCTGGTAGTGGCCTTTAACAAGGACAGCGTGTTCACCTACCCCGGCGGCAAGCATAGTTCCGGTGCTGAGGATGCCGCCATCGTGGCCACCCACCTGATGCTGGCCGCCACCAATGCCGCGGTAGATAGCTGCTGGATCAACTTCTTCGACCCCGAAGCTGCCGCCAAAACGCTGGGCCTGCCGGAGAATGAGGAAGTACTGATGCTGCTGGACCTGGGTCATGCCGCTGAGGATGGCAAGCCCCTGCCGAACCACAGTTCCCGCAAAGCGCTCACTGAGACCGTAAGTTACCTTTGATAGAAAGCGCCCATGAAACAGAAAAACCAAGGATTCTTGCCGCTATTCCGCTCTGCCTGCTGGCGGTTGGGGTGCTGTTTGGCGTGTATGTCGGTGACTATTACCATGCTGATGCTGCGGCGGAGGCCGCCTTGCTGTCCGACGACAGCGTGACCGTCACGCAGGAAAACGGCAGCCGGGTCTTTGCCCCGGATACGCCCACCGCCGGGCTGATCTTTTACCCCGGCGGCAAGGTGGAAAACACCGCCTACGCGCCCCTGCTCCACAAGCTAGCCGACAAGGGCATTTTGTGTGTGCTGGTAAAGATGCCCTGTAACCTGGCGGCATTGGATATGAATGCCGCCGATGGCATCCCTGAGGATTTTCCCGAAGTGAACAGCTGGTACATCGGCGGGCACTCCTTAGGCGGAGCACTGGCAGCAAGCTGCGCCGCCAAGCATACCGATGAATTGGACGGTCTGGTTCTGCTGGCCGCCTACTCCACCGTCGACCTGACCGGCAGCCGCCTACGGGTCTATTCCACCTACGGCAGCGAGGACGGTGTAATGAACCGGGAGAAATATGAAGCTGACCGTTCCAACCTGCCAGCCAATACCACCGAAGTAGTTATTGATGGCGGCTGCCACGCCGGTTTTGGCAGCTACAGTCCCCAGGCAGGTGATGGAACACCCACGATTTCCGGCGAGGACCAGCAACAGCAGACAGCGGATGCGCTGGCAGCGTGGATGATACAATAAGCAAAAGTGATGCAGCTCTTCCTGGCCGCATCACTTTTTTGTTACTTTATTCTTCTGTCATACCAATCAGGTCGAACTTTTCCTTGGAAATTGTCAGCGTGAAAGTATCTTTTTTCGGTTTAGGGAACTTCACCCAAACGCTTCTCTCTGTCAGGTCATAGTACCAACCGCTGTCTGCTGCCTCCCAGTCATCTTGTATGATAAACTGTTTCAGCAACGTATTATCTAAAGCCACCCAGTAAGCACCTTTATCTTTGCTGATAAGTTTTACTGTCAACCTTTGTACAGTAGATTGGTAGTTGCCTTGTGCAACAAAGCAAATCTTTGTCTGCTCCCCTGCTGTTACAGCGATGGCCGTTTTTGCGTAAACGCCATCTTTATACTGCTCACTGTGTCCGTCGTCATCGTACCAGACGAATGTGCTATCATTTTCGGCGGCTATCAGTATATCCAGGTGGCGCAGCGGGTCTTTCAGGATATGGTGGATATCCTCCGTCATTGTCACAACGGCAGTATCCCGCAGGAACATCGGCATACTGGCAAGATCAACCGGAAGTTCGATAGTCTGCCCGCCTGTGTAGGGGCGGAAGTCATCGTTCATATCATACCAGGTGCTGCCATTGGGCAGGTAAATGGTTCGGGTCTTAGCGCCTTTTTCCACAACACTTGCCACCAGGATGCTGCTGCCCAGCATAAAGGTCAGACTTTGGTCTCCATAACATTGCGGGTCTTGGGGGAATTCCAGGAAAAGTGGCCGCCAGATTGGCATGCCGTCTTGGCTGCTCTCATAGAAAAGCGAATACAGGTAAGGCAGCATACGGTAGCGCAGCCGATACGCTGCCCGGATATGTGGCAGCATCTTTTCATACATCCAGGGCTGCGTTACAGTGTTATCGTTGTTAGCCGAGTTCAAGCAGAAGCGCGGCTGGAGAACGCCGTTTTGTATCCACCGCAGCAGCAGTTCTTCTTCCGGCGCTGGCCCGGCAAATCCGCCGATGTCACACCCCATATTGGCACAGCCGGAAATGCCCATGCCCAAGATAGTAGCAATATTGAATTTCAATGTGCGCCAATCTGTCAGATTATCACCACCCCACACCTGCGCATAACGCTGGATACCGGCATACCCGGCGCGATTGATAATATAGGGGCGTTCACCGGGGTAGACCTCATGCAATGCCTGTTTGGCAGTGTAGGCCATCATATTGGAGTGCAGGATTTTCAGCTCTGCCATCGTGCCTTTCTGGCCCTCGAAATCACACTGTGCCTCTCGGTCTTCTACACCATCCATCTCACAGTTATCGTTCCAGACGGTTTTTGTTCCCATTTCCAGGATATGCTTTTTCAACAGGGCCTTCCAAGTATCGCGCCCAGATGGGCTGGTGAAGTCCACAAATCGTCCTGGTCCGCCCCACCAACGGCCGTAGTAATCACCACTGCCGTCTGGTGTTTTTATAAAGGCGTTGTGTTCCTCAAGCCATTGCTTATAAGGATGCCGTGCCAGGATGCCCGGCTTGAGATTTACGATGACATTGATGCCTCGGGCATTCATCTCGTCAAAGAACTGTTTCGGCTCTGGGAAGCGTTTTTTATTCCAGTTGAACACATAGCGCAGGTTGTCCTCTTCCCCACTGGAATACCCAGATGCCAACCAAAAGTCATCGATAGGGATTTGCTCTTTTTCGTGCTTATCGATAACTTTATAAATTTCTTTATCGCAGTCCTTTTCCAGTTCTGCATAATACATGGTGGAGGCACAATATCCCAGGGACTGCTTGGTGGGCAAGGCGGTTCGGCCGGTCAACTGGGTATAGCGGTCGATGACCTGAGATACCGTGGGACCGTTGAGCAGGAACAAATCTATATCGCCGCCATCGGTCTGATAGTAGCAGTAAGGTTCCCAATAGCCCGAGACTTCCTGTCCCATGTCAAACACACAATCGTAGGAATTGTGGTAGAAAAGGCCGACTGCATGCTGTTTGTCCTCGTGTATACGGACATAGAACGGGATATGCTTATACATCGGGTCACCGGTCTCAGGGTCATGGCCGATTGCATCCTTAGGGGACATGCGCATCCGACGGAACTTTTTATCCAGATGGCCGGTTTTCTCACCAAAGCCAAAGAAATGATCTTTTGCACGATCAATGCAGGAATAATGGCTCAAACGCCCCAATTGGTCCCGCTCAAAGGCACGTTCTTTCAGATCTCGGTACAGCGGGTTGCCTTGTACATCGTACAGCGCAAAACTGAAAGGCTCCTTGCGCAGTACCAGTTTTACTGTTTTGGTGGCAAAAGTCAAATCTTTTTCCGTTTCCGTATACGGCACCATCAGGGGCGTGATCCGGGTGCGTTCGTCTTTCAGCAGTTCATCCATGCGGTCCGGCCATGCGGTCATAACCAGCGTATAGGATTCTTCTTTCATGGGGGTCCTGCTGTCAAAGTGTACGCGAATACGGATTATATCATCCGTCATAAAAACCAACAGCACAGCGGCAACGTCCCCATGGATCAGGTAGCCATTGTCTGTCGCTTCGATAGACTCATACTTTCGAAGCAGCATAGCGTTACCTCTCTTGTTACATACCAATCAGGTCAAACTGTTCAAAGGATACAACCAGTGTGTAGTCCGGTCCGGGATTGGCGTACTTAATCTCCACCGCGCGGCGGCTTTGGCTGTAGTACCAGCCCTCTGGCGCAGTCTTAAACTTTGCTCGGTTGAGATAGTGGGGCAGCTTTTTATCAGCAATCATTACCCAGTAAGGGCTTTTTTCTTTAGCGATCATCTCCATGCGGATGGTTTCCACTGGGTCAGGATAGCTGCCTTTCTGTGCGAAATGCAATGTCACCCGCTCCCCTGCCGCCATGGTGATGGTTGTTTTGCAATACACACCCTGCTTATAGTCATTGGATATGCCGTCATCATCATACAGCGTTGACATCACCCCATCCTTAGGGGCAACGACCAGATGCAGTTTTTTCACCTGGTCGCCTTCCATCGTGTGCAGTTCGTTATCTGCCATGGCTACAACAGCGCCTTCGCGCAGGAACATCGGGATACTGGCTAGCGTGACGGGCACTTCAATCGTCTGGCCGCCCTCATAGCAGCGCATGGAATCATTCCAGTCAAACCAGCGTGTACCGGCAGGCAAATAGACTTTGCGGGCTACTGCCCCAGGCTCCAGTACATTTGCCACCAAAATATCCCGGCCAAAAAGGAAGGTGAAGCTTTCCTCATACACATTCGGATCTTCCTGGAATTCATACACCAGCGGACGCATGATGGGCGTACCGCTGCAGCTGGCTTCATACTCAGCACTATACAGATACGGCGTAAAGCGATAGCGCAGCTTAATGGCTTCCCGAATCAGGTCGGTTGACTTGCTGTACATCCACGGCTCCGTGACGGTATTGTCGCTGCTGGCCGAATGGATAGAGAACCGCGGCTGAAAAATACCGTGCTGTACCCAGCGGATGAACAGTTCTTCCTCCGGGGCAGGCCCGGCAAACCCGCCTATATCTGCACCATCGTTAGGCTGGCCGGAAAGACCCATGCTAAGGATCATCGGAATATTGAACTGCAGGGTACGCCAGCTGGTAGCATTATCGCCACACCAGGTTTGGGCGTAATGCTGGATGCCTGCGCTGCCGCTACGGCAAACCATGTAGGGACGGGCGTTTGCGTCGTGTTCCTGCACGGCTTCGGCGCCGATTTTACACATCAAGGTACTCATCAGTGGTTTCAGCTGACCAATCGTGCCACCTTTACCATCAAAATTGCAACGGCAATCTTTGTCCATCAGGCTGTCGTACTCGCAGTTATCGTTCCAGACAGAATCCGTACCCACATCAATGATGGCACCGGTCAGGTACTTTTTCCAAAGTGCGCGAGCCTGGGGGCTGGTAAAATCCCAAAATGCACCATCACCGCCCCACCATCGGCCAACACCGTAGGTATCTTGGTCGTGGCTGTCCTGTACAAAGACACCAGCTCTTTCAAAATCCGCAAAATACGGGTGGCACAGCAGAATGCCTGGCTTGACGTTGGGCACGTTTTGGGCATGCTGCTCTTTCATGGTGCGTAAATACTTTTGCGGGTCCTTGAAGCGGGTGGTGTTCCAGGTAAAAACGCAGCGCTTATTATTGTAGCTAGTATAGCCGCTGGAAAGGTGGAAACCGTCCAGCGGGAAGTCATTTTCCCGAATGGTATCCACAAAATCATAAATCGCGTCATCGCAATCTTTTTCCAATTCAGGGTAGTACATGCTGGATGCCTGGTAGCCAAGGGCGCGCTTTGGCAGCAGGCAGGGGCGGCCCGTCAGCATTGTGTAATTATCAACAATGCGCGGGATGGTATCACCACCAATCAGGAAGCAGTCAATGTCACCACCGTCAGCCTGGAAGTAACTGTAACGATGCCAGTAGTTGCTTTTTTCACAGCCCATGTTGAACACGGACTCGTAAAAATTGTGGTAAAACACCCCCACCGCCTTGTGGGTATCGCGGTCCAGGCGCAGATAGAACGGCACATGCTTATACAGCGTGTCGGTATATTCGGGGTCATAGCCCATGGCATCGGTAGCTCGCTCCCGCAGGAACTTTTTGTTTTTGTTCAGAAGTCCTGCTTTCTCGCCGAAGCCGTAGAAACAGTCGTCTTCTTTCATTTCACTGTAGGCGATCACCCGGCCATTGCTGTCCTTAACAAAGGGGCAACCGGACAAGGCACGGTAGAGGATATTGCCGTCTGCATCGCAGAGGGTGAAGTTCAGTGGGTCGCGGTCCACTCGCAGGGTCACTTCAGCGGTAGAGAAAAACACCGCGTCTTCGGTCTCTTTCAACCCTGCCTTTACCGGGGTCAGGCGGGTGCGCTCACCCGCAAACAGCGGATCCAGGCGATCTTCCCACGCTGTGGTAAGCAGGATGTAAGATTCCTCGGCTAGGTCTTTGTCAAAAGAAGCTCGGATACGCACAATTTCATCGGTAACAAAGCAGAGCTTGATCAGCGCGTTATCGGTGTGCAGCAGGTAAAAGCCTTCCTGTGGCTCGATCGACTGTAATTTTGAGCAAATATCCATGGTAGCACCTTATCCTTTGACTGCACCGGCGATCATGCCCTTCATAAACTGCTTTTGGAACAGCAGGAAGATAACCAGCACAGGGATCATTGTCAACACCGACATAGCCAGCAGGCTGCCCCAGTCAACGGCATACTGACCGGAGAAGTTGGCCAGCGCCAGCTGCACCGTATATTTCTGCGTATCGCGGATAACGACCAGCGGCCACATATAGTCATTCCAGCGCCAGAGAAAGGAGAAGATAGCCAGAACGCTCATAATAGGCTTTGCCAGGGGAATCATCAGTTTCAGGAAGATGCGCGTCTCGCTGGCACCATCGATGCGGGCAGACTCCATCAGTTCGTTAGGGATGGTCAGGAAATACTGCCGCACCAGGAAAACACCTGCCGGGGTAGCTGCGCAGGGAATAATCAGGCCCCAGAAGTTGTTGTACATTTTAAATGTGCGGATAACCTGGAAAATGGGGATCATCAGCACTTCCAACGGCAGCATCATCGTTGCCAGGAAGAACATAAAGATGACCGTGCTGCCCTTGAACTTATACTTGGCAAAGGCATAACCTGCCATGGTGTTAATGACAACGGTCAGCAGCGTTGCCGATACAGCAACAATGGTCGTATTTTTAAAGTACAGGCTGAAATCGCCGCGGTTCCAGGCATCAATGTAGTTTTCCAGCGTGAAACGGGAAGGCAGCAGCTTGGGCGGATAACTGAAAAGCTCGGTACCCGATTTGAAAGAGGAAATCGTCATCCAGAGGATGGGCAAAATGTAAATCAGGGTAAAAATCACCAAGACGATATAAGTAAGGGTGTGGTTTTCTTTGCGGCCAGCAATGCCTTTTACCTTTGATTCCTTTTTGGTGTTTTTCTGCAATGTGTTAGTCATTGACAGCACCTCCCTTATTTACCTTAAACTGAACCAGCGTCAAAACGGCCAGAATGACCAACAGCACCATGGACAAGGCGCTGGCGTAGCCGAGTTCGAACTTCTGGAATGCCCGCTCATAAATGTACTGAACAGCAAATTTCGTTGTACCTGCTGGACCTCCGTTCGTCAGCGTCAGGACCAGACCGTACTGCTTGAACAAATCGATAAAGCCCAGGATCATAACCAGGAATGTGGTGGGCTTGAGCAGCGGCAGCGTGATGGAGATAAACTGGCGCAGGTTCGAAGCACCATCCACCTCAGCAGCTTCATAATAAGTTTCGTCAATACTCATCAGACCAGAGATAAAGGTAACCATATAGAAACCAGAACGCGACCAGATCGATGCAATAATAACAACTGCCATGGCCGAGACACCATTGGTAAACCAATTGACGGATGTGCCACCCATTTGCGTAATAAGGTAGTTGATAACACCCGTGCTATCACCAAAAATAAACTGAAACAAAAGACCGACGACGATGTACGAAATCATGGACGGCCAATAAAATACAGCACGGAAGAAGCTACGGCCACGGATATTTTTGACCAGCATCGTGGCCAACAGCAGCGGGATTGCTACAATCATAGGCAGAGCAATGATGGCATAAATAAAAGTTTGCCGGATGGAAGTCCAAAAGTAGCTGTCATGGAACAGTTTTACATAGTTAGACAAGCCAATAAAGTTTAAGTTGCCTAAGCCACCCCAGTCAGTCAATGAATAGACAAAGCCGAAAACCGCAGGCACGGCAATAAAGATGGTGAATATAAACAGGTTTGGCAAGATCATCAGATACGGGAACACTTTCATCTCAGCTGATTGAATAGAGCCCTTTCTTTTGGCGTTCTTCACTACAGATACTCCTTTCTATTAAAACGGGTGGCGCAGATTTCTTATCCGCGCCACCCGTGTGCTTTTTACGCTGATTCAGCGCTTAATCGTTTTTACTGAATATAGCCCTTGTCCTTCATAAATTCGTTGGTATCAGCATCGATCTTTGCAGCCATGTCTTCGGGCGTGAGGGTTCCGGCTAGCACTTCAGGCCAGTAATCCTGCAGATCGGTAAAAGCAACCGCAGCGTAGCCTGCCATACCCAGATCAAAACCTGTTGCGGGGACCGTGTTGGCCAACTCGTTTGCAAAGACAGAGAATTCCTCTGCACGAACAGGGTACTCAATGTTGGCATTGTCCTTACGCGGAGAAACATACAGGCAATCTTTGCAATACTTTTCGTTCTGTTCCTTTGCAGTTACCCAGGTAATAAAGTCAACAGCTTCCTGCTCGCAGCCTGTACCTTTAAAAGCGGTAATGTTCTTACCGCCGGGGACGGAAGAGCGAGTAGTTCCTTTAGGCATGTAGGTAACGCCCCACTCAAAGTCCTTAATGTTCTCGTTATAGTTCTGAATCATCCAAGTACCGGAGATATGCACAGCCACCTGACCAGAACGGAAGAGGTTGTTGGCGTCTTCTCCACTGAGCCAAATGCTGCTGACAGCCAAGCCATCATCAAACAAGCCCTTGGTAAAGTTGATTGCATTCATGCTTTCAGGACTGGAAAGGTTGCCGCCGTTTTCGTTAGCCAAGCTGCCACCGAATTCATACAGGATGGTGGCCCAGCGGTGAGAGGGGTTATCGATAACCATACCGTACTTGACAGCGCCACTGTCCACAACTTTCTGTAGGTCTTCCCTGAACTCGTCCCAGGTCCAAACATCGTCGGGACCGGTGGGGACTTCCACACCAGCAGCCTCAAAGGCAGTCTTATTGTAAATCATGCCATTGGCGGTAACCTCGGTCGGAATTGCCACAACTTCGTTGTCGCTCTTATACAGGTAGTCAACAGATTCCAGATACTCGCTTTGCAGTGCATCGGTATCAATGTAATCGCTGAAGTCGACCATTGCATCGTGCAGCTGGCTGACGGTTCCCTCAGTGCCACGCGACATTGCAGGTGCCTCACCACCCGCAATGGACATCTGCAGTTTGGTGTTCAGGTCATCGAAGGCGATCTCCTGCAGGTTGATCTTGATGTTCGGATGCAACTGCTCATACTCATCAATCAAGCCTTGCATGACCTTGGTCTCGTTGCCGTCGGTCCACCAGATCAGGTCCATCGTGACCTGCTTGTCGGACGAGCTGGCGGCGGTGCTGGTGCTGCTGTCCCCTGCCGGTGCGGCACTGCTTGCGGATGAACCGCAGCCTACCAGTGTGGCTCCTGCCATACATGCTGCCATTACCAATGCCATTGTCTTTTTCATTTGTGTTTTCCTCCTTTTGTGCTTCTATTGTGCTTGCCTCTCAAGCACTTTCGTTGTCTATATTCTATAAAATTTGCGACATTGGCAACAGTTATTAATTTTGAGTTTCAGGTGGTAATTTTTTGCACTTTTCGCGGTAATCAGCCGGTACCATGCCGCACTTTTTCTTGAATACCTGGCTGAAATAATGCGGATCACTAAAGCCCACTTCCTCGGCAATCTGGTAGGTTTTCATGGCGGTGCCTGCCAGCAATGCCTGGGCCTTTTCAATGCGTATCCGTACCAGATATTCGGAGAAATTTTCCTGCATTTCCTTTTTGAAAGTGCGACTTAAATAGCTGCTGTTTAATTGCAGCATATCTGCCATTCCCTCCAGGCTCAGGTCACGGTCACCGTAGTGTTCCTCCACATACAGGCACATGCGGCTGACCACACCGGCTTTCTTTTTGGCGTATTCGCAAACAGTCAGCACACCACGGATCAGGCAGTCGTACCGCGCGGCAAAGTTTTCGTTTTCATAGTAGTGTTGCCATAGATTCTCGGTGTTCATTTCCAGTTTAGCCGCACACAGGGCCGTTTCGCGAGAACATTCGCGGATCTTGGCAAGCGCCAACTGTTTATCTTTGCTGATCACAAGCCCCTGCTTCCAATCGTTCAGCAACTTCCTTGCTTCCTCAGCCTGGGCGTGTTGGATGGCCGATGCCAACGCCTGGGTATTCATCCGGCGGGTATCCTTTTCGGCAGATACAGGGTTGGCAATGACACAGCTTTTCTCACAGAAATAGCCCGTGCGTACCATCGCTGAGGTATCCTCGTAGGCTTTTTGCAGCTTCTTCTCGTCGTTGTAAATTTCGCTGATGCAGAATACACCTGTTCCCAGTTCCGACGGCAGCTGACTTGCAAAGTTTTTCAGCACAGCGATCAGACGCTCCCGCGCTGTGACTTTATCAATACCCTGCAATACGGGGCAAAGCAAGATGATCTTTTCATCCGCACTGCCAAAAATCGGTTCGTAACCTGCTTCCTGCAAAGCGCGTCCTGTATAAGTTTGAGCCATTGCCAGCACCAGCGGAGCCTTCATCTTAGTATTGTAAAAGCTCCCCATAACAACTACGCTGTCCGCCTTTGTTTTTTCCTTGATCCAATCCATATCCGTAAAGTTAGCGCCGGACGTACCATAGCGGGCCAGATTGAACAAAAGGCTCGATGTAGCCAGTGTGCGGGTGTTCTCCATCTCAGCTTTTGCCTGCTCGGAGTCGCGGCGGGTCGATTCCAGCTTGTCCAGTTCCGCCACCACTTTTTCGATGGTATCCTGTAGCTCGGTACGGCTGATGGGCTTTAGCAGATAGTTCACCGTGCCCGCCCGCATGGCGCTTTGGGCAAAGTTGAAGTCCGCATAAGCCGAAACGATGACCACCTTGGTCTGCGGTTCGTTCTGAGCGCAGTACTCGGCCAGTTGCAGCCCGGTAAGGCCCGGCATCTTAATGTCCGTAATCACAATGTTAGGGTGCAGCCGCTCAATCAAACGCTTTCCTTTATCCCCTGTTTTGGACGTACCGACGATATGGCAACCCAGCTTTTCCCAATCTATCAGGGTTTGCAAACTTTGCAAGATCAGTTCCTCATCGTCCAATATAACCACAGAGTATCTGCTCATGTTTTCTTCCTTCCTGCAGGCGCCCATACCCTCACACTGCCCGCATTTTCTTACTGGTTTACTTCTATAGGCAGCATAAGCGTAATGCTGGTACCCCATTCAGCATCACTTAAAACCGAGATCGAGCCACTTGCACCGTACACATAACGGATGCGGTCCACTACATTGCGGGTGCCAATGCCTAATTTCTTTTTATCTTCCTCGTTCGCTTTGCCCGCGATATATCGATTGACAGACTCCAATATCTCGCGGGAAAGCCCCACGCCATCATCAGATACTTGAATACACAAGTGGTCATCCTCCCTATAGATTTCCACCGTACAGGTACCCTGTCGGGCACTGGGGACGATGCCGTGTAAAACAGCATTTTCTACCAAAGGCTGTATGATCATACTGGGGATGCGCAGTCCTTCGCACTGCGGATCCACGATAATACTGTAATACAACTGTCCAACCTGCATCGTCTGATAAATTTGTAGGAAAGCATCTACACAAGCCCGTTCCTCTTCTACCGTTGTAAAAGTTGCGTCGCTTATACGGTTTTTCATCAGCTTGGCGAATGCGCCGGTGATGATGCGCACTTCCTCGGTACGGCCCATCTGGGACAGAGCGTTGATGCATTCCAGCGTGTTATATAAAAAGTGCGGCTTGATTTGGTGCTGCAGCTGGGCGATCTGCATTTCCTTGTAGGCCAGGTTGGCCTTCAGGTTTTGGTTGACCAGCTCGTCGATGCGGCGGGCCATAATGTTTAGATTATCGGCCAGAATTTCAATTTCATCTCCGGTGTGTACGTCCAGGGTAATGTCGTAATCCTCGTTCTGGATTTTTTTGACAGCATCCATGATATGGGCGATGGGCCCGGTGATGATTGTATGGTTCAGTGCGGTGATGCACAAAATCAGCAGAACCGCAATCAGCGCAAAGGACAGGATCATCAGCATCAGCAGACTTTGCATCTCGTAAATATCATCGTTGGATACGGCACTCAGGAAGTACCAGCCATCGTTCATGACCTCATTGCTACAAAGCAACATTTGCCCAATGCCGTCCACCGTTATGGTGATACCGCCTTGGGCATCCGATAAGTCCTGATCTGCCAGTGCCTGCAGATAGACTTCTTTATCAATATTGTCGCAGCATATCAGCACATCATCCACACTGTCATACAGACCCAAGAAATTGTTGCTGTTGCCCGCAATAACATCCAGGCGTTCTTTCAGCACTCGATCATCGTACAGAAATGTGATGTAGCCAACGATTTTGCGGGTTTCTAAAGTGCGCACGGCTCGATTATACACAAGGTGGCCATCCAAAAATTCCGATGTTACCCGGCCATCCGGAGTAAAGCGGGAAATATCCGTAGTGTTCGGCAGGCGGTAGGCACCTTCCCGGTTGGGTGTTTTTTCCCATTTGGTAACCAAAGTACCTTTGATGTCATAGAGGTAAACACCGCTGATCGCATCCATCGCAATACTGCGCAGTGTTATTACACTGCGCAGCTCTTTGCGATTGGAATAGATCTCTGCCTGAGAACTGCCGCCTTTTTCCATAATGTCGGAAATTTCGCCGTCCAGAGTCACGAAGTCGATCTGATGAACGAACGCATCTGAGTTTTCGTTGAAACGGTCGCTCATTGCCTGGGCCAGTGTCTGGTTTGCTTTGACCGCGTTGCGGTACTCAATTTGCGACACCTGCCGAATAACAAAAGTGCCGATCACGACTAGCAGCAAGGTTATGATCGCCGTACTGCCCGCAACCATTTTCCAACGAAGTGACTTTCCAAGTTTCAAAGCGTTCCCCACCTATTCTTGGTAGAATTTGAACAAGCTTTCCATTACTGTTCCAATTTTACACCTTTTGTTGCAATAACGTCTACCCCTGTGCCAGCCACATTTTCGGCCAAAACCTGGCCAATGGTTATGGGGGCGGGGACTTCCACGTCTTTCAGCGCGCGGACCACATCAAAAATCTTGCCTTTGGGGATGTCACTGCGGGTCTTGCAGCTGACCATGGCCAGGGTGCCGCCGGTCACGCGGACGGTGCTGGTCACGATGCGGGTGGGGGCCGTGACCTCCTTGCGGGCGTAGGCATCGCCCCGGGGGCAGGTGTTGCCGGTGACAGAGGCGACCGCGCCGTCCTCCATCGTAACGATCAGCGGGCAGCCCATGGGGCAGCCGATGCAGGTAAGTTCGATTTTTTTCGTTTCCATAATCAGGCCTCCTCCAGCGTAACAGTCAGGCACGAGGCGTCAGGGTGGGCGCGCAGGTCGGCCCCTTTCAGGCGGACGGTCTCCATCTCGCCGGGGGCCAGCACGGGCCGCTTGCGACTGAAAATGCAGGCATCGCCCAGATATACGGCGATCTTTTTGTTCTTGAACACACCGCCCACACGGAAGCGAATGGTCACGGTATCGCCGGCGCAGGCCGAGCGCACCGTGGCGGGCACGGTGTAGCGCACGCCGTTCTCGCAATGTACCGGGATGGCCGGGGCGTCCTGCTCGCCATTTTGCAAATAAGCGGCGGCCTGGGCACCGGCAGCACCGGCTTCCTCGGAAACATAGTCCACCAGATCATGCACATGCAGCACATTGCCTGCAGCAAACACGCCGGGGATGCTGGTCTCCAGGCTTTCGTTGACCAGCGGCCCGCTGGTGATGGAGCTTAACGCCACACCGGCGGCGCGGCTCAGCTCGTTTTCAGGCAGCAGACCGCAGGAGAGCAGCAGCGTGTCGCAATCGTAGTGTTCCTCGGTGCCGGGGACGGGCTTGCCGTTTTCTACACGGGCCAGCGTGATGCCCTCGACCCGCTCCTTACCCTGGATGTCCACGACGGTGTGGCTCAGCTTCAGCGGGATGCCGAAGTCATCGAGACACTGCACAATGTTGCGCTTTAAGCCGCCGGAGTAGGGCATCAGTTCGGCCACCACCTGCACCTGGGCACCCTCCAGCGTCATGCGGCGGGCCATAATAAGGCCGATATCACCGGAGCCAAGGATGACCACCTTGCGGCCGGGGAGATAGCCCTCCATGTTCACCAGCCGTTGGGCCGTACCGGCGGTGTAGATGCCGGCAGGACGGTAGCCGGGGATGTTCAGCGCACCGCGCGGGCGCTCCCGGCAGCCCATGGCCAGAATGACGGCTTTCGGGTGCAGCTGGAACAGGCCGTCCATTTTGTTCATGGCGGTCACGGTCTTGTCCGCCGCCAAGTCCAGCACCATGGTATTGAGTTTATAGGGGATGTGCAGTTCTTCCGCCTGGGCGATGAACCGGGCCGCGTACTCGGGGCCGGTCAATTCCTCTTTAAAGGTGTGCAGGCCAAAGCCGTTGTGGATGCACTGGTTCAAAATGCCGCCCAGTTCGCTGTCGCGCTCTAAAATCAGCAGGTTTTCTACACCGGCCTTGCGGGCAGCCACGGCTGCCGCCAGCCCCGCGGGGCCGCCGCCGATGATGACGAGATCTACGTTGTTCATATCCAGCCCCTCCTTTTAAAACGTATCCTTGTTGGTGCCGACGATGATTTTAGATTTGCCGCCGGCCTTGGTAATTTCACTCTGGGGCACGCCCAGTTCGCGGGCCAGAATTTCCATCACGCGGGGGCTGCAGAAGCCCGCCTGACAGCGGCCCATACCGGCACGGGTGCGGCGCTTTACGCCGTCCAGACTGCGGGCACCGGGCACGCGGTGGATGGCATCAATAATTTCGCCCTCGGTCACGCTCTCACAGCGGCAGATAATCTGCCCGTAGGCGGGGTTCTCTTTGATAAGGGCGGCGCGTTCTTCAAAAGGCAGCGTCTTGGGGTCCAGGATACCCTTGCGGGTGGGGGCAAACGTCGGATCGTCCTCCAGATGCAGGCTGTTTTTCACGATGTCGGCCACCATAGCGCCCACGGCGGGGGCGCTGGACAGGCCGGGGGACTCGATGGCAGCGCAATCCACAAAGCCGGGGGCAATCTCGCCAATGAAGAAATCGTGCCGCGGCTCGTGGGCGCGCAGGCCTGCAAAGCTGGTGATAGTCTGGCGCATGGGCAGGTCCTTCACCGCCAGGCCGGACTTCTCCCGCACTTCGTTCAGGCCTGCCGCCGTGGTGGCGGTGGCCTCTTTGTCATCCACATCAATGGCCGTGGGGCCGACCAGCAGGTTGCCGTGCACGGTGGGGGTCACCAGCACGCCCTTACCGTACTTGCCCGGCAGCTGGAAGATGGTGTGGTGCACATGCCCTGCCGCCGCGTGGTCCAGCAGGAAGTAATCGCCGCGCCGGGCAATGATCTGCATCGGGTGGGCAGCATCCACGGCGTTGTGCAGCTCGTCCGCATGCACACCGGCGGCGTTCACCACCAGGCGCGTCTCAAAGCTGCCCTTGTCGGTCTCCACGCGCCAGCCGCCCTCGATGGGGGCAAAGCCGGTGACGGTGGTATCAAACTGGAACTTTACGCCATTTTTTGCGGCGTTCTCGGCAAAAGCATAGGTCAGGCCAAAGGGGCAGACGATGCCGCCGGTGGGTGCCCACAGGGCGGCCACCGCATTATCGGAAACGTTCGGCTCCATCTTGACCAGCTCGTCGCGTTCGATAATGCGCAGGCCCTCTACGCCGTTGGCCACGCCGTTTTCGTACAGCTTTACCAGATTCGGGCGGTCCTGCTCGCTCAAACACACCACCAGGCTGCCGCACTGGTCATAGGCAAAATCCAATTCTTTGGCAAGGGCAGGCATACGGCGGCTGCCCTCCACATTCAATTTGGCCATCAGGCTGCCGTGGGTGGCATCGTAGCCTGCATGGACAATGGCACTGTTGGCCTTAGAGGTGCCGCAGCAGACATCCTCCTCCTTATCCAGCACCAGAATATCTGCTTTACAGCGCGATAATTCCCGCGCTGCGGCACAGCCGGAAACGCCTGCACCGATGATCAGAACGTCCAACATACT
>ENA-UOJJ01003415-UOJJ01003415.1-human-gut-metagenome-genome-assembly--contig:-CS66-NODE-3415-length-17210-cov-14.740134_pt1 | contig 17210 bp, 15 predicted proteins | sample MGYA00242343_ERZ723890 | MGnify/ENA metagenome assembly ERZ723890 | reverse complement strand
CGAAGTGCAGGAAGTAAAAACCACACATTGTATGTGTGGGAGTTTATATCGTATAGAAAAAGAGCGACACGTCTGATATAATTTAGGTGTTCAGGCCTCAATTATATCAGAAGGGAGTGACGCTCTATAAGTAATAGTTTAACACATACTAAATGGATGTGCAAATACCATATAGTATTCATACCAAAGTATAGAAGAAAAATGATCTACCATAAGTTGCGAAACGATTTAAGTGAGATTATAGGTAGAATTTGTCAGTATAAAGGTGTAAAGATAATTGAAGGACATCTTATGGCAGATCATGTTCATCTGTTGCTTGCAATACCACCTAAAATGAGTGTTTCTAGTTTTATGGGATATTTGAAAGGTAAAAGTACAATGATGCTATTTGAAAGACATGCAAATTTGAAATATAAATTAGGAAATAGGAATTTTTGGGCAACTGGTTACTATGTTAGTACAGTAGGATTAAATGAAGCAACGATAAAAAAATATATCCAAGATCAAGAAAAAGAAGATCAACTGGAAGATAAAATGACAAAAAAAGAATATAAAAACCCTTTTCTTAAAGGGTAGCTAGGAGCAAGAGCATTGGGGCTTGAATAAAATGAAAGCCAGCCTTTTTAAATGGGCTAGCTCAATAACACGCCCTTATAGGGCTACTGCAAACCACGTATTTTATGCGTGGTTATGATTATCTATGGTAAAATCATATTAGGAGGATGATTTATGCCAGAAAAGTATGATATAAGTGGAGAAATAGATATGATAGTAAAAAACGTTCCTTAAAATTTAGAACCTATTGAAATTGTAAGATGGATATATTTAAAATTAGGATCAATTTTTTCATATAATTTAAAAATATTAACAGAATATGAAAAAAGTATTGAACCATTAAATTATAAACAAAACCCAAATATACCTATAAGTAGATATCAAACATGTATACAAATATCAGAAATATTTTCAACAATTATAAATAATTTAAATATACCAAATTTGAGCGCTAAAATAATACCTCTTAAATTAGAAAATAAAGCATATGCTCAAGATCATAAAGCTGTAGAACTTGTGTATGGTGAAGAAAAATACTTAATGGATTTAACACTTGACTTATATTTAATTCAAAATGAATTTCAAACAAAACATTTTGGATTTACAACAGATATGGAAAATACTTATGATATTATTCCAATTAGTCTTGTAAAAAAGATGGATAAAAATATTGGAATAGAAAAAGAAAAAGAATTTTTTGAAAAAAAGTTAGAAAAATTCAAATTAGAAAGAGAATTAAAAAGAGATTATAATTCATACAGTTTTGAAGAAAACATTAAACAATTATTAACTCAGATGAATAATTCTCTTATGGTAAAACTTAATGGACAACATGAAGCCATAAGATTTTTTTCAGAGGCTTTAAATGAATTACTATATGAAAATGTTGAATTTAGAATATTTAATTTATATTATAATGAAGAAACCTTTGATTTTTCTATTTGTTTTTGCTTTACATGTGATGGTGAAGAACCAGTCATGTATTTGTATGATACGAAAACAGGATTAATCAAAACTGACAAAGAAAAACTTATATCAATGCTTAATTCAAACTGGAAAACAAATAGTAAGACTTTAATAAAACAATTAAATAATAATGGAAAAACTTTGTAAATAAGTAGTAGGGGGATTTAGGTATGGTAAGAAATCAGCACGGTTTTATAATATTAGATGAAGCAATAGAAATAGAAAATAATTTAGTAAACAAAGGAAGAAAACCTAAAACATGGCTTTTATTTGAAAATGAAGAATATCTTTTTAAAACAAACTCTTCGAATTATGAAATATGGTCAGAGCTTCTAGCTTCTGAATTAGGAAAACAATGTAAAATTGAAATGGCAGAATATGATATTGGAATATATAAAGGAAAATATGGTGTAATATCAAAAAGCTTTTTAGATAAAAATACTGAAACAATTTTATCAGGAGAAAATATTGTTGAATTTATTCAAAGCATTTTATATGACAACAATAGACGTAAAATGAATAATTCAATTAAAGATATTTTTGAAGTATTAGATGTACTTGATAGAGTAATTAGACAAAAATATGTAAGGAAAAATATCAAAGAATCATTTATTAAAATGTGGGCATTTGATGGATTAATAATGGAAAGTGATAGAAATCCTTCTAATTGGTCAATAATAGAAAAAAATAATGAATTTTATCTTTCACCTATATATGATTGTTCAACAATGGCTAGAATGAATAATGATATAAATGATTTTATTTTAAAACTTAAATGTGGATATGATATAGAATCATTAACAAATAATATTAAATACCAACTTTTATATGATAATTCTTTGAGAGCAGATGATTTTTTAGATAGCTTTTCTTTATTTTGTGAAGAAAATCAAGAATTATCTAGTAAGATAATTAAAGATTTTAATAATATTAATGTTGATCTAGCTATAGAAAATGTAGAAAAGAAAATAAATAAAAACAAACCAGGTGAGAATATATATATACCTTGGGAAGTTAAATTTTGGCTTAATAAAGATATAAATACTAGACTAAATAATATGAATAAAGTTTTTGTAGACACAAAAGCAAAACAAAAATTATTAAAATTATTTCCATAAATTTATATCTTTTAGCAGGATAAACACATAAGTTTTTAAAATCCATGCGTTTATTCTATAATTTTTAGCACTCTATATTGACGAGTGCTATTTTTTGTGCTATAATTATTACGTTGTATGAAAAAAAATATATAACATACAATATATATAGTAAAAAGGAGGTATGTATATGAATCAAAATCCTTATCAAGAAAACTTAGAAAACGTACTTGAAAAGTATGGTAGAGATATAGTAAAACTTGTTACTGATGGAAAAGTAGATCCTGTAATAGGTCGAGATGAAGAAGTAAGAAGTATTACAAGAATTTTATCAAGAAAAACAAAAAATAACCCAGTTTTAATTGGTGAACCAGGTGTTGGTAAAACAGCCATTGTAGAAGGACTTGCTCAAAGAATAGTAAGAGGAGATGTTCCTAATAGTTTAAAAAATAAACATATTTGGGAACTTGACTTAGGAGCATTAATAGCAGGGGCTAAATATAGAGGTGAATTTGAGGAAAGACTTAAAGCAGTACTAAATGAAATAAAAAAATCAGAAGGAGAAATAATTTTATTTATAGACGAAATTCATATGATTGTTGGTGCCGGTGCGCTTGAAGGTGCTATGGACGCTGGAAATATGCTAAAACCTCTTTTAGCGCGTGGAGAAATACATTTAATTGGTGCTACAACATTAAACGAATATAGAAAATATATTGAAAAAGATGGTGCGCTTGAAAGAAGATTTCAAAAAGTTATAGTAAGTGAACCTACAGTAGAAGATACAATTACTATACTTCGTGGTTTAAAAAAGAGATTTGAGGTTTATCACGGTGTAAATATTAAAGATAGTGCACTTGTTGCAGCAGCTAATTTATCTAATAGATATATAACTGATAGATTTTTACCAGACAAGGCAATAGATTTAGTAGATGAAGCTTGTGCTACTATAAAAGTACAAATGGATTCAGTTCCTGTTGAACTAGATACATTAACACGAAAAATAATGAGACTAGAAATAGAAAAACAGGCTATAAAAAAAGATACTGATGAAATAAGTAAAAAACGTTTACTAGAAATAAAAGATAAAATTGCAGTTCTAAAAAAAGATGAAGAAGAACTAAGAAAAAAATGGGAAGAAGAAAAAGCTATTAATGATAAAGTTGCAAAGAAAAAAGAAGAAATAGAACAAGCAAAATTTAAACTTGAACAAGCTGAAAATAATTATGATTTAGAAAATGCAGCTAAATTAAGACATGGAATTATTCCTAAACTTGAAACAGAACTTGCAGAACTTAAAAGTAAAGATGAATCACAGATTCTTAGTGATACAGTTGAAGAAGATGATATTGCTGGAATTATTTCCAAATGGACTAAAATACCTATAAAAAAATTAGTAAGTGGTGAAAAAGAAAAACTTTTATTACTAGAAGAAAATATGAAAAAAAGAGTAAAGGGTCAAGATGAAGCAATTAAATTAGTAAGTGATGCTATTTTAAGAAGTAGAGCAGGAATTAATGATCCAAATAGACCAATTGGTTCATTTATATTCTTAGGCCCAACGGGTGTTGGTAAAACAGAAGTAGCAAAAACATTAGCTTATGAACTTTTTGATGATGAACGTCATATGGTAAGAATTGATATGAGTGAATATATGGAAAGTCATTCAGTTTCTAGATTAGTTGGTGCTCCTCCAGGATATGTAGGATACGATGAAGGTGGTCAATTAACAGAGGCAGTAAGACGTAATCCATACTCTATAGTATTATTTGATGAAATAGAAAAAGCACATAAAGATGTATTTAATATATTACTTCAGATACTTGATGATGGTAGAATTACTGATTCACAAGGTAGAACAGTAGATTTTAAAAATACAATAATAATAATGACATCTAATTTAGGTAGTGAATACATACTTGAAGGTAAAGAAAATGCAAATGAACTTGTAATGGAAGAATTAAGACATACATTTAAACCTGAATTTATAAATAGGATAGATGAAATTGTAATATTTAATTCATTAAATGAAAACACTGTTTATGATATATTAGATAAACTTATAAATGATTTACAAAACAGATTGTCTAATATTAATATAAAACTTAATTTTTCAGATAAAGTTAAAAAATTTATAATTGATTCTTCTTATGATGTAAGATTTGGTGCAAGACCTCTTAAAAGATTTTTAAGCAAAAATGTTGAAACATTAATTGCTACTGCTATTATACAAAATAAAATAAAACCAAACGTGGAAGTTAATTTTGATGTTGAAAATGATAAAATAATTATTAAATAAGAGATTTTTGTCTCTTATTTTTGTTAGAAACTATAAATTTATTAAAGATATATTATTGCATATAAAAGTTAAAAATGATATTATAAAAATATAGGAGACGGTTATATGAAGGGATTTACTTTAATAGAATTAATGGGAGTTATAACAATACTTGCGATTCTTTCAGTAATCACAGTTGTTGGAGTAGATAAATTATTATTAAATGGAAAAGAAGATTTATACAAAAATCAAATAGATATAATTGAATTAAGCACTAAAAACTATTTAACTGATTATCCAGAACTAAAACCTAATGATAATGAATCAATTGTTATCACATTACAAGAATTGGTAGATAAAGGATATATAGATTCTAATATAAATAATCCTAAAACTAACGAACCATTTGATTTAACTACACAAATAAAAATAACAAAAAATTCTAATAATTTTGAATATAAAGTTATGGACTAAACACCAATATATATAGTCATTCATACTATATATCAGAGGTGTTTTTTTATGAATATAAAAGTTGATTCAAGAAAGGTAAAAGAAGGAGATACTTTTGTAGCTTTAAAATATGAACATGATGGTCATGATTATATAGAAGATGCTATTAAAAATGGTGCAAAAAAAATAGTATGTGAAAGAGGATTATATAGTGTTGATACACTAATTGTTAAAGATACTCATGAATATTTAATTAACTATTTAAAAGAAAATTATTATGATGAAATAAAGGATTTAAAATTGATAGCTATTACAGGTACTAATGGTAAAACTACTAGTTGTTATCTTATATCACAAATGTTAAATAACTTAGGTATAAAATGTGGTTATATAGGAACAATAGGATTTTATATAAATGAAAAAATAAAAGATTTGAATAATACAACACCAGACATTTTAGATATATACGAAATGTTATTAGAGTGTAAAAAAAATGGGTGTGAATATGTAGCCTTAGAAGCCAGTAGTCATGCATTATCTAAAGATAGATTAAAAGGATTACTATTTGATTATGCAGTATTTACAAACTTAACAGAGGAACATTTAGATTATCATAAAACAATGGAAAATTATGCTTTATCTAAACAAAAATTATTTAGTATGCTAAAAAGTTATGGAAAAGCAATAGTTAATATAGATAGTGAATATAAGGATTACTTTATTGTAAAAGATAAAACTATTACATATGGATTTAATGAATGTGATTATAAAATATCAGATATTGTTATAAATAAAGATCATACAGTATTTTGTGTAAATAAAGAAAATTATGAAACTAAATTACTTGGAAAATATAATATATATAATATTACAATATGTGTAATATTAATGAAACTTCTTTCTTTAAAAAATATAATTTCAACGTTAGAAGCACCAAAGGGAAGAATGCAAAAAATAAAATACAATGATAATATGATTATAATAGATTATGCTCATACACCTGATGCTTTGGAAAATGTTTTAGAAACAGTAAAACAACTTAAATATGACAACATATATACAGTGATTGGTTGTGGTGGAGATAGAGATAAATTTAAAAGAAAAATAATGGGTGAAATATCTACTAATTTATCAGATTATGTTATATTTACAAGTGATAACCCTAGAAGTGAAAAAATAATAGATATAATAAATGACATGATAGAAGGAATACAAAAAAATAATTATGAAATAATAGAAAATAGAGAAAGTGCTATAATAAGGGGTATACAACTTATGGGAAAAAGTGATATACTGTTGATACTGGGAAAAGGACATGAAGAGTATCAAATTATAGGAAATAAAAAATATGACTTTTCAGATCAAGAAATAGTACAAAAAAATATATAGGAGGCAATATGTTAATTTTAGCAAAATCCGCACTAGCGCTTATGGTATCGTTTTTAATAACAGCTATATTTGGAGCTATATTATTACCATTTTTAAAAAAAATAAAAGCAAAACAAACAATAAGTATTTTTTTATCAAATATACATAAAAAGAAACAAGGAATTCCAACTATGGGTGGATTAATATTTATAATTCCAACAATTGTTTCTACAGTTATTTTACTATTATTAAACAAAATACAGTTTTCAAGTAATTTATTTTTGATAATGTTTATATTTTTATCTTATGGATTATTAGGTTTTTTAGATGATTTCTTAAAAATTAAAAGAAAAAATAATATAGGTCTTACAGAAATACAAAAATTAATTGGTCAAATAATAATAGCTATAGTCTTTTTTATAATCTTTATTAAAACAGGACATAATACTGTTTTAGAGGTTCATTCATTAGGATTTAAAATAGATATGGGAATATTTTATGGATTATTTATATTATTCATTTTAGTGGCAAGTAGTAATGCTGTAAATATAACAGATGGTCTAGATGGGTTAGCAGGAAGTTTATCAGCAGTTGCATTTCTAGCTTTTGGGATAATTAGTTTTGGAACAACTTGGGTAGCCGGTAGTTCTGATATTGGAATATTTTGTTTTATTCTAGTTGGTTCTTTGTTAGGCTTTTTAATATATAATACATATCCAGCAAAAGTAATAATGGGAGACACCGGTTCTCTTTCATTAGGTGCTACATTGGCAGTTATTTCAATTTTAACTAAACATGAAATATCACTAATAGTTGTTGCAGGTGTATTTGTTATTGAAACCATTTCTTGTATAATTCAAATGATTGCAGGAAGATATTTTGGTAAAAAAGTATTTTTAATGGCTCCACTTCATCACCATTTCGAAAAGCTAGGATGGCATGAAGTTAACATTGTAAAATTATTTTTATTCTTTGAAATACTTTTCTGTTTTGCTGCGGTTATTTATGGAGTATGGTTATAATTTAGACAATCTTATTAGATTGTTTTTTTGTATTTTCATTTATTGACGTGTTATAAGTTAGTGTGTTAAAATATCTTAAGAATAGGTGGCGTTTTTATGGATAAAAAAGCTTTTACACTAATTGAGTTACTTGCTGTAATAGTAGTTTTAGGAATACTTGCTTTAATAGTAACTCCAATTTTAATAAATGTAGTTAAAGATTCTAATGAAAAATCATATAAATTAAGTGCTGATGGATATATAAGTGCAGTTAATGATTATATTTTATCAAATCAATTAGATGGTAAAAAAGTAGAGAATGGTAAATATAACATAAAAAATCTTGATGTTAAGATATCAGGAAAAGCACCAAGTAAAGGTAGTGTAGAAATATATGATGAAAAAATAAATAATTCACAATTATGTTATGATACATATTTATTAAAATATGATGGTAAAGAAGTAACATTAACTGAAAAAGGGTGTGAAAAAGAAGCTACTGTTAATTTAGCTATTGGAGAAAAAAAATATGATAATGTAACAAAGGATGACATAGAAACAGAATTTAATATATCTGATGACATAAGTGATATGACAAATATAGTTTGTAATAACGGTGTAACTATATCTATGAATGATAATACATTAAAATTAAGTGATGTTTATAAAGATACAAATTGTACTATGAGTAGATCTATAAATGATACATTTAATAATTTAGATGATACAAAAAATTATATATTGATGTTAAAAGATGAAAAAATATCAAAAACTTTAGAAAATAAAGAAACCAAAAATGTTACAATCGATTTAAATGGAAAAAGCATTACTGCTTCGAACTTTTCTGTTATTCACAACTTAGGAACTTTATCTATATTAAATAACAGTCTAAATGCTTCATCATTAAACAGTAATGTTGCTACTATTGGAGCAGAAAAAAATTCTGTTTTAAGTTTAAAAAATATTAGCGTTGTAAGTGAAAATACAGATAATAAGAGTTCAATATGTAATAAAGGAAAGTTGGAAGTTAAAAACTCATATATAAAAGGTCCATATGGAATAGGCTGTAATGATGAAGCTGGGGCTGAAATTAATGTCCAAGATTCTAAGATAGTTGCAACTGTAAAAAATGGAGTTAGTTTTAATGAGACTTCTTTTCCAGAAAATGCTCCAAGTGGAACAATATCATCATCAGAAATAAATGGTAAAAATATTGCTGTGGCATTTGTTTCAACTGGTACTTTAAGTATTGAATCTGGAAAATTTAACAGTGAAACTGGAAATGTAATTGTGAATTCTAATTCTGGAACAATTAATATAAATTCAGGTATCTACATAAGCAAAAATTCAAATGCAATTGCAAATTCTAATTCAGGAACAATTAATATACAACAATCAAATAAATCAGTATATATTTCTTCCCTTGCTCAAATTTGGAAACCAGCAGTATTAAATAATTCATCAGGCAAAATAAATATAAAAGGTAATAAAGCAAATAATTGTACAAATGACAGTACAAAAACAACTAGTGGAATATGTATATATGCAGAAGGCAATAAGGATTACACAAAAAATACTTCTAATGGTGGAATACAAAATCGTTATACAGGTAATATTAATGTAGATGGGGCAACTATTTTTGGCGGTAATCAGGGAGTAAATAATGGTTCAAATGGGACTTTGAACATAAAAAATTCAAATGTTAGTTCAGGTAGAGCAGCAATATTTAATAATGGTGTTGGAACAATTAATATTTGCTCATCTATATTAAGTGCACCTCTTTTAGATATCCATAACTATGGTGGAGGAATTATAAATTATTCAAATTTAAATAAAGATTTAAAAATTTATAATCCAACCAGTGGAACTATTAACAGTAATTATACTGGCTCATGTGTGGAATAATTATAAAAATATCACATTCTTGACGTATTATTATTGAGTGTGCTAAAATATGGCTAGAATAGGTGATGTTTTTTTATGAAAAAAAAGGGTTTTACATTAGTTGAATTACTTGCTGTAATAGTGATTTTGGGAATTATAATGTCTATAGCTACTCTTATTATAATAAAAGTTATAAATGATTCTAAAAAAGAAACTTATAAATTAAGTATGTCTGGATATGTAAGGGCTGTAGAAGAACAAATCGTTGTAAATAAGGCAAAAGGTAAAATAACAAAAAATGGAAATTATAATATAAAGAATTTTGAAGTTGGTTATTCTGGCCAAATGGCCGATAAAGGTAATTTTAGTATAAATAATGAACTTGTAAATAGTGCACAACTATGTTTTGATACATACTTGGTAAAATATGATGGTAAAGAAGTAACATTAACTGAAAAAGGGTGTGAAAAAGAAGCTACTGTTAATTTAGCTATTGGAGAAAAAAAATATGATAATGTAACAAAGGATGACATAGAAACAGAATTTAATATATCTGATGACATAAGTGATATGACAAATATAGTTTGTAATAACGGTGTAACTATATCTATGAATGATAATACATTAAAATTAAGTGATGTTTATAAAGATACAAATTGTACTATGAGTAGTTCTATAAATACTACATTTGCTAAGTTAGATGATACTAAAAATTATATATTGATGTTAAAAGATGAAAATGTATCAGAAACCTTAATAATTAAAGAAAATAAAAATGTCACATTTGATTTAAATGGGAAAAATATTACAGCCTTGCCTGGTTGCCAATATACTTTAAGAAATTTTGGTAAATTAACGATAAATGATTCGACAGGAACAGGCGTAATGAAAACAACAAGATGGCTTCTAGCAAATCGTTTAGAACTTACAATAAATGGTGGAAGCTTCATTAAAGAAAAAGATGATGAAAGTGGAGGAGGCGTTATTGGTAACAGTGGGTTAGTTACTGTAAATGATGGGTATTTTTATGCAAAAAGTGCATATGTTTTTTACAATTATTTTATAAATGATTCTAATCCTATTTTCAATGTAAATGGAGGAATAATTAAAAGCCCCGATTCTTCTGAGTTTGCAAATACGCATAGTAAGGAAACTTTTAATATAAAAAATGTGAACTTAAGTAATTTAGGGAACCAAATAGTATTTAATAACGATGCAGGAGGAATATTTAATATTTCAAATGTTCAAATTGATAGTACCAGTCCTCATACAGTTTCCAACGCAAAACAAGGAATTATAAATATTAAAAATTCTACAATTACTAATTCAAGTTCTACAATTACTAATTCAAGTGGAAGTACGATTAATAATACAGATGATGGTATTATAAATATTGTTGATTGTAAATTTGATGCAATGTTAAATGTAGTTGATAATAATAAATTAGGTACGGTTAATATATGTAGTGGATCTATAAACGGAAAAACAAATGATGTAATTAATAAGGGAAATGGATATGTTTATTATAAGGATTCAAACATATTTAAAAATAATAGTTTGAAGGATACAGTAAATGATCCTAGCCATATTATTCTAAAATCAGATTTAATATGTGAAGCCAAATAAAGAGTTGCTATTTTTAGTAATCCTTTTTTTGTTACAAAATAAGTAAACTATTGTATAATATATATAGGTGATATAATGGATAAATATAATGAACTAAGAAATAAATATGATACATTTATATATGATAGCTATGAAATAGAAGAATTGGAAAATACCACTAAAATTATATATAACTTTATTGTACCTTCACTAACTCAATATAAACCTACATTAGAAGTAAAAAAATTTAAGATAGATTCATTTACTAAAAACTTAATATTTCATATAGGTTTAGTAGAACTAGTTAGTTATTGGAAAGCAACTTGTAGTAAAAATGTTATAATAAAAGCAGGATATATAAATAAAGAACAAATAGAATTTTTTAAAAAACTATATTTTTATGGACTTGGAGAATTATTTTATACAAATGGTATAACTCCAAATTATGACGATTTTATAAATATAAAATGTGAGTTAAAAGAACAAAATATAGAAATTCCAAACTATGTTGGAAATGGTAATTTAATTCCAATAGGTGGTGGAAAAGATTCAAATGTAACATTAGAAATAATGAAATCAGATTTTGAAGATAATTTGTGTTTTATAATTAACCCAAAACAAGTAACATTAAGTTGTGCACAAACAGCTGGATATTCAAATGAAAAAATTGTAACAGTAAAAAGAACAATAGATAAAAATTTAATAGAACTAAATAAACAAGGCTTTATAAATGGACATACACCATTTTCAGCTCTAGTTGCTTTTCTTTCATATTTTAATGCATATATAACTGGTAAAAAATATATATTACTTTCAAATGAATCAAGTGCTAATGAATCAAATGTGGATGGAACAAAAATAAACCATCAATATTCCAAAACATATGAATTTGAATGTGATTTTAATGAATATACAAAAAAATATTTTAAAATTGATATTAAGTACTTTAGTTTACTTAGACCATTAAGTGAATATCAAATAGCTATGTTATTTTCTAATTATGAAAAATATCATGAAATATTTAAAAGTTGTAATGTTGGAAGCAAAAAAGAACCTTGGCATTGGTGTTGTTCTTGTCCAAAATGTTTATTTGTTTATATAATATTAAGCCCATTCTTATATAAAGAAAAATTAATTAGAATTTTTGGAGAAGATTTATTTGAAAAAGAAGATTTGCTAGATATTTTTATTGAACTTACAGGTTATGGAAAAACAAAACCATTTGAATGTGTTGGAACATATGAAGAAGTAAGGTACGCAATAACTAAAACAATAAGTAAATTAGATAAGCAACCATATTTACTTAAATATTATAAAGAACATTTTGAATTAGAAAATTTAAATAAAAATTTAGAAAATAAATACAATCGAGAAAATAATTTAAATCCTTATTTTGAAAACTTATTAAAAAGTGAATTAAAAAAATGGAGGTAAGAAAATGTATAATAAAATATTAGAACATTTAAAAAATAAAAAAATTGCTATTGTAGGTTTTGGTAGAGAAGGAAAATCCACATATAAATTTATTAGAAAATATTTAAATAATCAAGAATTAGAAATACTTGATGGAAATGAAAAATTACTTGAATTAAATGAAGAATTAAAAAATGATAAAAACTTAAAAATTATTACTGGAAAAAATTATTTAGATAATCTAGAAAAATACGATTTAATAATTAAATCACCAGGAGTTAAATTTAAAGATTTAGATATATCAAAATTTGAAGATAAAATAACATCACAATTAGGTTTAACACTTGATTTTTATAAACAAAATGTTATAGGAATTACAGGTACAAAAGGTAAAAGTACAACAACAAGTTTAATTTTTAAAGTATTAAAAGATCAAGGATATGATGCTTATTTACTTGGAAATATAGGAATACCTATATTTGATTATATAGAAAAATTTAATGAAAATAGTAAACTTGTAATAGAAATGGCTGCTCTTCAATTAGAGTATGTTAAAACTTCACCACATATTGGAATAATACTTAATTTGTTTGAAGAACATTTGGATTTTTTTAAATCAAAAGAACACTATTTTTTAGCTAAACTAAATATGTTTAAATACCAAGATAATAGTGATTATGGACTATATACTTCATCAAATGAAACATTAGATAAATATGTTCAAAATGGAAATTATATAACTAATTTAATTGATATAAACAAAGAATTTAAAATAGAAAATAACTATGTAATCTATGATAATAAGAAAATATATGATTCAAATAGTGAAAGATTATTACTTGGAAAACATAATTTAACAAATATTATGTTTGTATTAAGATTAAGTGAATTACTTAAATTAGATTTACAAAAAACAATTAATACTATAAATCAATTTAAACCACTAGAACATAGAATGGAATATGTGGCAACAATTAATGGTGTTAAATACTATAATGATGCAATAGCTACTATACCAGAAGCTACAATAAATTGTGTTGAAGCATTAAAAGATGTTGATACAATTATATTCGGGGGAATGGATAGAGGTATAGATTATAATGATTTAATAGATTTCTTTAATAAGAGCAAAATCAAAAACTTTATTTGTATGCCAGATACAGGATATAAAATAGGTAAAGAAATAAAATCAAAAAATGTTTATATGGTCGAAACATTAGAAGATGCAGTAAAAAAAGCAAAAGAAGTTACAAAAAATATTTGTGTAATGTCACCAGCAGCTTCTAGTTATAATGCTTTTAAAAACTTTGAAGAGAAAGGTAGAATATATAAGGAATTAATAAATGATAAAAATTAAAGTAAATAATTTTAATTTAAAAGATACAGTAACATGTGGACAAATATTTAGATTTATAGAAGAAAATGATTCATTTATAATAATTTTAAAAGATAGAGTAGTAAAACTTAAACAAGAAAATGATAATTTATATGTAACATCAAATAATGAAGAAAATTTAGAAAACGTTATAAAATATTATTTAGATTTAAATAGAGATTACGAAAAAATAAATAACAAAATAATATTAAATAATCCAGATCTAAAAAGCTCAATAGAAAAATCAAATGGATTAAAGATGATACAACAAGATAAATTTGAAACAATTATTTCATATATAATTTCTGCTAATAATAGAGTACCTATGATATCTAAAGTAGTAAACAATATATCAGAAAAGTACGGTAAAGAAGTTATGTTTGAAAATAAAAGGTATTATTTATTTCCAACTCCACAAGAAATGAGAGATTGTACTAAAGAAGAATTAAGAAACCTAAAAACTGGATTTAGGGATGAATATATATATGAAATTGTAAATAAAATTAATAATAAAACATTTGATTTACAAAATATAGACACTATGAATACTAATGATGCTTTAGCATATTTAATGAATAATAAAGGAATAGGAGAAAAAGTTGCTTCTTGTATACTTTTGTTTGGGTATGCTAGATTTGATGTTTTTCCAATCGATACATGGATAAAAAAATATATGTTAGAAAATCATAATATTAAAACTATAAAAGAAATTAAAAAATATTCAATAGATCATTATGGTGAAAATTGTGGTTTAGCGCTTCAATATATGTTTAATGCAAAAAGAAATAAAAATGAAAGTTAATCTTTCATTTTTGGTTTATTTTTAAATTCAGATTCAATTATCTTTATTTTGTTTTCTTCATCAAAAATTGATGCATATACACATGTAGTTCTAAATTCAATAGATAACATTTCATTTTTAATAGAAGAAAAATTAGTAATAATAGGAACATTAGTTTCTTTTTTTATTTTATTTAAATAATTTTTACCTATTTTATTAAATCCAAGTATTCTTATATATTCAATATTTCTATGTTTCTTTGCTTCATTTTTAGTAAAATCACATAAGATATGGATAAACATTCTATTTAATTTATTATATGTATATCTTTTTGTTTTAATATTTTCTATAAGTTCATTTAAATTTTTAGAACCTACAATATATTTTTTTATTCTGTTTTCTATTCCTTCATCTACTGTTTGATATATGCTTAAATCCTTAGAAGTTAAAATTTTATATTTTAATAATTCAAAGTAATCTTCTGTAAAAACTGTGCTTTTTTTCAAATGTTTTAAACAATTATTTGGAACATATTTTTTAATGTTTTTTTTATTTCTTAAAGCATTTCTAATACTACTTGCACTTACAATGTTACCTTTTAATTCGTTTGAATGGAAATCATTAGTTCTTTTTATACATATGGGTTCAATGTTACTTTTTTGTTTTAAAATTTCTTTAATATAAGATAATCCAAGTAAATCATTTGGAGAATCTATCTTATAGTTATTAAAATGAGTTAGTGCTTTTGACATTGCAGTGGGGTAGTTTATTCCTTCATCGATGTATTTTTTTACTAATTTATCATATTCTTTATTATATATTTGTGTATGAGCAAGCTCAGTTAAAATATTAATATCATTACATTCACTACCAAATACTATTTTATCTACTTTTAATATATTAAGTATTTCAATAGAACCTTTACTAAAAATATCTGCTGATTGAGTAGAAAATATGAATGGAAGTTCAACAACTAAATCGATTTTGTTTTCAAGTGCGATATCTGTTTTATCCCATTTATTTAAAATACTGACATCACCACGTTGTGTAAAGTTACCACTCATAACAAGTATTATTGTATAATCAGGATACATTTCTTTAATTTTTTTTATGTGATATAAATGCCCATTATGAAAAGGATTATATTCACATATTATTCCAATACTTTTCATTCGTTTCACCTTTTTATATAATAGCACAAAATTAGTTGAAAAAAAACTAAATATTATGTATAATTAAATAGTTGGCAGGTGATAAATATGTTAATTGATCTAGTAAGATTAAAAAATGATATAGATGAATATATTAATATAGATTTTAAATATTCATTTGGTGAAGAATTTTTAAAACAAACAGATTTAATTAAATTAGATGATGTTAGTATTAAAGGTGAAATAACCAAAAATAGTTTAGACGATATAGAACTTCATTTAAAAATAGATGGTATTATGGTATTACCTTGTGCGATAACATTAAAACCTGTTAATTATCCATTTTCAATAGAATTTGATAAATCTCTTGAAGAAATATGTGAAGAAACAACAGAAAATTTAAAAAAAGATGAAAATACACTTGATATTTTACCGATAATATGGGAAAATATATTAATGGAAATTCCAATGAAAGTTGTTTCAAAAGATGCCAATACCTCAAATCTTAAAGGTGATGGCTGGGAGTTTGTTACAAATGAAAGAAAAAAAACAAATCCTGAATTAGAAAAACTTAAAGATTTGTTATAAGAAAGAGGTGTTAGAATGGCTGTACCATTTAGAAGAGTTAGTAAAACTAGAGGTAGAATGAGAAGAACTCATTATAAAATTAGTGAAAATTCTACTGTAAAATGCCCTAAATGTGGTGAAGAAATTAGACCACATAGAGTATGCGCTAATTGTGGAACATACAAAGGTAAAGAAGTAATTAAAAAAACAGAAGAAACTAAATAAGTATTTTTATTTTTGATAAAGGGTACATTCTAAAGAGAATGTACTTTTTTTGAACATTTTTTATAATTAATATACTATAAAGATTAAAAAATTTTTATTTAATAAATTGAAGTATGTATTTTAGTGAAAAATAAAGTTTTCAACGTTGGAATAAATTATAAAATTAGTGTAACTTTTTATTAAAATTATGGTATAATTAAAAAGAATAGGAGTGATTAAGAGTAGAGTTTTATAAATAATTTAGTTTTTAATTTGTTTAAAACTATGCGTTTTAATAAGTGTAATATAAAAATAAATAAGATGGTATTATGATTTATTGACTATTGTTAGTTGTTTTAAATGCTTATATTATTTACAGCTTCTTGCAATTATTAATCTTTGAAAGTATATTTTTAAAAATTAAGGTGGTGAGTATTGTTCTAAATTGAAAAATAATGGTTGATTGTCAAATAGTGTGTGTAGACACAAATAAGTGATGATTAATCTTAGGA
>ENA-UOJJ01003402-UOJJ01003402.1-human-gut-metagenome-genome-assembly--contig:-CS66-NODE-3402-length-17266-cov-9.597176_pt1 | contig 17266 bp, 15 predicted proteins | sample MGYA00242343_ERZ723890 | MGnify/ENA metagenome assembly ERZ723890 | reverse complement strand
TCATCACCCTTGGGAATTCTACCATATCTATCCGAAAAAGCCCAGCTCCAGCCGGACTTTTTCGACGAGCTGAGGGGAGCTCCCATACGTTTCGTATGGGCGCTCCCCTTTTGCCGGTATCGCGCCTTACTGTCCGCCGACCATCACGCCGACGTTGCCGTAGAGCAGGATGCGGACAAGGCCGCAGAGGAAGAGGTGCGCGGGATAGTAGAGATAGAAAAGATACTTCATGCCCCGGCCCGCGCCGCGTGTGCCGTTGTAGCGTTTGAGCAGCGGAATGGTCAGCCCGGCGAAGAGCTGAAGTATACCGTAGACGGGGTCGATGAAGAGCGCGTAGATCAGCGCGTACATCGCGACCCAGAGCATCATGCGCGTCATCTGGCGGCGGAAGTCGCCGCGGTTCTGCCCGATCTCCAGAATGGCAAGCACGGCGATACTGCTCCAGTCGCCCGGGAAGGCGAGAAGCGTAAGGGCGACCACAACAAGCGTCTTTTGCCATTGCTTGAGCTCGGGCCGCTCCACCGTGTAGAGGCCGACGACGCCGAGAAACAGCGGCCACATCACGCTGGTCTGGTTGAATACGCCGGTTTTGAGCGGGACAAAGGGGATGCCGAAGGCAAAATTGTAGGCGAAGTGCCCGATGACGGCAAAAAGCAGCAGCCGTCCGGCGTACTTTTTCAGATCGCGGGTGTAGTGGTAGCCCTCGGCCACCATGAACCAGAAGATCGGCGCGGCCATGCGGCCGATGATGTGCAGCAGCAATATCCACCAGTCCCGCGGATAATCCGGCCAGATCACGCTGGTGAAGTGGTCGACCGTCATGGCAAGCATGGCGAAGAGCTTGAGCTGATTGCCGCTCAACCCTTTATTGGTCTGTTCCATTTTTCTCTCCTTCGCGGGCATTGCCGCATCCCAATAGATTGCTTACAGTGTAGCAGAAGCCGCCGCTCTTTGCAAGAGCGCGCACAGCGTTGATTTGCTTCAGGATTATTTTTGAACACTTGACAAAAATGAGAAAGGGCTCTACAATGTCGTTCTCTGCGGCGAAGGGAAGAACGCCGCGGAGCATTTAAACGATCCAAGCATCCAAAGGAGAGATGACATGATGAAATTCCAAAAACGATTTGTGCCGCTGCTGCTCGCGCTGGTGCTGGCGCTCGGCACGCTGCCCGTGCAGGCGGCGGCGCTCACGCGCGGCGAGGCCGCGCAGGCGCTGCTCTCCGCCGCGCAGGACTATAACCCCGGCGTGCAGCGGTCCGACATTCTCAAGGGCTATCCCGACGGCAGCCTTGCGCTCGACGGCACGCTGACACGCGCACAGGCGCTGGTGATGCTCACGCGCGCCTTCGGCGGCTTTGCCGCCCCTGTGGGGGACAGCGCCCGCATGGCGCTACCCGCAAGCAGCCTGACGAATGTTCCCGCATGGGCGGCGGAGGAGCTTTCCTCCGTCCTCGCCGCCGGCCTTGCAAACGGCGACGCAAACGAGGCTATGAGCGCCGAAGCGCTCTCGACGCTGCTCCGCCGCGCCTACGCCGCCAAGGGCACGAACCTCAGGGACGACTACTACGCCGCCGTCAACAAAAGCTGGCTGGACGGCTCCGACATTCCCGCGGGCCTGTCCATCAACGGTCCGTTCTACGGCCTGAGCCTGACGGTCAACGAGCAGATCGCGGCGCTTATCCGCGAGATCGACGCGCATGAGCAGACTCCCGGCACCGCCGAGGCGAAGATCAAGGCGCTCTACGACTGCGTGATGGACGCCGAGGGCCGCGAGAGGGCCGGCGTCGCGCCCATTCAGAAGTATCTTGACGCCATCGAAAACGCCAAAACGCTCGGCGAACTGGTGAGCGTCGATGCGCAGATGCAGAAGGAGCTGGGGCTGTCTATGCTCCTCGGCTTTGGCCTGACGACCAACCTCGCGGATTCGAGCCGCAGGATCGCCGCATTCTCGCTCATCGGCGCGGGTATGGACAAGGACTTCTACGTCAACGGTGCCGATGCGCAAAGGAGCGCCTACAGCACATATCTCACATCGCTGCTGACGCTCTCCGGCCTTGGCGCGGACGAGGCGGCGCAGCGCGTCGCGGCGTTCTATGACGCCGAGGCGGCGATCTCCGCGGCCTCGCTCGACCCGCAGGACTACAGCAACGTGGACAAGACCTACAACCTCTTCACGCTCGGCGAGCTCAAGACGCTGCTGCCGAACGTGGACCTCAACGCCGTTCTTGCCGCCAGCGGCATTGAAAACGCGGAGCGGATCATGGTCAGCGACGTCGGCGCACTGAAGGCAGCCGCGGCGCTCTACGACGACGCCCACCTTGCCCTGCTCAAGACCGCGGCGCGTCTGGCGCTGCTGCAAAGTGTTGCCACATCGCTCAATCAGGGATTTATGGACGCGTACTTCGACTTCGTGCTGGCCTACTACGGCGTGGACGCACGCCAGAGCAATGAGCAGATCGCGGCGCAGCAGGTGCAGGCGCTTCTGGCGGATTACCTCAGCCGCGCCTATGTGGACGAATACTTCTCCGCCAAGGCCAAGGCCGATGTGGAGGAGATGATCAGCGAGTTCATCGCCATCTACAAGGAGCGCATTCTGGCGCAGGACTGGATGAGCGCCGAAACCAAGGCCAAGGCCGTGAAGAAGCTCGACACCATGGGCGTCAAGGTCGGCTATCCCGACAGCTGGGAAAGCTGTCTTGACCGCGCGGAGATCAAGTCCCCCGCCGAGGGCGGCTCCTTCTTCTCCAACGTCATCGCCATCCAGATGGCGATGAAGCAGGATGTCCTCGCCCATCAGAACGACGCGCCGGACAAGAGCGAATGGATCATGACACCCTTTACGGTCAACGCCTGCTACAATCCCAGCGCCAACGACATCACCTTCCCCGCCGCCATTCTGCAGTCGCCGCTTTACGACGTGAACGCCAGTCGGGAGGAGAATCTCGGCGGCATCGGCTACATCATCGCCCACGAGATCACCCACGCCTTCGACAACAACGGTGCGAAGTTCGACGAGAACGGCAGCGCCGCCGATTGGTGGACGGCGGAGGACTACGCCGCCTTCCAGCAGAAATGTCAGGCTGTGGCCGAATGGTACGACGGGCAGGAGGCTTATCCCGGCATCGCGTGCTGCGGCGCACTGACGATCTCGGAGAACGTGGCAGACCTCGGTGCGGCGAAGTGCATCGTTGCGGCGGCGAAGAAGCTCGACCACCCCGACCTCGACAAGCTCTTCCGCGCCGTCGCGAACACCTGGGCGTCCACGACCTCGCGGCAGATGCGCGAGTATCTGGCCGTGACCGACGTCCACGCGCCGGATAAGCTGCGCTGCAACCGCGTACTGCAGACGCTGCCGGAATTCTACACGACCTATGGTATACGGCCCGGCGACGGGATGTGGACCGCACCGGAGACGCGCGTGAGCGTGTGGTAACGAAATGACCGAAAAAGGCTTTCCTCTCGCCTGCATATTTTTCGGCGAAACGACAAAATATCTTTCTTGACAAAAGCGCGCTGCCTGTGTTACCTTAAAAAGGTAAGTGGATAAAGTGATCGGATGATGGGTCACGGGAGAGACCGCGGAATATCTGCCGCGGCGCCGAAGGGGAACGCAGAAGCTCTCAGGCAAAAGGACCGGACTCGGACGACGCTCCGAAAAGTGCGGCTTGCCGCACGCCGAAGGTGCAACCTGCAGGATGCGATATGCTGTGTCAGGGAAACTCTCAGGTCATAAAACGGAGGCACAAAGTTCCAAGGGGGACTTTGTGCCTTTTTTCTATGCCATATTTTAATCATTTCTATACTATTGTTCAAAAATGATAATAGAGGAGGAAACAGCTTATGGAAAGGAAAACACCCCTGTATCAGACCCATGTGGACGCGGGCGGAAAGATCGTTGAGTTCGGCGGCTTTCTGATGCCCGTGCAGTATCCCACCGGCGTGCTCGCCGAGCACATGGCCGTGCGGCAGAAGGCGGGACTCTTTGACGTGTCGCACATGGGCGAGCTGCGGCTCAAGGGCCCCGACGCGGTCGCGAACGTGCAGAAGCTCATCACTGCGGATATCTCCGCCATGCAGGACGGCGACATCAAGTACGCCATGTTCTGCAACGACGCGGGCGGCATTATTGACGATTTCATCGTTTACCGCTGTGCCGCCGACGACTACTGGCTGGTCGTCAATGCGGGCAACCGCGACAAGGACGCCGCGTGGGTCGAGAGCCATCTGTTCGGCGACGTGGACTACCGCGACGAGGGTGACGACTGGGGACAGGTCGCGCTGCAAGGGCCAAAGTCCGGCGACATTCTCAAAAAGCTCTGCGCGGAGCAGTACATTCCCGCGAAGTATTACACCTTTATCGACAACGTTCCGCTCGACCTCGGCAGCCGCACCATTCACGCTCTCGTTTCCCAGACGGGCTACACCGGCGAATACGGCTTTGAGCTCTACTGCAGGGCTGAGGACACCGTTGACCTCTGGCACGCCCTGCTCGCCGCGGGCGAGGAGTACGGCCTGATCCCCTGCGGACTCGGCGCGCGCGACACGCTGCGGCTCGAAGCCTCCATGCCGCTCTACGGCCACGAGATGAACGAGGAGATCACGCCGAAGATGGCGGGCCTTCCCTGCAAGCTGACCGGCAAGGACTTCATCGGCCGCGACGCGCTCGTCGCGCTTGGCGCGCCGAAACTGAAGCGCATCGGCATGAAGGTCGTCGGACGCGGCATCGTGCGCGAGCACTGCGATCTCTATACGATGGAGGGCGAGAAGCTCGGCTGGACGTCCTCGGGCACGTTCGCGCCGTTTATCGGCTGCGGCGTCGCGATGGGCTACATCCCCGTCGGGCAGATCGAGATCGGCAAGCACTTGAACGCCGATGTGCGCGGGCGCATGGTCGAGCTGGAGATCGTGCCCATGCCGTTCTATAAGCTGGACAAGTAAGCATACATACTACCACAACGATTTCTACAACAAAAATTTGAGGAGGACAACATAATGAATTTCCCTGCTGAGCTGAAGTATTCCAAGTCCCACGAGTGGGTCAGGATGGACGGCGAGATCGCCGTCGTCGGCATCTCCGATTTTGCGCAGGACGCGCTGGGCGATGTGGTGTTTATCAACCTGCCCACCGAGGGCGACGCGGTCACCGCAGGCGAGAGCTTCGGCGATGTTGAATCCGTCAAGGCGGTCTCCGACATCATTTCCCCCGTCAGCGGCACCATCTGCGCGGTCAACGAGGCGCTGGCCGACGCGCCCGAAACGCTCAACTCCGATCCCTACGGCGCGTGGATCATCAAGGTCGAGGGCATCGGCGGCACCGAGGAGCTGCTCGACGCGGCGGCTTATGAGGCGCATTGCGCCGAGGAGGGCTGATGGGCTCTTATGTTCCGACCACCGCGGCGGAACGGGAGGAAATGCTTGCTGCCATCGGGGTCAAAAGCCTTGAGGACCTGTATCAGGCGGTCCCGCAGGGGATGCTGCTGAACGGGAATCTCAACATCCCCGGGGGCATGAGCGAGCTGGAGGTACGCGAGGCCGTCACCGCCATGGCGGAGAAGAACAAGGTCTACAAGACCGTTCTGCGCGGCGCGGGCGCCTACCGCCACTTCATTCCCGCCGTTGTGAAGTCCATCACCTCCCGCGAGGAGCTGGTCACCTGCTACACGCCCTATCAGGCGGAGATCAGTCAGGGCGTGCTGCAAGGCACGTTCGAGTTCCAGACCATGATCTGCGAGCTGACGGGCATGGACGTTGCCAACGCCTCCCACTACGACGGCGCGACCGCCGCCGCCGAGACCATCCCTATGTGCCGCGACCGCAAGCGCATGAAGGCGTATGTCTCCGCCTGCGCGAATCCGCAGGTCATCGAGGTCATGCAGACCTACTGCTTCGCCTCGGACACCGAGCTGGCCGTCGTTCCCGCAAAGGACGGCAGGACCGACCTCGACGCGCTCAAGGCCGCGCTCGGCGAGGACGCCGCGTGCTTCTACCTCCAGCAGCCGAATTACTTCGGGCAGATCGAAGACGCAAGAGCCATCGGCGAGCTTGTCCATGCTGCGGGCGCGAAGTTCGTCATGGGCGTGAACCCCATCGCCTGTGCTCTTTTGCCGACTCCACGTGAGATGGGCGCTGACATCGCCGTGGGCGACGGCCAGCCCCTCGGGCTTGACACCGCCTTCGGCGGCCCCTACCTCGGCTTTATGGCGACGACCGCCGCCATGACGCGCAAGCTGCCCGGCCGCATCGTCGGTCAGACGAAGGACGTGGACGGCAAGACCGGCTATGTGCTCACGCTCTCCGCGCGCGAGCAGCACATCCGCCGCGAGAAGGCCAGCTCCAACATCTGCTCGAATCAGGCGCTGTGCGCCTTCACCGCGGGCGTTTACATGGCGGCGATGGGCGAAGCGGGCATGAAGCAGTGCGCACGGCTCTGCACTTCAAAGGCGCACTACTTTGCCGCCGAGCTTGTCAAGGCCGGCTGCAAGCTCAAGTATCAGGGCGAATTCTTCCACGAGTTCGTGACCGAGGTTGAGTGCCCCAACTGCCGCAAAAAGATCCTTGACGCGCTCGACGCGGCGGACATCCTCGGCGGCGCGGAGGTGGACGGCGGCATCCTCTGGTGCGTGACCGAGCTTGTGAGCAAGGCGCAGCTTGATAAAGCCGTTTCCATCGTGAAGGAGGTGCTGAAATGAAGCTGATCTTTGAGCTTGGCACGGAGGGCCGCGGTCTGAGCCTGATGCCTGCGTGCGATGTGCCGGAATACACGCTCCCAGAGGAGCGCACAGCGCCCCTGCGCCTACCCCATGTGAGTGAAAATGAGCTGACGCGCCACTACACGGCGCTTTGCAAGCGCATCCACGGCGTGAACGACGGCTTCTATCCCCTCGGCTCCTGCACGATGAAGTACAACCCCAAAATCGACGAGGACATGGCGGCGCTGCCTGGCTTCACGCAGCTCCACCCGCTCCAGCCGGTCGAAACGGCGCAGGGCGCGCTCGAGACGCTGCATGTTCTGGGCAGCGAGCTGGGCGAGATCTTCGGTATGGACGCCGTGACCTTCCAGCCCGCCGCGGGCGCGCACGGCGAGTTCACCGGCGTGCTGCTCATCAAGGCTTACCATACCGACCGCGGCGACAGCGCGCGCACGAAGATCATCGTGCCCGACTCCGCCCACGGAACGAACCCCGCCACCGCCGCCATGTGCGGCTATCAGGTGGTGAACATCCCCTCCGGCGCGGATGGCTGCGTCGATCTCGACGCGCTGCGTGCCGCCGTCGGCCCCGACACGGCGGGACTGATGCTCACGAATCCGAACACGGTCGGCATCTTCGATAAGAACATTCTGGAGATCACGAAGATCGTCCACGACGCGGGCGGATTGTGCTACTACGACGGCGCGAACCTCAACGCCGTCATGGGCGTCGTCCGCCCGGGCGACATGGGCTTCGACTGCATCCACTCGAACCTGCACAAGACCTTCGCCACGCCGCATGGCGGCGGTGGCCCCGGTGCGGGCGCAGTCGGCTGCAAGGACTTTCTGCGCAAGTATATGCCCGGCCCGCTGGTGGTGGAGAAGGACGGCAGGCTTGCCTTCGACTATCCCGAGAAGTCCATCGGCCGCGTGAAGCTGTTCTACGGCAACTTCGACGTCTGCATCAAGGCGCTGACCTATGTGCTCACGCTCGGAAGGGCCGGCATCCCCGAGGCGGCGATGAACGCCGTGCTCAACGCCAACTATATGCGCGTGAAGCTCGCGGAGAAATTCACCATGGCCTACGACGAGATCTGTATGCACGAGTTCGTCATGTCGCTGGTCGATCTGCACAAGGAGACGGGCGTTTCCGCGCTCGACCTTGCCAAGGGCATGCTCGACTACGGCCTGCATCCGCCCACGATGTACTTCCCGCTCATCGTCCACGAGGCGCTCATGGTCGAGCCCTGCGAGACCGAGAGCAAGGAGACGATGGACGAGGTCTGCGACATCTACGGCAGGCTCTTCGACCTTGCCTATTCCGACCCCGACGCGCTCCATACCGCGCCGCATGATACGCCCGTCCGCCGTCTCGACGAGGTCGGCGCGGCGCGCAACATGATCCTGCGCTATTCGTTCGCGCAATAAAAAACACGCAATGCCGCCGCGAAAACGGCGGCATTGCCCTCAAAAGGAAAGAAACACTATGGCTGATTATCAACTCATCGTCATCGGTGCCGGTCCCGGCGGCTACGAGGCCGCGCTCCGCGCGGCAAAGCTGGGCAAAAGGGTCGCCGTGGTCGAGCGGCGCGAGGCGGGCGGCACCTGCCTGAACCGCGGCTGCATCCCGACCAAAACGCTGCTCCACGCCTCTGCTATCTACCGCGACGCGAAGAACGGCGCGCACTGCGGCATCCACACCGAGGATATCCATGCCGACATGGCTGAAATTTTTGCTTACAAGCGCGCCGTTTCACAGAAGCTCTCCGCCGGCATCGAGTCGCTTTTCAAGACCGCGAAGATCGACCTGCTGCGCGGCACGGCGCTCATCACCGGCTCCGGCTGTGTCCGCGTGGCGGACGCGGACGGTAGCGCCAACGACTACACCTGCGACGACATTCTCATTGCCACCGGCTCCGTGCCGTCCCGCCCGCCGATCCCGGGGCTGGAGCTTGCCATGACCTCCGACGAGCTGCTCGAGGGCTGCGACCACCTCTACCGCTCCATCGTCATCATCGGCGGCGGCGTCATCGGCATCGAATTTGCCACGTTTTACGCCGACCTCGGCTGTGCCGTCACGGTCATCGAGGGCATGGACCGCCTGCTGCCGAACATGGATAAGGAGCTGGGGCAGAACCTCGCGCTCATTCTGAAAAAGCAGGGCGTGAAGGTCTTCACGAACGCGATGGTACAGCACGTGGAGCAGGCGGGCGAGGACCTTGCCGTACACTTCACCTGCAAGGAAAAGGAGGAGACCGTCTCCGGCGAAGCGGTGCTTTGCGCCATCGGCCGCCGTGCTTACTGCGACGGCCTGTTCGCCGACGGCGTCGGTGTCAAAATGAATGGCCGCAGCATCGCGGTGGACGGGAATTTTGAAACGAGCCTGCCGCGCGTCTACGCCATCGGCGATGTGTCCTCAAAAATCCAGCTCGCCCACGTCGCCACCGCGCAGGGCATTGCCTGTGTCGAGCGCCTGTGCGGCGTGCAGGATCACACCGATCTCTCGGTCGTGCCGAGCTGCATCTACTGTCGTCCCGAGATCGCGGTCGTCGGTCTCACGGAGGCGGAAGCCAAGGAGAAGGGGATCCCCGTCAAGGTCGGCAAGCACGTCATGTTCGGCAACGCCAAAACGGTCATCGCCGACCCGGGCCGCTGCTTCATGAAGCTTGTCGCCCACGCCGAAACGCGCGAGCTGATCGGCGCGCAGCTCATGTGCGAGCATGCGAGCGACATGATCGGCGGCGTGGCGCAGGCGCTCGCCAACCGCCTGACCGCCGAGCAGTTCTGCCGCGCGATGCGCCCGCACCCTTCCTTTGAGGAGGCCATGACCGCCGCGCTCGAGGACTTGTGCGAAAAGATTGGCTGACGCCCTGCCCGCCACAGTCCGGCAGGGACCGCGGCGAAGGATGCAAACAGAAAACCCCGCAGGGCTGTTGGCCCTGCGGGGTCGATCTTTTTTTGCCGTTTGCGGTCAATCCAGATAGCTGAACGTGACGGAACGGGTCGATGGGGTGAGAGCGGCGAAGGAGTAGCCCGCCTCAAGATAGCCCTCGATGATGGCAGGCAGGGCCTCGACGGTGGTAGTCTTGGCGCTGCTGTCGTGCATGAGGATGATGGCGCGCCGCGCGGTGCCGACACCCTTGAGCGCATTGGCCGTCAGCGTCGACGAGGGCTGAATTTTGGAGAACACGGCGTCGCCGTTGGCAACGTTCCAGTCGAAGTAGACGAAGCCGCGCCGCGTCATTTCGGCGATGAGCTGCTGATGGATGCCGACATTATAGCTGTTGACGCTGCCGCCGGGGAAGCGGAAGATCTGCGGCTTGACGCCGGTGGCCTCGTAGATCTGGCAGAACATCTGATTGAAGTCCTCCAGATATGCTTCGACCGAGGCGTAAATTTTCTTGTAGTCGTGCGAGTAGCTGTGGATAGCAAGCGTGTGGCCCGCCGCGACGATCTTCTGCATCCGCTCGAGATCGCCCTCCTCATTTGCGCCGACCACGAAGAAGGTAGCCTTGACGCCGTACTTGTCAAGGATCTCCAGAATTTCATCCGTGCGCGCTGAGGGACCGTCGTCAAAGGTCAGGTAGACGGCGTTGTCCACGTCCACGGTGCCGCGCAGCGAATCGTCGGCGTACAGCTCGGGGTAAAGCTCTGTGTAGGCGGGGACCTCGGCCGCCGGAGGCTCGGGCTCGGCCGGCGTAGGCTCGCCGCCCTCGGGCGCGGTCGACGGAAGCTGCTCCTGCATGGCCGCCAGCTGGCTGCCTGCCGCGTCGAGCTGCCGGTTCAGGCTGCGAACCTGCGCGAAGAGGTAAATGGACAGCGTGGTGGGAATGAGGATCAGCAGCAGCGTCACGGTGAAGATGACGTGCTTGAAAAACAGGACACTGCCGACGTAGGCCTCCCTGTCCTCCTGCGGCTTGCTCAGATCGTAGGAGACGGGCAGTTCCTTTGCCGCGGCGTTCAAGACTTCGCCTCCATTGTGCCCTTCATCTCAACGCTGCCGTTCAGGACTGCGCCCGCCGCCACGGAGATCGTGCCGGTGACAACGCTGCCGCTCACGCGCGCGTTGGCGTCCATCTGGGTGTTGCCGCTGATGCGGATATCGCCGTTGATCTCACCGGCGCACAGCAGAGACTGCGCCGTGATGTTGCCCGTGACCTTGGAATCCTCGCTGACGGTGACGGGACCGTTCGCGGTGATGTCGCCGATGAGGGTGCAGCCGGTGAGCTTCACGCTGCCCGCCGTGATATTGCTCTGCAGGTTGGAGCGCAGCAGCACGCTGCCCTCGGAGGCCACGTCGCCCTTGAGCTCGCCGGCGATCTCAATGTCGCCCTTGGCGCGGAAGGAGCCCTCAAAGACCGTGCCGGGGGCAAGAAAGCTGGCGGCGGGTCTGGCCTCGGGTGCCTTGACCGGAGCGTGATCCACGCTCTTTTTCTCCGCACCAGGGGCGCTCTTGACCTCGACGGACGCGCTCTTGACCTGCGCCGGAGCAGTACTTGCCGCCTCGGAGCCGTCTCCGCCGACGCCGAACATTTCGTACATAGCCTTCTTCATGTTGCTCTTCTTGTCCATGATTTTCTCTGTCCTCCCTAAAAGTCTGCGGTTGATCTGCCATGCTGAACGGGAAACCCGGTCAGGAAATAAAAACGTAATGCGTCCTTATTCCGAAATTCGAGGGGAAACGACCTGTTTCCCGACAATTTTACAAGATAGAGCATACCACAATATTTGAGCGGGTGCGAACAATCTGCCTGAAATGTATGCTTTTGCGGCACGAAATGCATACCGCGCCTGCCGGACTCTTGGCAGAGCCGGGAAAATATGGTATGATGAATCGAAAAATCGCTCGACGCGGCGGCGCTCGTGCGTGCGCTGCGCGTATGGCGCAAGAAATAGAAAACGCAGCACCGTGCGGTGCTACGTGCGCTGCGGGATGCGTGAGGGCGGGAGCCCTCTGTGCAAAATTTTCAAGAAAACAAAGGAGAGCGAGAGAATGGAGCTTTGCTTCAATGAAATGACCGTGATGAAAAACGGCACGCTGCCGGAGGACATCGCGCTCTGCGCACAGGCGGGCTTTTCCGCCGTGGAGCTGCGCAAGGGCACGCTCCTGCGTTATCTGCGCGGCGGTGGGACGCTGGAGTCGCTGCGGCAGACGCTGGCGGAGCAGCACGTCCGCGCGGCGAGTCTGAACGCGCTTGAGAGCGTTTCCTTTCAGACCAAGGCCGGCGGGCGGATGCTGCGCGAGCTGAGCGAATGGTGCTTTGCGGCCTGCCGCGTGCTCGGCTGCGGCTGCATGGAGGTCATCGCGTCCTTCAACGTGCCGGAGGGGATCTCCGCGGCGGCGATCTGCCGCGAGACCGCCGATTCGCTGCTGCGGCTCTCGGACGTCGCGGTGGATTACGGCGTGCGGCTGGCGCTGGAATTTATGGCGGTGCCGGGCAGCTCCGTGCGGACCTTCGCGCAGTGCGCGGAGATCCTTGAAGCCGTGGACCGCGCCAACGTGGGAATGCTGCTCGACACCTGGCATTTCTGTGTCGGCGGCTCGCGGCCGGAGGAGCTGTCGGCTCTGCGCGGCGACCGGCTCTTTATGGTCCATGTCAGCGACTGCCCGGCGCGCGCCCCGTTCACGGCGCAACGCGCGGAGAGCTACTGGCCCGGTGAGGGCGACGCTCCCTTGGAGGAACTGCTGCGGAGCGTCCGGGCGACCGGCTACGACGGCCCCTGCTCCGTCGAGGTCATGGACCCGAATGTGCTCGCCCTGCCGGCGGAGGAGGCTATCCGCCGCGCGGCGGAGACGATGAAGCCGCTGCTTGCGCGGGTGGAGCGGTAAGCGCTCAGCCCTCTGCACGGAGGATCACCGGCTCGCCCGTGCAGTGCAGGACACCGCTTTCCACGGTGACGGTACTGCGGTCGATGAGGTTTTCATACACGCCGTCGGCGGCGTCCACGCGCACATCGGCGGCCTTTGCCTTGAGGGAGAATACGCCCACGAAACGCTTGCCCGCGCTTCCGCGCTGAAGGAGCGCGAGGTCGTTCGCATCGTCCGCGTCGGCGAAGAACCAGTCGGCGCTGCCAAGCTGGTGCTTGACCGCGTACAGGCGGCGCAGCAGACCGCTCAGATCATGACCGGTGCGGCGGTCGATGGGGTCGAGGTCAAAAAGGCTGGGCAGATGGTCGTTTTCAAATTCCTGCCCCGCGTAGAGCAGCGTCGTGCCCTTGAGAAAATAGAGCATCGCCGTGTCGTTCACGAGCGCGCGCTCGTCGCGCACAAGGGAGGCGATGCGCGGCTGGTCGTGGTTTTCCAGAAAGCGGAGCTTGTTGTAGTTCGCGGGGTAGCAGGCCTCCTGAAAATTCAGCGCGTCCAGATAGCGGCTCAGGGGGACCTTGCCGCGCAAATACCGGTCGAATACCTCGCGCACGTCGTACTCGTATTCCAGATCGAAGGCACGAAACACCTCGCCGTCCGGCGCGGAATAGACGCCGTGCCGCCGCGCGAGACAGCCATAGCTGCGGTGGACCGTTTCGGCGAGCCAGATGCAGTCCGGGTTTACGGCGGCGACCGCCGCGCGGGCCTGCAGCCAGAATTCCACGGGGACGAAGGACGCCACATCGCAGCGGAAGCCGTCCACCAGACCGGCCCACATTACAAGCGTATCCGTCAGATATTGCCAAAGCCCGCGGTTGGAGTAGTCCAGGTCGATGACGTCTGCCCAATCACCGAGCTTGTTGCCCGGCTTGCCGTCGGAGTCGTGGTAGAAGTATTCCGGATGTTCGCGGTAGAGCACGGAGTCGGGCGAGGTGTGGTTGTAGACCACATCGATCATGCATTTCATGCCGCGTGCGTGGATCTCGCGCACCAGCGCTTCAAAGTCCTCCATCGTGCCGTAGGCAGGGTTGACGGCGCGGTAATCGCGGTTGGCATAGGGGCAGCCCAGCGTGCCTTTCTTGCCTTCGACGCCGATGGGGTGAATGGGCATCAGCCAGATGATATCCGTCCCCAGCGCGCGGATGCGGTCGAGGTCGGGAATGACGGCGCGGAAGGTGCCCTCCGACGTGTGGTTGCGGACGTAAATGGAATAGATCACCTGATTTTGCAGGCGCGGATCGGTGTTTGCAGCCATGTGGCGTTACCTCCTCAATGCTTTATGCCGCGATTGTAACACAATATTTTACTTTTGCAAGAGGGGCGTTTCCACAAAAGGAAGCGTCCCTTTTCGACCAGCGTCCGACGATCCGTCGGACGCGGCTTCAGGAGGAGCGCAGCGGAGCGCTCCATCGGACCGCTCCGCTGTCATTGGCGCCGGAAGGCGCCAAGAAAAGGCCGGCGTTTTCACGGAGAAAACGTCGGCCTTTCTGTCGTATGAGCTATCCGCCCTTGCGGTCACCGAAGATTCTTGCGGAAGAACGCCTGTGCATTCTTGTAGAAGACGCTGTCCGCGTCCTCCTGCGAAACGCCGCGGGAGAGCAGGTATTCGTAGAACGAGGCGACCTTGGCGGGCGTATTCAGGCATTCGGGCAGCACGGAGCCGTCGAAGTCCGAGCCGAGGGCGAGATTCTTCCGCGCGCCCAGCTCGAAGAAGTGCATGGCGTGGCGGTAGAGATCGTCAAGGCTCTTTACGTCGCCGTCGTCGCGCAGGAACTTCACAAAGTAGTTCAGACCGATCAGGCAGTCGCGGCGCACCATCTCGCGGATCATGTCGTCCGTCAGGTTGCGCTTGTGGCTGCACAGCGCGCGGGCGTTGGAGTGCGTGGCGACGAAGGGCTTCGTCGCGACCTCCAGCAGATCCGCGAAGCCGGGGTCGTTGAGGTGGGACACATCCACCAGAATGTTTTCCTTTTCCATCTCGCGCACGGCGGCCTTGCCGAACTCGCTCATGCCGTGGTCCGTGGTGTGGCCCGAGCCGAGCTCGTTCTCGCCGTTCCAGGTCAGAGTGATGGCACGCACGCCCTGCTCGGCGAGCGTGTGGACGCGGGAAAGGTCGCCGGCGAGCGCGCTGCCGTTCTCAATGGTCAGGAACGCGGCGGTCTTGCCCGCCGCCCAGGCCTTCTCCATATCGTCGGCGTTGCGGCAGGGGGCGACGCGGTCGCCGAACTTCTCCATCTGGCGGTCGAAATTCGCGCGGTTCTTTTCAAAGTAGTCGATGGCGGCCTGCCCGCGCTCCTCATCGGGGATGAACACGGCGTAGAACTGCGCCCAGTGGACATCCTTCGGCATATTGGACAGCGACAGCACGCGGCCGGGGTCGTCCAGCGTATCGGGATTGCCGGTGTGCGCGTATTTCCAGTATTCTGCCAGCGTGTCGCAATGCAGGTCGATCAATCCATAGCTGTTCATGGGGTCATACTCCTTTTTTCATTTTCTGCCATAAGAGGGCTCACGCATCCAGCCGCTTGAGCGTTCCGAGCAGCAGCCGCCACGTCCGTTCGGTGGAGGCAATGTGCAGGCGCTCGCGCGGGGTGTGGATGTCGGTCAGGTCAGGGCCGAGGGAGATGCAGTCCAGCTCCGGCAGCTTTCCGGAGAGGATGCCGCACTCCAGTCCGGCGTGAAGCGCGGCGATGCGCGGCTTTTCGCCGTACTGCTCGTAAAAGACCTCCGCGACGCGGTCGCGCAGGGGCGATTCGGGGCGGTACGGCCAGGCGCTGTAGTCGGAGTCCAGCTCTGTCTGCCCGCCCAGCGCCTCCGCCAGCCGCGCGAGACGCGAGGCCACGGCATTCTTCTGGGAATTGATGCTCGAACGGATCATGAAGCTGGCGCGGAGGCTCGCTTCATCGGAGGTGAGCCGACCGAGGTTGAGCGAGGTCTGCACAAGACCCAGCACGTCCATGCTCATCTCCACCACGCCGTTCGGCGCGCAGAGCAGCAGCGTGATGGCGCGCTCCGTGCTGGCGGCATCCATGGGCGTAAGCCCGTCGTCGGTCTCAGTGACCGTTATGGTGATATGACCGTCGGCGGCGTGATATTCCGCGCGCAGCGCGGCGGCGAGCGCTTCCACCGCGCCACGAAGGGCGGAGGCGTCGCCGGTGCGGACGACGGCCTCGGCCTCGCGCGGGATGGCGTTGTCCTTGGCACCGCCCGAGACGCGGATGAGACGCAGCGCGCCCGCGCGGCTCATTTCATCGAGCGCGCGGCCGAGCAGAAGGTTGGCGTTGGCGCGGCCCTTGTGGATCTCCTCGCCGGAGTGCCCGCCGGCAAGACCGCTGATCTTGACGCGGAGCGTTTCTCCATCAAAGGGCACGCGCGTGACGGGCAGCGTGCAGAGCGTGCGGCAGGCGCCGGCGCAGCTGACCGTGAGGACGCCCTCCTCCTCCGAGTCGATGTTGATGAGGTACTTTGCCTTCAGGTCGCTCGCGTCGAGCGCGCGGGCGCCGATCATGCCGACCTCCTCGTCTGCCGTGAAGACGCACTCCAGCGGGCCATGGGGGATATCGTCGGCGTCCAGGACGGCGAGCGCCATCGCGACGGCGATGCCGTCGTCGCCGCCGAGCGTCGTGCCCCGCGCGCCGATCACGTCGCCGTCCACGAAGAGGTCGAGCCCCTCCGTTTCCATATCCTTGCCGCAGTCCGCGTCCTTTTCGCAGACCATGTCGATATGGCCCTGCAGCATGACGACCGGCGCGTTTTCGTATCCGGCGGAGGCTGCCTTGCGGATGACGACATTGTTGGCAGCGTCCTGCCGGCAGGCAAGACCGCGTTCGCGGGCGAACGCGACCAGATAGTCGCTGATCGCTTTTGCGTGGTGCGAGCCGTGAGGGATGGCGCACAGGCGTTCAAACCAGGCAAATACCTCGCGCGGCTCAAGATCGGATAAAACAGGCATAGCGTTGCTCCTTCAAATGGGTTCTTAGGGCAACTGTGCAGGTGAAACGGCGTTCACCTACACAGTCGAAGCAGTCATGGCGCGGCGCGGAAACGCCGCAGCGTCAGGGTTCTCAGGCCAGAGACTCCATGATGTGCGCGCAGACGACCGCCAGCGGCGTGCCGACCACATAGCCCATGAGGGCCATCAGGATGCCGACGGGAACGAGAGAACCGGAGTAGGAGCCGGCGAGGACCGGCGCGGAGGCCGTACCGCCGATGTTGGCGAGAGAGGCCACGCCCGCGGTGAAGAGGCCGAGCTTGAGGACCTTACGGATGTCGCAGCGGAGCAGCATCGCGAAGATCATCGCGTAGGTGAGGTTGTTTTTCAAAGCGGAGTACGCGGGCTTGGTCTCGGCCATATCCCACACGCCCAGCGTGCACAGGAACATGGCGATGAGGTAGCAGAGAACGACCGCAGGAACGTACTTGAAGAATTTCTGCATGCCGCCCTTGGCGCTTTTCTCCAGCGTGACGAGAACGGCTGCCATAAAGAGCAGCACCGCCACATGTAGTTTGCGCTGTTTTTTAACCAGTCAGCATCATACTCAAAGGAGTAGCTCTCCCGGCTACGGATATTCTCCGCGAAGAGCGTCCCCAGAAAGTTTGGCGTTGTAGATTTGAAGTTCTCATAGACATAAATTACTTTTTGGTTTGATACCACGGTCAATCACCTCCGTTTCGTGGTGCTCTCTTGCGCGTGGTAAGTTCAAGGTCTTGGA
>ENA-UOJJ01003395-UOJJ01003395.1-human-gut-metagenome-genome-assembly--contig:-CS66-NODE-3395-length-17284-cov-19.446631_pt1 | contig 17284 bp, 9 predicted proteins | sample MGYA00242343_ERZ723890 | MGnify/ENA metagenome assembly ERZ723890 | reverse complement strand
AACCTGTACTATAGACTCCAGCGCTTGTCCTGCCCTGTCTGGCTCGACCCTAAAACAGCTGTCGCCCTGTGGCGAAAAGAAACCTGCTCTCCGATAAAAGCTCAGCGGCTCTGTGTTCGGAACCGCTTTTATATAATCATTTTAGAGGAGGAATCTTATGAAACGAAGGATTTTGTCATCTTTGATGGCGCTTGTGCTGGTGTTCGGGCTTCTTCCCGTCAGCGCAATGGCGAAGGCAAGCAATTGGGGTGCAGACCGACCGAAAAGCGAAATCAAAAGCGGGTATCAGATACGAAATGGAGAGACTAAGAGTCCGTCTACAAATTTTATACTTGGGAATGGAGACGGCCAGCTTAGAACTATGCCGACCGGGAGCGAAAATGGTCAGTCTTTCAACGCATCGGCGTATTGCGGTGTAACGGCTGTTTCCAGCGATCCGGATGTTGTAGAAGTAAAAAATTACGAGATTGGAACATGGCGGAGCAGCGATTCCTGGAATGGTAAAGACTGCCTGCAGGTTAACGTCGGTCTCAAAAAGGCGGGTTCGGCAACCGTCACGATTACCTACTACTACACATTCAGCGCGAATGCAAATCCGTTCACTAATCAAAATGCACTTTGGTTTAAAGGAACTTGCTATTACACGGTCAAGGTCATCGACCCGGATGAAAAGCCCGATAAACCGACAGCATCTGACATCGAGCGTTTTCGCAATTATGTGAACACTACAAGCAGTTCCAAAGGCGCTGTTTATATGTGGTGCGATACCTATGACCATCACGCATGGTTCGATTATGTGACGGAGGTTGAAGACGCGTACACGCTGGGCGAAGTCGTGAAAAACGATGGCAGTGTTCTGAGCGCGTCAACCTATCCGTGGATCTGCGTCATGACACTGGACGCCAATAAGTATCTGGCTGCCTACAACTCCGGGTTGGGCGTTCAATGTGGTACGCATTATTTGAAAGACGGCCAGGATGCAACTGAAACGGCTACCTGGTACTACAATGTTGAATTGAGCAAATGGCAGTATAGATCCGCTGACGCTCCCGTATATATTGACATCACCCATACTGCGCCTACCCCCAAACCCGACGTGCCCAATACACCCAATGGCGATCAGATCATTACGGATCTCGGCAATGCCGTTAAAGATGCTGTAAAGGTAGAGTGCGCCAACGAAACCGGCGCGCATCCCACAAGAACGTATGATCTGACGGCAGGCGACATTGGCAGTATCACCGCGCCCGCCAAAAATTCTGACGGCAAGTACACTGTTAACGTGACCATCAAGGCCGATGAATACGTCAAGCAGTATAGCACTGATACCGGGGTTTCCCATAATTTGAAGACTGGCGCGGCATCCAGCCAGACCATCGCCCTCACCTACAACGCCGCTGGTGGTAAGTGGAAAGCCACCGGCCCCGCTCCCTATGTCACTTTCAAGGTGGAGCATGAGGGAATCCCTGCAAAGCCTGACGTAGATACGATCTATAAGGATGAATATTTAGATCCTGATGGTAACCCCTATGTAGGCGAGGGCGGCTCTAAAGAGTTTGCAGTCATTCTGAAATGCAATAAGGTTACCAAGCACATCTATGGCTTCAACAGTCTGGGCCTTGTGGACGGTGGCTACACACTGGGCGATGTTGTAGACAATGAGGACGAAAATACCAAGACTGCCTATCCGTACACCTGCACCATGACGGTGGACTACACCAAGTATGTGGATCAGGCTAATAGAGATTATCAGGGAGAAGATGGCGAACACGAGATTGTTGCCGGTACGAAGACGACCCGGGAAATCGTGTGGTATTATAACCGCGCCAGCAAGTCCTGGATCGTACTGGCTGAGAACGATCGGGCTCCTATTGTGATTCCTGTTACCTGCGAAAAGGCTCCCGATGCGGACATGCTGGAAACTGCCGTTGAAAACGCTAAACTGTATGTGGATTGCGAAACCGTGGACAGCCATAACCGGCAGGCGATTGCCCTCAACGGCTACGACAAGGCCACCGTTACGACGAAACCCTATATGGTTGTGTGCACGGACAAAACCGCAACCGTGACCATCACGGACCAGAAGGCTTATGCGGATCAGTACAAGCCCGGTGGAGCGGCCCATACCTATGACAGCGGGAACCAGAGCAACCGCAATACGTTCAACATGGAGTGGAAGAAGGGCGCGGACGGCTGGAACTGGTACTTGAAGGGTGAGCCTGCCCTGATTATGACCACGTGCACGCCGAAGCCTACTGATGACGATGTGAAGACGGCGCTGGACGGACTTGAAAAGGACGTTCGGGTTACCTGCGTGACGAAGAAGAACAACCACGGTTCTGAAACGTATGCCGTCAAGCTGGGCCTGCCGGAGAACTGGAGACTGGGCGAAGAAACTAACTGGAATGGCCATATCGGCTATGAGGTGGAGGCGCCCACCAGCAGCTTTGTGAAACTGTTCATCAGCAAACATGGTACGCACACCGTGAAGGACGGTATGCCCGAGACGCTGCGCTGGGTCATTTACTGGGACGGCAGCAGCTGGAAAGCCGCCGCACATGGCAACCCCGCAGAAATCGAAGTGGAGCATGTGAACGCGCCCGACACCTATCAGGTGACGGTTAAGAACAGCGCCGCCACGAATTCCGGCGCGGGTTTCTATGAAGCGGACAAAACCGTTACGATTCATGCCAGCAGCCGCAGCAACTACACCTTCATCGGCTGGACGACCAGCTCCGGCGTGACGTTTGCCGACGCCGCGAAGGCGGACACCACCTTTAAGATGCCCGCCAAGGCGGTGGAAGTGACCGCAAACTGGAAGTACACCGGCAGCGATTCCGATAACGACAAGGACGACGATTACACCCTGAAATATGTCACCAACGGCGGCAAGGTCATTTCCTCCGAGACCAAGTCCCGCAGCTGGGTCAAGGATTATGAGGATCTGCCTACTCCCATCCGCAGCGGCTACCGTTTCGAGGGCTGGTATTACGATACCCGTCTCACCGACAAGGTGACCGATGATGTGAAGGTCAACAAAACTGTGGTAACCCTGTACGCCCGTTGGTCTTCCTCCGAAACTCCCGGCATGCTGAACGATGAGGATCACTTTGCCTACGTTCAGGGCTACAGCGACGGCAATGTCCACCCCTACGGCCTGATTTCCCGTGCGGAGACCACCACCATCTTCTTCCGCCTGCTGACGGACGAGGTTCGGGACGACAATTTGTTGACCAGCAACACCTACACGGACGTGACCAATGACTACTGGGCCAATACCGCCATCTCCACCATGACGGGTCTGGGCATTGTGCAGGGCCGCAGCGCCACCACCTTCGATCCCAAGGCGCCTATCACCCGCGCCCAGTTTGCCGCCATCTGCGCCCGGTTCGATACCGGCGTCAGCAGCGGCAGCCGGACGTTCTCCGACATCAGCGGCCACTGGGCGGAGAAGTATATTGAGCGTGCCGCGGAGCTGGGCTGGATTCAGGGCTTTGCGGACGGCACCTTCCGCCCTGATACCTATATCACCCGGGCACAGGCCATGACTATGATCAACCGTGTTTTGAACCGGACGCCGGAAGATGAAGAGGACCTGCTGAAGGGCATGAAGGTGTGGCCCGACTGCAACCCCGGGGACTGGTTCTATCTGGCGGTGCAGGAAGCCACCAACTCCCATGACTACAAGGATCGGGGCGGCGAAGTCTGGACGAAGCTGACCCGGGATCCCGACTGGACGCGCTACGAGCGCTGATATTTGACATAATTTTCAGAAATACACATATCGGTTGCTTCTTCTAAATAAAAGCACAAGCGGCGCACCAAATCTGGTGCGTCGCTTGCGCTTTTGCCTTGCTCTAAACGACTCTTTTAAATGTTGCCCTTATGCGGGGTTGCCTTAATCTCCCCGGCGGCTTTTTTGCGGTCAGTAGAAGGTTGGATTCTCACAGAAAAATGCCCGAAGGAGATGTTCCTTCGGGCATTGCGTGTATTCGGCAGAAATCAGCTGCTTTTTCCCAGATACGCTTCCTTCACCCGGCTGTCCGCCAGCAGCTCCGCGCCGGTGCCGGACATGGTGATGGTGCCGGTCTCCAGCACATAGGCGAGGTCCGCGATCTTCAACGCCATGTTGGCGTTCTGTTCCACCAGCAGCACCGTGACGCCCTGCCGGTTGATCTCCCGGATGATGGAGAAGATGTCCTGCACCACCAGCGGGGCCAGGCCCAGAGACGGTTCATCCAGCATCATCAGCTTGGGGCGGGACATGAGGGCACGGCCCACGGCCAGCATCTGCTGCTCGCCGCCGGAGAGGGTGCCCGCCAGCTGCCAGCTCCGCCCTTCCAGACGGGGAAATAGGCTGTACACCCACTGGATGTCTTTTTCAATCTCTGCCTTGTCCCGGCGCAGATAGGCCCCGATCTTCAGATTTTCCAGCACCGTCATATCCGGGAAGACCCGGCGGCCCTCCGGACTCATGGCGATGCCGGTGGAGATGATCTTGTCGATGGACTTGCCCAGCAGCTCCTGCCCGTCCCACTGGACGGAGCCGCCGGAGGCCTTTACCAGTCCGGTGATGGTCCGCAGGGTGGTAGATTTGCCCGCGCCGTTGGCGCCGATCAGCGTCACGATCTTGCCGTCCGGCACTTCCAGAGAAATGCCCCGGAGGGCCTGAATGCCGCCGTAGTGGACCTGGAGGTTTTCAATTTTAAGCATCGTCCGCCACCCCCAGATACGCGTCGATGACGCGCTGATTTTTTTGGATCTCCGCCGGTGTGCCGTGGGCGATCAGCTTGCCGAAATCCAGCACATAGATGCGGTCGGAAATGCCCATGACCAGATTCATGTGGTGCTCGATGAGGAGGATCGTGATCTTGAATTTTTCCCGGATCTCCCCGATAAAGGCTGTCAGCTCCTCCGTTTCCTGAGGGTTCATGCCGGCGGCCGGCTCATCCAGAAGCAGAAGCTTTGGCTCCGCCGCCAGCGCCCGGGCGATCTCCAGCCGCCGCTGCTTGCCGTAGGGCAGGCTGGTGGCCAACTCATTTTTCACATCGGCCAACCCTACGATCTCCAGCAGCTCCTCCACCTGCGCTCGCTGGGCCGCCTCCTCCTTCCGGTTCAGCCGGAACGCGGCGGAAAACACGCTGCTGGTGGAGCGGCAATGCTTGGCGATGAGCACATTGTCGAACACCGTCTGGGTCTTCCACAAACGGATGTTCTGAAAGGTCCGGGCCATGCCCGCCCGGGTGATCTTGTCCGGGGTAGGGGAGAGGGTCTCCGTGTAAAGTCCGTCACACTGGCCCTTGTACTGCTTTTTCATTTTGCCCTGGGGGTGGTTTTCGATGATCTTCGCCCCGTCGAACCACACCGCGCCGTTGGTGGGCTGGTATACGCCGGTGATGACATTGAAGGCGGTGGTCTTTCCCGCGCCGTTGGGTCCGATGAGGTCCACGATCTCCCCCTCGTTGACCTCCAGCTCCAGATCGTCCACAGCCACAACGCCGCCGAACTGCATGGTGATGTGATCCAGTCTCAAAAGCTGCTCACTCATGGCTGTACCGCCTCCTTCTTCGCTTTTTTCTGCCGCTTTTTCAGGAGATCCGGCAGCTCTTTATCTCCCATGATGCCCTTTCGGAAGAACAGCACCACCACCATGATGATGACGGAGAACACCACCATCCGGAAGCCGGTGCGCAGGAAGGGGACCTTGAAGCTGCCGATGTAGGTCTCGGTATCCAGAAACCGCAGCCACCACTCACTGGCCGCCACATACAGGAATGCCGCGATGCAGCTGCCGGAGATGGAGCCGATACCGCCGATGACCACGATCAGCAGGATCTCGTAGGTCATGACCGTGGTGAACACCTTGGCCTGAGCCTGATTGGCGAACATAGCGAACAGGCCGCCGCCCACTCCGGCGAAAAACGAGCTGATGCAGAAGGCCAGCCGCTTGTGGCGGGCCAGATTGATGCCCATGGCCTCTGCCGCCACCTCATCGTCCCGGATAGCCTTGAAAGCCCGGCCGTAGGTGGAGTTGATCAACAGCACGATCACCGCCACGCACACCCCCGCCAGCAGAAACGGTACGAAGGTGGACAGCCGCAGGATCACCTTGCCGTCGGCATTCTGGATATTGAAGCTGGAGAAGGTGGGGAAGTTCTTCAAGGCGTTGGCACCGTTGGTCACAGGGTCGAGGGGGTCCCACTGGAAAATGGCCCGGATGATCTCCGCGAAGCCCAGGGTGGCAATGGCCAGATAGTCGGATTTCAGACGCAGCACCGGCAGGCCGATGAGCCACGCCACCGCTGCCGCCGCGCAGCCGCCCAGAAACAGGGCCAGCAGAACGCCCAGCACCAGCCCCACAGCCCCGCCGCCGAACAGCTCCGGCAGGGAGAACTTCACGGCGGAGCCGTTATAGAGATAGTACACCGCTTCCCGGTCCGCCGTGGGTATGGTGAGAATGGCGTAGGTGTAAGCGCCCAGCAGCATGAAGCCCGCCTGTCCCAGAGAAAACAGGCCGGTGAAGCCGTTGAGCAGGTTCATGGACACCGCCACCAGCGCATATACCGCGCCCTTTTTCAGAACGGTGAACAGCATCCCCGTGGGCTTCATGGTGTTTTCCAGCAGGATGACCAGCGCCAGCAGCGCCAGCGCGCAGAGCAGGGCGATCACCGTGCCCCGTTTGCTTTTCTTTTCGTTCAGCACAGTCGATCCCCCCTTACACTTTGTCCGTGACCTTTTCGCCGAACAGACCCGTGGGCTTCACGCAAAGCACCACGATCAGGATGGCGAAGGTGAAGGCGTCGGAAAAGACGCTCCAATCGGAGCCTTTGATGACGCTCTCGCAGATACCGATGAGAAACGCCCCCACCACGGCGCCGGGAATGGAGCCGATACCGCCGAATACCGCCGCTACGAAGGCCCGCAGTCCCGGCAGGGAGCCGGACAGGGGGACGATGGACTGGTAGTTGGTGAAGTACAGCAGGGAGCCGATGGCCGCCAGCAGAGAGCCGATGATAAAGGTCACGGAGATCACGCTGTTGATCCGGATGCCCATCAGCTGCGCGGTTTCAAAATCCCGGGACACGGCCCGCATGGCCATGCCGATCCGGGTGTGGTTGATGAGCTGGGTCAGGGCCGCCACCAGAAGCACCACCAGCACCGGCGTGACCACCGTCACATACTTGGTGGATACCCCCGCAATGGTCAGCTGGTTGGACAGACCGGGCAGAGCGGGGTACATCTGGGGCAGGCCGCCGGTGACGTAGGTCGCCAGATTTTGCAGCAGATAGCTGACACCGATGGCGGAGATCATCACCGACATCCGGGGGGCTGTCCGCAGAGGCTTGTAGGCCGCCCGCTCGATGATGAAGCCCAGCAGCACAGTCAGAATGATCATCAGGGGAATGGCCGCGGCCAGCGGCAGGCTGGTGCTGAGGTAGACCATCATCAGACCGGCTACCATGAATACATCGCCGTGGGCGAAGTTGATCAGCCGCAGGATGCCGTAGACCATGGTGTAGCCGATGGCGATGAGGGCGTACTGCCCGCCCAGCGATATGCCGGAGAGCAGAATGGAGATGCCGTATTGCACGGGGAACCCTCCCTTTTCTTTCAAGTTTTACGCGGAAAGCATGCGGCGGAGCCGTCTTGAAAAAAGCCGCGGAGCGGCTGCTTTCGGGGCGGTCCCGGCCTTGGGGTGCTTTCACGCGAACCGTCTGTAAACGGTAAGACCGCCTGGCGGGGGAGTCCCCGCCAGGCAGGTCGGCAGGATCGGATCAACCGGCTTTCTGCATCGTTTCCAGAGCCCAGGCGTTGTTGGCGGTGTCAGCCACCTTGATGTAGGCAGTGTCGCGGATAGCGTCGCCGATGTCATCAAAGGCGATGTCGCCGGTGACGCCGGTGTAGGTCACACCGGGCAGCGCGGCCTTGACGGCGGCGGGATCGGTGGAGCCGGCGGCCTTCAGGGCCTCCAGCGCCACATAGTAGGCATCATAGCCCATGGCGGTGACGGCTGCGATGGTGTCATTGCCGCCGTTGTTGGTCATGGCGGTGGCATCCTCGTTCAGCCAGGCCTTGATGCCCTCGTCGAATTCGGGAGAGCCGCCCTCCTGATAGAAGGTGGAGACATACAGCTTTACGTCAGAGCCGGAAGCGGCTTCCAGAACCATGTTGCTGTCCAGCGTATCGGAGCCCAGAATGGGGATCTCCAGACCCATGGAAGCGGCCAGCTTCACGATCTGAGTGGAGTAGGAGATGGACACGGGGCAGAAGATGACTTCCGCGCCGGAGGAGGCAGCCTTCGACAGGTAGGTGCTGAAGTCGGAGGTGTTGGTGGGGAAGGAGTCGGTGATGACCTCGCCGTCAAAGGCGTCGGTGAAGTACTTGATCAGGCCCTGATCGTACTCGTTGCCCAGCTCGCCCAGGCAATAGGCCTTCTTGGCGGAGAACTTCTCCTGCGCGAAGTTGGCCAGAACGGTGCCCTGGAAGGGGTCCAGGAAGCAGATGCGGAAATAGTAGTCATTGCCCGCAGTGACGCCGGGGTTGGTGCAGGTCACGCCGATGGCGGCCAGACCCGCTTCACCGAAGATGGGGCCGCCGGCCATGGCGCAGCTGGAGCCGTAAGTACCCAGCACCAGAGAAACATCCTTGCTCACCAGCTCGGAAGCGGCGGTAGGAGCCTTGGCGGAATCGGAGCCGTTATCGGCATAGACCAGCTCTACCTTGTAGGTCTCGCCGCCGATGTCCACGGTGGGGGTCATGTGGTTGGCGTACTGCATACCCAGCATCTCCTGCTTGCCGCCGGCGCCGGAGTCACCGGTAGCAGGCTCAAATACGCCGATCTTTACGACTTTTTCACCGGAAGCGGCGTCAGAACTGCTCTGGCTGTCGCTGCTGGCATCGCTGGAGCTGTCAGCGCCGCAGGCCGCCAGACTCATGGACATAGCCAGCGCCAGCATGATGGAAACAAACTTCTTCATTCAATTCATCCTCCTTGCGAGATCCGGACTGCTCAAAGCGTCCGCCTCTTGTAGATGGACGTATTTCATGCAGATACAATACCGCCCGCAAGAGAAAATCCGCACAAAATTTTTCCTGCGGTTTTCGCAGGCTTTTCACCAAATGACCATACAATGTAATCAAATGTGTTTGATGCACGGACAAATTGACTGATTTCAGAAAATGCAGCTTTTTTCACTGTCCGTCAGAACCGGACATTGCTTCTGGTGATTTTGACCAAAAAATTTTTGGTTTCTTGGACGAAACGTGAAAGCAAAGGGCGGCCAGCACTTTGCGGACAGTGTTTTTGACCATGAAAAAGGGGCGGCAGATGCCGCCCCTTGCGTTTGAGATCGTTTGCGTGTCTGAAACCCCGCGATATGGAAACGGTAAGTGCCCTTGCATCTGCCGCCTGCGAAGCAGACGATTCATTTATACCGTGATTGTCAAAGCCTTGATATAAGAAACAGGTAGGTTATCCGAAAAAGATAACCCACCTGTTTCTTGCTTTTATTAATTTTTAGAAAGCGTAGTATTCATCCATATGTCTCCGGTAGTGCACACGCAAGTATTGCAATCTGCACTCTGAACTGCAGCAGACAAACCGGCTCTAATTCTCTCGAACCTTTAGCAGGCCATTTGCTGCTCAAATTTGAATCGTTAAATCTCCTTGAAATGTATAATGAGCATTAGATTTGCCAGCAGCACATAGTGCGGCAATCTGTGTATTCATGTCCTCATTATAATTTTTTTCATCCACGCTGACTACTAAAATTTGAGGCTTCAGAATTTTTTGAACATACTCCGAAAAATAGCGAGAGTTAATGCCATGGTGAGATAATTTTTGGAGGTGGGGGGTTATAATATGTCCACACAATGCTGCGCGGAGAGTCTCATCTGTACTGTCTCCTGCAAACAGGGCTAAATCTTCTTCATTTCTTTTAAGTAGCCAAATGCTACTGTCTTCATTACAAGTTTGCTTATGAATATCTAACGCCCATTTCATTGATTCTTCAGTCAGATTTTGATCACACAGTGCCATTGCATATACTACGGAACGCATGGTACTGTTTTTCAGCGGATACAGGCATTCCAGCATATAATCCCCAAAGCGAAACATCCTCTCAGCACATTCTATTGATGGAAGCAGCTTTGCGCCAGAGTGCTCCAAATACTGGAAAAATTTGTGGTATTCTCGATAGTATTCCTGAGTCCCAAACACCGGATACACATAATCAGCAAATTGAAGATCTCCACAAGGAGCAACTGCCTCTCGTACAGCAATTTTATCAACTAAGTGGACAAAGCCGCCAAAATGATCCTGATGCAAATGCGTCAGAATTAACAAGTCAATAGTATTAATACCACGTCCAGTCAGAAATTCTAAAAGCGGACGTCTCCCTTTATAAAATTTCCCGCCACCATCAATCACTACACAGCGAGAACCATCTGGCGTATCCAAAAGCAGTACTGTACAGTCTGCTCGCCCAACATCAAGAATATGAAGTTCACTCATATGGTCAGCATCACCTTATCACCTTCGCAATATGCATTATGGTTTGCGGCAGCGCACTTCCAAAAGCTTGCCATCTGCACAGTTCGTCAGTATCATGCGCACCTCCATGCCTTGACATTCATGTCTCCAGATTTCTTTTCTTGCGGGTATTCTACCAGAGCATTCTTAGAAAGGCAACGCTTTTTCCTTTTCAATCGCTGTTGCTCAGGCGCCAACATGGAAAAAATCTGCCTCCGGCAAGCCAGCACTGTTCATGCCGCAGGCATGTGAATTCACGCAAAGAAAACACGCAAAAACTACAAAAAGTACGCAAAAATGTGCGTGCAAGCGTTTGACACAAGAAAATTGTATAAAAATTGTTAGAATTATGAATTGACGCTCTAAATGAAGGAGGACTATTATAAAAACATACAGTTGCAATACGCAACTTACTCCGATATCCGATGAATGTACTCTTATCGGAGCAAAACAACCAGACATACTGCAAAGGAGGATGTTTAATGAAAAGGTTCCCCGCAAAGGTCGTGTCACTGGTTTTAGCTTTGGCAATGTCACTGTCCCTGTTGACCGTAAGCACCGTCGCCGAAGAAAATGGATGGTGGACTGAGGAAATATGGGACGCAGAGACGTTGATATCTTTGGGGGCCAAGCCGCCCCTGTTCAACAAAAAAACAGGCTACTATGAAATTGAAACGCCAGAACAATTGCTGTATTTGTCTGGCAATTGGAAATCTACTGATACCAATGGTGATGGTCAACCGGATGCCCCGCGTAATGGACATTACGTATTGACAGCAGATTTAGACATGGGGCCACTGATGAAGAAAATCGGAAAAACGATCACAGAGGCATCCGGTAAAGAAACAGATGGCTATATGTTGCCGCTCTCTGCCAATAAGAAGGAAAATGCGGATAAGACAGACGGTTGGTTTATGGGTACGATCGATGGCCAGTATCATACGATCTCTAATCTACGCATCTGCCGTCAAAACGGAAAATATACTGGTCTGGTAGGATATCTGGGCAACGAAACTCTTACCACACCGACGATTCGGAACTTGGGCCTGATTAACCTGAAGATGGAAGGCAAAAAGTCCTGTGGTGCTTTTGCAGGTGTTTGCTTTGGCACTGTGGAGAATTGCTTTGCAACTGGTACCATCAAGGCAAAGGAAGCTGTCGGTGGCTTAGTTGGAAAGTGCGAGGGTGAGTTGCGCAACTGTGTATCCTACATGAAGGTAAAGGGCAAGTCGTTAGTAGGTGGTTTAGTTGGAAACATATTAGGTGGTGCAGTAGAAAATTGCTATGTTGGAGGCTCTGTCACGGTGAGTGGAGGCAAAGCCTCTGCCGGCGGTGTTGCCGGTACATTCGCAGTAGCCACTTATCTCAGAAACGTGGCTTCCGTCATTCGTGAGGTCAGTGGAGATGAGGGCGCATCTGATATTGATCGACTGGTTGGCACACTGGAGAGTGAGAGCGGCACCAACATCACCAACAACTATATCTGGGAGGGTGCAATCCTGAATGGCAATGCACCCGTAGAGCATCCTAACCGCTCCATTGCTCAGGCGGTCTCTACTGAGACTTTGATGAGTAGGTCTCTGTACGAAAAAAATCTGGGCTGGGAGTTTAATAAGATTTGGAGCTGGGTTGGTACTTCTGCTCAAGGATATCCTATGTTGACAGGTTTTGTGAAGGCGGGGAAGGCGCCAGATCTGCTTGAAGAAATTCTGACAGATTTGACGATAAAGCAGCCTGTGCTACTGATCGATGACCCTGTAGTGAACTGGGTTGCTAAGGGAGAACAGGCTACAATCCATGCTCGGCTGTCACTTCCCGAAGGCACAAAGGTCGACAGTATAAAAGTCTTTTACGGTGAAAATAGTGACGGAAAAACTTTTAAAGACTTTGTCGAGATGACTGTTAACAAGGATAGCTATCAGGCTGTCTTACCACTGAAAAATCCCGGCAGCTACCATTACTTTGTGTCTGCTAATGTGGATGGACAGATAATCACTGTTCCTGCCGATATTTCCGCATCTTTGCCGCTGCAACTTGATGACGGTGTTGTGGACGCAACTCCAAGAGAGGTCCTTTGCCAGTTGGGTGAAACATATCAGGAAGTAGGTTTTAACTGGATCACGGATCCCGCAGTGAAGGATTCAAAGGTTTGGTACAGAGGCAAGGGAGACAGTACTTGGAACGTTACTGATGGAGAGAGTGTGCGCCATTATCTAACTGAAGGCTGGGAAGAAATCCAGAGTCATTGGGCAACGATAACTGGTTTGGCTGCGGAAACCACCTACGAGTATGCGGTCGGCGGCATTTATGATGGTAAAGAGGTTCGAGGGGACATCCATACATTCACTACACTCCCTGCCTCAGGCGCATTTACTTTCATGCAGTACGGTGACCTCCAAGCAGAAAAACCAGAAGGCTATGATCCCTTCCTGAATACCATGGAACAGTTTGTGAATACGCTACCGGTACAACCAGATTTCCTGCTGAATACCGGCGACATTGTGGATGCTGGATATAAGAGTACACAATGGGCAAGCTTCTTCGACGTTGCTGAAACTTATATGGCTGACCGGCTAAATATTTTGCTGCCCGGCAACCATGAAAATACCGGTGATCTGCTCTACAAACAGTATGGCGCGCGAACGAGCCTGCCAAATGAACTGGAATACGGTCCGCTGGAGGGAACCGGTTGGTGTGTTGTTGGCGATGCATGCTTTGTCTTTGTCAACGCAGATCCGTACTCCGGTCAGGTGGGGGCAGATGTTGAAGCAGACCGAGCAAGATTCTTTACCGAGCAAACCGCGTGGGCTAAGACTGTTTATGAGAAAGCGGACAAAACCTGGCGGATTATGGCATCTCATGTGGGTACATATATTGTAAATTTCAACGATCCATCTGACTATCCCTATATCCCCGAGATGTGCGATGAACTGCAAGTGGATCTGTATTTGAACGGTCATGACCACGAGTATATCCGTACCACAACCAAGGATAACGTAATCTGCCCCATAGGCAGCGGCACAACCTATATGACCTGTTCTTCTTTGGGTGAAAAGCTGGACGCGTTTGAGCCGGGAACAGCCGGTGGTAAGTATGCGGTGGTTCATAAAGACGGCGCTGACAATTCTCAGCAGATTTTCAGCATGGTAACAGTGGATGGAAACGGCATCCACGCTACTGCATATCAACGTGGTGTCGAGGAAGATTGGTCCAAGTTTGATATTATTGATCATTATGATATCACTACTAGTCTGACCAAGGGTAGTCAGGCACCCACCGAAGTCACGGAGCCTGCTGGCCCTGAAATAACCGTGTTGCCCACTTATACTGTTCAGCCCGGCGACTGCTTATATCGCATTGCAAAGATGCTCTATGGCAACGGTGAAAAATGGAACGATCTGTATGAAGCGAATCGGAATATCATCAGCGACCCTGCATGTATCTACATAGGCCAAGTGCTGAGAATTCCAGCGAAATAAATTTCAGAGTGCACCCATTATAAATAACACTTAGTGAACCTCACCACCCAAGCGTAAACGCTATCAAACCACCGCAGATAGGACGAACAAAGTAAGTCCTATCTGCGGTGGTCGCATTGTAACTGTTATTGCTGACGGCCTTTGTCGGCCAGGGGGTGCAGATATTTTCTTGGACTTAAATTGTATGTACAAAAATAAGCGGCTCTGCAAGCAGAATTGAGGGCCAGTTCAGTATAAAGGATTTGAAAGAATTCCGTAATGGCTTTTTCTTTTGCCCCGCAATTAGCTTTTCTTGCCGGGCCCTTGGGGGCTATTTCAGCCGGACGCCAATACTTGAGGCAGGAATCCGTTTTCCCCACGCGTCTGGCGGCCGTAAAGCGGTCACGCAGCTCGGAAGCCTTAATGAAATAGGCCCGCATTCCATGCTGGCAGCAGGCATTTGGCTAAGCGGATCGCACCGCACAGTGTCAGATTCGAGTTCTGCGCTCTCCGCCATATGGGTCAGTGCGCGTAGTTGGCGATCGCAGCGGTCTGTAAAACCGTGACATCTGAAACATCGTTGGTTCAATTCCAACCTAACCCACCAGAAGAGGGACACCCTGAGAAGGGTGCCCCTTTTGCTTTTTAGGATGAAATGCTACAATGGTCGGAAAAATATAAAAGAGCTTGACGCACCTCGATAAAAAGAAAAGCGGAGCCAGGTTTTCCCTAGCTCCGCCTGATTATGTGGCTTTCAAAAATATTACAGAATTCTTGCAATCTCAAGCGCTTCGCCGATGGCTGCGATGACACCCCCGTTCGTTTTTAGGGCAGGTAGTACAAATACTAGATAGCTCAGCAACATTCAACATCTGCATAGTTGCAATCCGGGGTGTGGTATCCTTTATCCCAGCGTTGTCCAGAAATCGCGCACCTTGTTGATATTATAGTAAATGTCTTCAGTGCTCACATGGCTCAGGTTCCAGTCCTCCAGAGGCACTGAGCCCTCTGCCGGTTCAATATCATCGCGGATAGGCCAACCGCCCAGGGTGTTGAATGGATCATTGCCGCTGGTATCACCATCCGTACCGCCCATCATAAAGCGGATTAGGAGCTTTGCTGCATTGGGATGCTGGCAGTTGTTGACAACATATAGGCTGTTGATTTGCGGAATACCAACAGTAGGTTCCAGATTGATAGGAACCAAGCACCAATTATTATCTTTATTTTTGCGGAGTTTTGTGGAAGAAGCAAAGCCAATGGGCGGAGTGGACTGTCCACGAGTACCAACGCCTTCGGCAACATCATCGGAAGAAGACGTAAAAATCGGCTCGTTCTCGTACAGACGCTTCAAAAATTCATAACCGGCATTCTCACAGCCCTCAGAAAGGACTAGGTCCTCGCCAGTTAAATCCTTATATGCATCCTCCAGCATGGCAGGAGTATCCCCCACACAGAAACCTGTTGCCCAAGATGCCCAAGCAAGGTCATTCAAAATGTTTTGCATCATTACGCGGCCTTTCCACTCGGGCTGTGTGACTTCCCAGATGTTGGTGACAGGGGGCTTATCAGGATATGCATCGCCATTGTAAAACAACTGTGTCATCTCAATATAGAGAGGCGTGCTGGTCTGCTTGTAAATATCGTCTACATGGGACAGAATATCTTCCGGCCGATAGTTATAGAAAATGTTCGACTCTACGTATTCAGCGTAGATAGATCCGTCTTGATCTTTATAGTGAACCACATCCGCCACATACCGACCGGCCTCATACTCGCGAGTTACCTTTTCCAGAAGTTCGCTACCGCTGATATCGAAAGCGGTGCAGACAACACCGGGATACTTAGCGTTAAAGGCGTTAGCCACCTTGCCGCAGCGAGAAGAAATAGAATACAGTGTAACACTGCCTTCCTGCTTGGCCAACTCATACAGTTCCTCTTCTGTTTCATCGGTATTAAAGATACCAGAGGACTTTTCCCACTCCGTCAGCTCCGCCTCAGCGCCTTCCGTCTGGGGTGCATCTTTCTGCTCAGTGGAAGATTCTTTTGAGCCACCACATGCGGTCGTCAGCAGAAGCATTGCTGCCATCAAGCCGCAAATTGAACGTTTTTTCATTGTCATCATGCAAGAGACCCTCCTTTTAATATTAATGCATCTGGCTGGGTGCACACCCTATGCATTATTTATAACGCATATAGGAACTAAATTCTATTGATAAACAGAACAAAGAACAAAGTTTCATTTTGCACATTATTCCGAAATTGAAGTTGATAGTTGATTTTTGTTCCGTCACAATGTACAACTATACCAGAAACAGAAGAATGGGGGCACATCCATGGAAAAAAATCCGTATGAAATCATTCGCACTAATTATCCTAGTTATTCCAAAGTCTTTCGTGTGATTGCAGACTATATTCTGAATCATTCGGACGAAGTGCTGAAAACGAATATCCATAAACTGGGCCGAGATCTCGATATTGCGGAATCCAGTATCGTTCGGTTCTGTAAGGCTCTTGGATATTCAGGCTTCAGCGAGTTAAAAATCATGTTGGCAAAATATGGCCGTCAAAGTTCTAAAATTATTTTTGAGAATTTGAAGGACGGCTCTCCGGAGGCGACTTCTCGAGATGTTTTTTCGCTTAGCATTGAAACCCTTCAAATTGCAGCAGAACAACTTGATTTTAGTACTATTAAAGAAACCGCGGATCTATTGAGCAAGGCGGAACGCGTCGTAATCTGTGGCGTTGGTGCTTCTGCAAGTGTGGCGGAAAGTTTTGCCGCGCATCTTCTACGGATTGGTATTACAGCGGAGGCTGCAACAGACAGTGAGTTGATGCAGCTGATTGCTCGGGCCGCGAATGAACGCACGCTATTTATCGCTATTACAAAAAGCGGGCGAGACATTCCGCTGGTCCATGCGTTTGAAATTGCTAAGTCCCACGGAGCTATGACTGCCTGTATGACGGGTTTTGAATATACACCTATCAAGAAATACTGCGATGTACAGATTGTTCATTACTGTCCTACAACAATATTGATGTCCGCCCGCATTGTTCAAAACACCATCATCGACTGCATCTGCATCAACGCAACCATTCAGCGACAAGACGAGATTGAAAAGATATGGGATGAGAATCGAAAAGTTATTGAGTGCCTTCGCATATAGAAAAAGTAACCATAAAGGAGGAACTGTGTCTATGGAACAAAAAAACAGTCGACAGATAAAATTCAAACGCCTGAAGAATCAGGTCAAGGCAGTCGTAACCAACCCCTATAACGTGATCGTGCTGGTTG
>ENA-UOJJ01003394-UOJJ01003394.1-human-gut-metagenome-genome-assembly--contig:-CS66-NODE-3394-length-17286-cov-10.338460_pt1 | contig 17286 bp, 20 predicted proteins | sample MGYA00242343_ERZ723890 | MGnify/ENA metagenome assembly ERZ723890 | reverse complement strand
GAAGAATAGCGATTGCGAGTAAGATTGTTCAGTTTTGAAGGTGTAAATCTTCAAAAGTAGGTGTTAATGGTGACGAGGGTACACCTGTTCCCATTCCGAACACAGTAGTTAAGCTCGTTTACGGTGACAATACTTGGCTGGCGACGGCCCGGGAAGATAACTCAACGCCTACATCATTTCAAACCGATCCGAAAGGGTCGGTTTTGTTGTTTTTAGGTGGGAGAAAAATTCCGAATGGGAGCTTTCGGATGATTCGTGTCTGCGAAGTCAAAACACAGACTGTCGGAAAAATGATAGTTTTTCGAGAGCCTCTCAATACAGGTGTATGCTGCCATCACTTTTTCCTTGCTTTTTTTCATTCATCGCAGTATAATGCGATTATCGGGCTTCGCGCCCGGCAGGCGGATGGTATTCCCTTATGGAAACTGTACCGGCACATTTTATCCCTGAAAGCCCCGTTCCATCGGGCAGCAGGATCGCATCACCCATGAAAACGAAAGGCTGGGTGATCGAATGAAAACTGGTTTTATCGGAGCAGGCAAAGTCGGCTTCTCTCTCGGCAAAATGTTTGCGGAGAGCGGACTTCCGCTGACCGGCTATTACAGCAGGCAGCGAGAGGCGGCGCAGGAGGCGGCTGCATTTACCGGAACACGCGCATACAGTGATCTCTGCGAGTTGGTGCAGGACAGTGATGCGATTTTTCTGACTGTTCCCGACAGAGCGATTACCCCGGTTTATCTCGAACTGCGGTCGTTTTCCCTTTCAGGCAAACAAATATGTCATTGCAGCGGCGCACTCTCGGCCCGGGACGCTTTTCCCGGCATCGAGGAGACAGGTGCGTTCGGTCTTTCCATCCATCCGCTTTTTCCCGTCAGCAGCAGGTACGATTCGTATCGGGAACTTGCGGATGCTTTTTTCTGTCTGGAGGGCGAAAAAAGCGCCATCCCGGCATGGAAAACGCAGCTGGAGTGCTGTGGCTGCACGGTGCAGACCATCGATGCAGCGGTCAAGCCGCTCTATCATGCGGCCTGCGCCACGGCGAGTAATCTGGTCTGCGCGCTCGTGCAGCAGAGCATCGATGAGCTGACGCGCTGCGGCTTTAGTCAGGAAGATGCGCTTCGCGCACTGACGCCGCTCATCCGCAGCAACACCGCGCGTCTGCTTGCGGTCGGCCCGACAGAGGCGCTGACCGGTCCGGTCGAACGAAACGACTGCGAAACGGTGAAAAAACATCTTGCCTGTCTCACGGAGGGAAATGAGAGGGCGCTTTACACAGCAGCTACCCGAAAACTGATCGAAATAGCGGTCGGCCGGCATCCGGAAGCGGATTACGGCGCATTGCGGGAGCTGACGGAGGAAGGACAAAAATGAAAAACACAGTAGCAACTCTTGCCGCGATGAAGCGGAACGGCGAGAAGATCTCGCAGCTGACCTGTTATGACTACTCGACCGCGAAGCTGATCGACGCGGCGGGAATCAACATGATCCTGGTCGGCGACAGCCTCGGCATGACCATGCAGGGCTACAAGGACACGCTTCCGGTAACGGTCGATGAGATGATCGTTTACGGCCGCAGCGTCGTGCGCGGCTGCAAGGAGACGTTCGTTGTGGTCGATATGCCGTTCATGAGCTATCAGATCTCGGTCGAGCAGGCGATGCAGAATGCAGGCCGCATCATGAAGGAGACCGGAGCGAGCGCGGTCAAGCTTGAGGGCGGAAAAGAGGTCTGCCCCCAGATCCGCGCCATCACGGCCGCAGGCATTCCGGTCGTCGCGCATATCGGCATGACGCCGCAGTCGGTCAACGCCTTCGGCGGCTTTACCGTGCAGGGCAAGGGCGAGGCAAACGCACGCCGCGTGCTCGAGGATGCGCTCGCGGTACAGGAGGCAGGCGCTTTCGCGGTAACGCTCGAATGCGTGCCGCCGAAACTCTCCGCGCTCATCACGAAAAAGCTCGACATCATCACCATCGGTATCGGCGCTTCGCCCGAGTGCGACGCGCAGGTGCTGGTCTGGCAGGATATGCTCGGCATTTCGGACTTCAAGCCCAAATTCGCCAAGCATTTCGCCGAGGTGGGCGAGACCATGCGCGAAGCGTTCCGCGCCTATGACGGCGAGGTAAAGTCCGGTGTGTTCCCGGCGAGCGAGCACACCTTTGTCAAGAGCGACTGCACGGAGGAATTTCTGGCGTCTCTCGATGTGGAATATTAAGGCTGCTGTGGAGGTAAATACAGTGATTATTGCAGAAACGATTGCGCAGGTTCGTGCGCAGGTAAAGGAATGGAAGAAGCAGGGCCTGACGGTCGGTCTCGTGCCGACGATGGGCTACCTGCATGAGGGTCACGCGAGCCTGGTAGACAAGGCGGTTTCGATGTGCGACCGCGTTGTCGCGTCGGATTTCGTCAACCCGACCCAGTTCGGCCCGAATGAGGACCTGGAGTCCTATCCGCGCGACTTTGACCGCGACTGCGCGCTGCTCGAGGAGCACGGATGCAGCATGGTGTTCCATCCCTCGGTCGAGGAGATGTATGCGCCGGACGCTGCGACCTTTGTTGAGATCCTGTCCGACATGCCCAAGCAGCTGTGCGGCAAGACCCGCCCCATCCACTTCCGCGGCGTGTGCACGGTCGTGTCCAAGCTGTTCAATATCGTCACCCCGGACAAGGCGTTTTTCGGTCAGAAGGACGCGCAGCAGCTCGCTATCATCCGCCGCATGGTACGCGATATGTCCTACGGCATCGAGATCGTCGGCTGCCCGATCGTGCGTGAGGCGGACGGTCTGGCCAAGTCCTCGCGCAACACTTATCTGAGTGCGGAGGAGCGCAAGGCGGCGCTCGTGCTGTCGAAGGCGGTATTCCTCGGCGAAAAGCTCGTCCGCGAGGGCGAAACGGATGCCGACAAGCTCGTTTCCGAGATGAAGGCCTGCATCGAGGCGGAGAAGCTCGCGAAGATCGACTATGTTTCCGCCGTCGACGCGGTCACGATGGAGAGCGTACACCGCATCGACCGTCCGGTGCTCGTCGCGATGGCTGTCTACATCGGAAAGACCCGTCTGATCGATAATTTTCTGACGGAGGACTGCGCGAAATGATGCTGAACATGCTCAAGGGTAAGATTCACCGCGCGACCGTCGTGCAGGCCGAGCTGGACTACGTCGGCTCAATCACGGTCGATCAAGATCTTCTGGATGCCGCCGGCATTCTGGAATACGAAAAGGTGCAGATCGTTGACGTCAACAACGGCAGCCGCTTCGAGACGTACACCATCTCGGGCGAGCGCGGCTCGGGCATGATCTGCCTGAACGGCGCAGCGGCGCGCTGCGTCAGCACGGGCGACAAGGTCATTATCATGTGCTACGCCCAGCTGAGCGCGGAGGAGGCGAAAACGCACAAGCCGCAGGTCGTTTTTGTCGGCGAGGACAACCGCATCGAGCGCATCACGACCTACGAGAAGCACGGTCTGCTGCGCGATATGGCTTAAAAAATCGACACGATCGCCGCTGTTCCGGGTACAGGCTCCGGACGGCGGCTTTCTTTGTTATGAAAAAAACAAAGGGATTTCCTCTTGCATTTTTCACATGAAACCTGTATGATGATAAGTAGTTTTATAATACGAAACGAAGGGAGCCTGTCATATGGCCGAACATTCCCCGGTTCAGTCGCTCGACCGGGCCTTTGACCTGCTGGAGATTTTATGCCGGTCGCGCGGCGGCATGACGATCGGTGCGCTGTCTGCGGAGACCGGGCTGCACAAGTCCACCGTGCACCGTCTGCTTACGAGCATGTGCATGCGCGGCTATGTGCAGCGCGACGCGGAGACCAGCATGTACCGCGCGGGCATGCGCCTGTGCGAGATGTCGAGCTATATCGTAGATAATCTGGACGTTGTCGACCGGGCGCGCGCCGTGCTGGAGCGCCTCGGCCGCGAGACGGACGAGACCGTTCACCTCGTCATGCGGGACGAACGGGATGTTGTCTATATCCATAAGATCGACGGCGGAAACAGCGCCATCCGTATGTTTTCGCGCATCGGCATGCGCCTGCCGCTTTACTGCACGGGCGTGGGCAAGGCGATCCTTGCGACATGGCCGAGGTCGGAGGCGCGCGCGGTCTGGGAAGCGAGCGACGTTTACGCATGGACGGAGAATACGATTACCGACGAGGAAGCGTTTTTCCGCGAGATCGACAAGGTGCGCCAGCTCGGCTACGCGCTCGACAACGAGGAGAACGAGGTGGGTGTCCGCTGCATCGCGGCGGCGATACCGGACTACCGCGGCCGGGCATTTTATGCGATCTCGCTGTCCGCGCCGACCGCCCGTATGGCAGACGAGCGCATCATGCAGTTGCGCGGTCCGCTGCTGCGTGCGAGCCGCGACATCGCGCAGGCGCTCGGCGGCAGCACGGGACGCTGACGAGGGGGATGGCCTGCGCAGGGGGAGCCTGCGGACGAGGTGCATCCTGTGAAGCCGGAATACAGCCCGAATATTGACATTGCGGCGCGGCTGTTGTAAAATAGTATCACCATATTGCAAACGCGATGAAGGGGAAAGTACGCAGCGAGGTACGGCAAAGCGAGTTTCGGACGGTGGGAGCGAAACGCGGAGGGCGCGGCAGAAAATGGCCCCGGAGCGCCGCACCGAACCGTTCGGCAAGGCTGCGGCGGCGCTGTCCTGCCGTTATCGGGGCGAAGGGTAAGTTTTTACCTGCTGAGGCGCACGTTCGCGAGGACGGCGCAAAACAAGGTGGTAACACGGAAGCGTGCGGCTCCCGTCCTTGAATGGCCTGGATGCCATTGGAGGGCGGGAGCTTTCTGATGCAGTCTGACACAGGATAAGGAAATCACGCAAAACGTTATCAATAAAGGAGAGTATCAACCAATGGAGAAGAAACCGTATTATATCTCGACGGCGATCGCATACACCTCTGCGAAGCCGCACATCGGCAACACCTATGAGATCGTGCTGGCCGACGCGATCGCGCGCTACAAGCGCATGACCGGCTATGATGTCTACTTCCAGACCGGCACCGACGAGCACGGCCAGAAGATTCAGGAGAAGGCAGAGGCTGCCGGCATCACGCCGCAGCAGCATGTCGACAAGGTCGCGGGCGAGGTCAAGGCGATCTGGGATCTGATGAACACCACTTACGATAAGTTCATCCGCACCACCGACCCGATGCACGAGAAGAAGGTGCAGAAGATCTTCAAGAAGCTGCACGATCAGGGCGATATCTACAAGGGCGCGTACAAGGGCAAGTACTGCAAGCCGTGCGAGTCCTTCTGGACCGAGAGCCAGCTCAAGGACGGCTGCTGCCCGGACTGCGGCCGCCCGTGCGTGGACGCCGAGGAGGAAGCATACTTCTTCCGTATGAGCAAGTACGCCGACCGCCTGATGAAGCACATCGAGGAGCATCCGGAGTTCATCCAGCCGGAGAGCCGCAAGAACGAGATGGTCAACAACTTCCTGAAGCCCGGTCTTCAGGACCTGTGCGTTTCCCGTACCTCGTTCTCCTGGGGCATCCCGGTCGATTTTGACCCGGGTCACGTTGTCTACGTCTGGCTCGACGCGCTGACCAACTATATCACCTTCTGCGGCTACGACCCGGACGGCAATCACGACGAGCACTACAAGAAATTCTGGCCGGCGGACGTTCATCTGATCGGCAAGGACATCATTCGTTTCCACACCATCTACTGGCCGATCTTCCTCATGGCGCTCGGCGAGCCGCTCCCGAAGCAGGTATTCGGTCATCCGTGGCTGCTCGTCGGCGACGGCAAGATGTCCAAGTCGCTCGGCAACGTGATCTACGCGGACGATCTGGTCCGCCTGTTTGGCGTTGACGCAGTCCGCTACTACGTGCTGCATGAGATGCCGTTCGCGAACGACGGCGTGCTCTCCTACGAGCTGCTCTGCGAGCGCATCAACTCCGATCTCGCGAATGTTCTGGGCAACCTCGTCAACCGCACTATTGCCATGACCAAGAAGTATTTTGGCGGCATCGTTCCGGCGCCGACCGCACCGGAAGCGCTCGACGATGAGCTCAAGGCGGTTGCCCTCGGCCTGCCGGCGGCTGTCGAGAAGAAGATGGACACCCTGCACGTTGCGGACGCGATCGACGAGGTATTCGCGCTCCTGCGCCGCTCCAACAAGTATATCGACGAGACCATGCCGTGGGCGCTCGCAAAGGACGAGAGCAAAAAGGAGCGTCTCGGCACGGTCATGTACAACCTGCTCGAGGCCATCCGCTTTGCAGCCGTTGAGCTGAAGCCCTACCTGCCGGACACCGCAGACAAGATCTTCGCACAGCTCGGCATCGAGAACAAGGGCGTTGAGAGCCTTGCCTCCTTCGACGGCATGCAGGCCGGTCAGCCGGTCGGCGAAGCGTCCATCCTGTTCGAGCGTATCGACATCCCGAAGAAGCTGGCAGAGATCGAGGAGGAGAAGAAGGCAGCCGAGGCAGAGCAGAAGCCGGCTGTCGAGTTCCTGCCGGATATCCCGTTTGACGATTTCTGCAAGGTCGACATGACGGTATGCAAGGTCCTTGCCTGCGAGAACGTCAAGAAGAGCAGCAAGCTCCTCAAGTTCCAGCTGGATGACGGCTCGGGTACGCCGCGCCAGATCCTCTCCGGCATCGCAAAGTATTACAAGCCGGAGGAGCTTGTCGGCAAGACGGTCGTCGCCGTCACCAACCTGCCGCCGCGCAAGATGATGGGGCAGGAGTCCAATGGCATGCTGCTGTCCGCAGAAAAGGACGAGAAGCTGAATCTGCTGATGCTGGACGATAAGATTCCGGCGGGCGCGAAGCTCTGCTAAAGACTGTCGCGAAACCGCGTAAACGCAAGAGCGCAGACATTTTGTCTGCGCTCTTTTCTTATGCGTTCCATCCAGCCTTCTCCTGCTCAGAACGCAGGAGCTTTTCATATTCCTCGCGTGCGAGCGTCGAAATATTGTGCAGGATACGCTCCTGCGTCTGCAAATACAGCTTGCGCAGACAGCGCGGCGTGCATTTGCCTGCCTCGACCTGCGCATCGTGCGCAAGCGACTGAATGAGGGCGGTGACGGTCGTGCGGCCGACCGGCGTGCCGCGCCGCGTGATGAAGATCGGTCCCGACAGAATGCCCTCGCGTCCGGCAAAGTCCAGAAGCTCCTCCTTCAGACAGCCGCACAGCTGCATATCATATTCCGGCAGACCGCCGGCCTGCGCGGCGCTTACCGTCACCTCGTCGAGCAGATGCACGGGGAGTCCGGTCGTGCCGAGCAGCTTGACAAGCAGGTAAGCGCGTTCCTTTTCGAGGATGCGCGCGGTCTGGAGCAGACGCAGATATTCCTCGCGCGTCAGCTCGGGCTGCTCGGTCTCGGGCAGGGGTGCGGGCATGACCTGCCAGCCGCGCCGCCCGCAGAAGGCGAGCAGGCTGTTCGCGGCGGAGACCGCGCTGTTGATGGTGCTCGGACAGTAGCCCTGCTCGCGCAGCGCCTCGGGCCATCGGCGCATCGCGTCATGGCTCAGCCTGCGTCCGGGCAGAAAGCCGCACAGCTTGCCGAGGCTGTTGCGGTAGCATTTCAGCGTTTCCTCGGTGCGGCCGCGGCTTTGCAGATCGGTCAGAAAGGTTTCGGTCAGGGTATCGTCGAGCAGAATGACGTCCTCAGAGACAGCTGTCATTATGTGCACGCTCCTTTGTGTTAATTCGGATTATGTGAGCTCATTATAGCGCAGGGACGGGTGCGAAAACGGTCGAATGGCGGCGGCGGACAGCAGTGTTTTTCCGGACGAGCCGCTCATAGAATGGAGCAGGTGATGAAACATGGGAAACAGACAGGATGAGGCATGGATGCAGGCGATCGCGTGCCTGCCGGAGGAGCGCGCCGTGGCGCTCAGCAGGGCTGCGGAGCAGGAACGGATCGAGGAGCTGCGGCTGCGCTGCGGAGAAGCGCCAAGCGTGCGCATCGGCGGGGCGGAGCGCCCGCTGTCGCTCGCGCCGGTGACGGCGGACGAGCTGCGCGAAACCGTCAGCCGCGCGGCGCGGTACTCGGTACACAGCTATGCAGAGAGCATGCGGCAGGGCTTTCTGCCGCTCGAGGGCGGCCACCGGCTCGGTCTGTGCGGCACAGCGGTCGCAGAGAACGGCAGCGTCACGGGCGTGCGGCGGATTTCCTCGCTCAATCTGCGCGTAGCGCGGCAGATCGACGCGCTGGATGATATTATTGCACCGTATATCGGGGAGGGGGCGCCGTTTTCGCTGCTCGTGCTCGCACCGCCCGGCTGCGGCAAGACGACGCTCGTGCGCGAGTGGGTGCGGCTCGTTTCGGACGCCGGGCACACCACAGCCGTCGCGGACGAGCGCGGCGAGATCGCAGGCCTTGCCGAGGGCGTGCCGCAGTTCCGTATCGGGCGCTGTACGGACATCCTAGAGGGATGCACGAAAAAGCAGGCGGCGCTCATGCTGCTCAAGACCATGTCTCCGGCGCTTGTCGCGATGGACGAGATCACCTCGCCCGAGGACATCGAGGCGGTCGCGCTCTGCGCCCACTGCGGCACGGCGGTGCTCGCCGCCGCGCATGCGGCCGGGCCCAGCGACCTGCGGCGCAGACCGCTCTACCGGCGGCTGCTGTCGCTCGGCGTGTTCGAGCGGGTGCTGACGATCGAGCAGAAGGACGGGAAACGAAGCTATCGAATGGAGAAAACGGAGGGAACGACATGCTGAAACTGATCGGCTCGGTGATGATCTTCGGCTCGTGCGCCGCACTCGGACTGAACGCGCGGCGTGAGCTGCGGCGCAGAGTCGCGGCGGCGGACGCCATGCTGCTCGCGCTGCGGCTGATGGAGAACGAGATCACCGCGCGCCGCACGCCCATGCCCGAGATCATCGACCTGCTCGCGAAGAACGAGAACGCGGTCGTCCGGCAGATCTTTTCCGGCGTGCGTCGCCGGATGCGTGAGCGCAGCGGACTGTCGCTCAGCTATCTCTGGTGTGCAGGCATGCGCGCGGCGCAGGCGGACGCCGGTCTCGGCCGGGAGGAGTGCGGCGTGCTGTGCGATGCGGCGAATTTCCTCGGACGGTATGACGCTTCCGAGCAGAAGGCCGCCATCGACACGGCGCTGCATCGTTTGCAGATGCTGCGCGAGCTGGCTTTTGCCGAGCTGCGCGACCGGGGCAGCCTGTACCGCACCTGCGGCATCGCGGCCGGTCTGCTCGTTATTCTGGTGCTTGTCTGAAGCGGAGGGGAAAAACGATGGACGTTGATTTGATCTTCCGTATCGCGGCGGTCGGCATCCTCGTCGCGGTGCTGGGGCAGCTGCTGACGCGGTCGGGGCGGGACGAGCAGGCGCTCATGACGACGCTCGCAGGCCTGATCGTGGTACTTATGCTGATTGTCGAGCAGATCAGCCGGCTGTTCAGCATGATGAAGAGCGTGTTCGGGTTTTGAGCGGCGCCGGACTGCTCGCGGGCATCGTCGTGCTCACGCTCGTGCTGTCGCTCACGCTCAAAAAGGACGCGCCCGTCATCGCGTTCCTGCTCGTGCTCGCAGCTGGAGTCGTTCTGCTGCTTCGGCTCGGCGAGGCGGCGCAGAGCACGATGCAGCGCTTTTCCGCGCTGCTCGCGCGGGGCAATCTCGGCGCAGAGCTGTACGGGCCGGTGCTGCGCGTCGTCGGCATCGCGGTTCTCGTGCGTATCCTCGCGGCGCTCTGCCGCGATGCAGGCCAGTCCGCGCTTGCGGCGAAGGTGGAGCTTGCCGGGACGGTGCTCGCATTCGGCGCGGCGCTGCCCCTGCTCGAACAGGTGCTGACCTTTCTCACAGAATGGACGGTATGATGAAAAAACGGATGAAAATTCTGGCGGCGGTTTTGCTGCTGCCGCTTGCTCTGTGCCTGTCCGCCGGGGCGGCGGAGGCGGACGCGCAGCGCGGGCAGGACGAGGCGGCGCTGCGGAGTGCGGTGACGGGCGAGGCGCAGCCGTATCTTGCGGGCACGGACGGGCAGGACGTTGCAGGCTCGTTCGCACGGCTGCTCCGAAACGCTGTGCCGGACGCGAAAAGCGCGTGGGCGAAGGCGGCCGGCAGTCTCGGCGCGGCGGCCGGCATCGTTATCCTGACGGCGGCGGCGCGCGGCTTTTCCGAGGCGGCAGGGGGCGCGGCGAACGATGCGGTCGACATGGCCGGGGCGCTCGGCATCTCCGCCGTGCTGCTCCGGGACTTTTCGGGCGTGCTGTCACTCTGCCGGTCGGCGCTCGACGGCATCAGTGTGTTTTCCGCGACGCTCCAGCCGGTCCTCGCGGCGGCGCTCTCGATGGGCGGCAGCGCCGTGACCGCCACGACGCTTCAGGTCGCCTCCATGTTCGCCTTTGACCTCGTCCTTCGATTGATCGAGGGCCTGCTCGTGCCTGCGGTGTGCGTATATCTCGCGGTCACGGTCGTGGATGCGGCCGCCGGGAACGGCGTGCTGCGCGGGCTTGCAGAGGGCATCGGCAGCCTGTCGGCCGGAGCGCTCAAGCTCATACTTACGCTGTTCACCGCATATCTTGCCGTAGCGGGCGGCGTTTCGGGGAACGTGGACCGCGTTGCGCTCAAAACGGCGAAGTTCGCGGTCTCGGGCGCGGTCCCGGTGGTCGGCGGCGTCATGTCGGACGCGGCGGAGACCGTTCTGTCGGGTGCGGTGCTGCTGCGCGGCTCGGTCGGCGTTTTCGGCATGATATGCGTCACGGCGATCTGTCTCGCGCCCTTTGTCCGCGCCGGGGCGTGCTATCTGTGCTTCAAGGCAGGCGCGGCCCTGCTCTCGCCCCTGTGTCCGGACAGCCTCAGGCGTCTGCTCTCGGGCATCGGCACGGGGTTCGGTCTGCTGCTCGGCATGCTGAGCGCCGCCTGCACCATTCTGTATCTGGAACTTGTTTATGCTGTTGCGATGGTGAAACCGTTATGAATGAACTGCTGCATACCATTCTGCTGCGCGTGACGCTTGCCGGGGCGGCGTCCGCAGCGGCACTGCGCATGGCCGGGAGCGGCGCGATGCGCGAGACAGTGCGTCTCGCGGCCGGTCTGCTCATGCTCGCGGCTCTTTTACAGCCGCTCGGCAGTCTGCGCTCTGTCGGGTGGAGCGTGTCCGCCGCACCGGACGCGCAGGTGATACGCGAGACCAACATGCAGACCGCGATGAGCGCGGTCGCGTCGAGCATCGCAAAGGCGCTCGAGAGCCGCGCCACCGCCGAGGGCTACGACTGCCGCTTTACGGTCACGATGGCGACCGACGAGAGCGGTATTTTACAGGTAGACCGCGTGACCGTGCACTGCGGCGCGGACGATATTGCGCATCTCAGGGAGATACAGGAGCTTGTGACGAGCGAATGCGGCGTCCCGGCGGAGCGGCAGGAGGTGATCGCACGATGAATACGGAAAAACTGCACGAGCTCTGCGCGCGGCTGCGGCCGCTCGCGAAAAAATACCGCGCAGCACTCATTGTCCTGCTCGCGGGCGTGCTGCTGCTCGTGTCGGGCGGCCGGGAGGAAAATTCGGACGCCGCGCAGACGCAGACCGATGCGGACAGCTTTTCGCTGAGCGATTTCGAGACGCAGCTCTGCCGCCGCCTGTCTGCGATCGACGGCGCAGGCCGGGTCGAGCTGATGCTCTCGCTCGAGCAGACCGGGGAGGCGGTGTATGCGGTCAACACGAGAGAGACCGGCGGCGCGGCCTCGAGCCGGGAGAGTGATGTCGCGGTCATTTCCTCGTCGGGCTACGGCGAGACCCCCGTGACGGTCAAAAATGTCCTGCCGACGTTCCGCGGCGCGATCGTGCTGTGCGACGGGGCGGAGAACGCCGCGGTCCGGCTCGCCGTAACGCAGGCTGTCGAGACGGTGTGCGGTCTGACGAGCGACCGCATCACGGTTCTGAAACGCGCCTCCGGCGCATAGAACGGTCATATGGAAATCTTTCACCGCATCGAGGAGGGCGAGCGTGATGAAAAAAATCAAGAAACGAGGCGCGGTCTACGGCGTGGTCGCACTGCTGCTGTGCACGGCGGCGTATCTCAACTGGAGCTATGTTGAGCCGCCGGCGGATCTGCTCCAGACCGACGGGAGCAGCGCGGACAGCGCTTCTGCTGCATCGGACGACGGCGCGGCGGCGGGAGAGGATTATTTCGCATCCTCGCGTCTGACGAGAGAAAAGGCGCGCGACGAGGCGGTGAGCACGCTGAAGGAGCTGTCCGAGAGCGCGGATGCGGACGAGACCGCGAAGGAGGATGCCGCCTCGCAGATCTCCGCGCTGGCCGCGGCCTCCGTGCAGGAGGCGAACATCGAGAGCCTCATCCGCGCAAAGGGCTATGCGGATGCGGTCGTCATGCTCTCGGACGGCTCGGCGAACATCGTGGTCTCGCCGCCGGAGGGCGGCCTGCAGGCGGACGATGTGACGAAGATACGCGATATCGTGGTCTCCGAGACCGGCATGAGCGCCGGACAGATCAAAATCGTCGAGGCCGGCAGCTGACAGTCTCATATTTTCCCTTTTCATTTTGCGCCCGATGTGATATACTCTTGCTAAAGGAGAGTGAGCACTATGGCGGATCATAAGGAATACTGGTCGACCGAGAGCGATCAGGGCTCTATTCGCATTTCTGAGGACGTTGTTGCCTCTATCGCGGCGCTTGCAGCCTCGGAGACCGACGGCGTGAGCGGTCTTTATTCCAGCGTAACGCGCGACATTGTCAGCTTTCTGAGCAAGAAAAACCTGTCCAAGGGCGTGCGCGTCGAGCTGGGCGAGGGGGACACCGTAAAGGTCGAGATCAGCTTTCTCGCGCTGTTCGGTCATAACATCTGCGAGGTCGCAAAGCAGGTGCAGGACAACGTCAAGAGCCAGATCGAGTCGATGACCGGCCTGCATGTGGTCGAGATCAATGTACACGTCGGCGGCGTGACCTTCGCGCCTGCGGCAGAGGAAAAGGTCGCAGAGCCGGAGGAAAAGGCCGCAGAGCCGGAGGAAAAGCCGGCGCAGACCGCAGAAAAGCCTGCCGGGGAGCAGGAAGAAAACGCGGCCGAGTAAATCCGGAAAAATGTGCGGTGAGCGTCGGTCTCGCCGCACATTTTTTATACCCGGTACGCCGGACGCGGAAACGTCATGGGCAGCACCGCACAAGGAAAAACGGCAGCGCTCTGCGGAAATTTTGCGCTCCTGTGCAATTATGCGGTATTGCCCTTGCGTTTTTCTGTAAAATAGGATAAAATAAGATATTGATAGTATAAAAAACATGAATATCAGTTACCTTGATAAATAAAAACAGAGAAGGAGCCTGCCGCCGTGAACGAGAATGTGATGAGCAGAACAAAAGCAAGAGAGATCGCACTGCACCTTATCTTTGAGATGGGTTTTCAGCAGTTTGAGCCGGAAAATCTGGAGGAACGGCTGGACGAGAACATTATGCGCTCGCTCAAAACCGATGCCGAGATGTATGCAGGCAGGCTGAGCGTCGAGAACGCCGACTATATCCGCGCAGTCGTCAAGGGCGTTGCGACCCATGTGGACGAGCTTGACGGCGCGATCGAGCGCAACGCAAAGGGCTGGAAGCTGAACCGCCTGTCGCGCATGACCAAGGCTGTGCTGCGCCTTGCGATCTATGAGATGCGCTATGTGAGCGACGTTCCGGTCGGCGTTGCCATCAATGAGGCGGTCGCGCTCGACAAGATCTACGACACCGAGGAGGCTGCTGCCTTCATCAACGGCGTTCTGGGTGCGGTCGCGCGCGAGAAGCAGGAAAAGGACGAGACCGATGCCTGAGCGCTTTCTGGGGATCGACACGTCCAATTACCGCACCTCGGCTGCGGTCTATGACGCAGGCTCTGGCGAATGGTGCAACCGCGGCAGCCTGCTGACCGTACCCGAGGGCGCGATCGGCCTGCGGCAGTCGGACGCACTGTTTCAGCACACCGTGCATCTGCATGAAAAAATCGAAGCTCTGCCGCAGGGCGAGGTGCGCGCAGTCGGCGTCAGCACCCGTCCGCGCGCGGTCGAGGGCTCGTATATGCCCTGCTTTCTGGCAGGAAAAAGCGTCGCGCACAGTGCGGCGCATTTGCTTTCTGTGCCGCTTTTCGAGGTATCCCATCAGCAGGGGCATATCGCGGCGGCGGCGCTGTCCGCCGGGCGGCTCGACCTGCTCGACAGCCGCTTCCTCGCGTGGCATCTGTCGGGCGGCACGAGCGAGCTGCTTTACGTCGAGTGCGGCGCGGACGGCCTGCCGGACTGCACCTGCATCGGCGGCACGACCGACCTTGCGGCCGGTCAGCTGCTCGACCGGGCGGGCGCACTGCTCGAGCTGCCGTTCCCGTCGGGCGCGGCGCTGGATGAGCTTGCGCTGACGGCAGAGCCGCAGAAGGGATTCCGTCCCAGAGTGACGGACTGCAGATTCTCGCTCTCCGGCATGCAGAACCAGGTGGAAAATAAATTTAAGACCGAAAAGCCTGAGGACATGGCGCGCTTCGCCCTCGAAACCGTGGCCAATGCGGTCATCAAGGCGACCGAACAGGCGAAGGAGCGCTATGACGTTCCGGTGCTGTGCGCCGGCGGCGTGATGGCGAGCCGGGTCATCCGCGCGCGCATGGAGAAGCGCTTCGGCAGCGGCGTCAGCTTTGCCGAGCCGACGCTCTCGGGCGATAACGCCGTAGGCGTGGCGGTGCTCGCGGCAAGACTGTACCGAAAAACCGGCGCAGACGGACAGTGAGCCTGTCGAAGATCTGCGCTTTTCCGACAAACAGAGTGTGAAACCATTATGGCAGCGATTTATACCGTATCTCAACTGAATAACGAAATCAAGGATCTTCTGGATGCTGTTCCGGGCTACCGCAGTCTGCTGGTGCAGGGCGAGATCTCGAACTACAAGGCGCACTCGTCCGGCCATCACTACATGACGCTCAAGGACCGGGACGCGGCCATCAACGCCGTCATGTTCCGCTCGGACGCCATGCGGCTCAAATTCCGGCTGGAGAACGGCATGAAGGTCATCGTCCGCGCGCGTGTCAGCTCGTTTCCGCGCACGGGTGCGGTGCAGCTTTATATCTCGGAGATCATTCCGGACGGCGCAGGCGCGCTGAACGTCGCCTTCGAGCAGCTGAAGGCAAAGCTGCAGGCCGAGGGCCTGTTTGCCGAGGCACACAAAAAGCCGATCCCGGCCTGTCCGTCCTCCATCGCGCTCGTGACCTCGCCGACCGGTGCGGCGGTGCGCGACATGATCCGCATCCTCGGGCGGCGCTGGCCGCTCGCGAGGGTCGTGCTCTACCCGGCGCAGGTGCAGGGACAGGGTGCGGCGGAGAGCATCGCGCACGCTCTCGCGCTCGCGAACGCGATCGGTGAGGCGGATGTCATCCTGTGCGGCCGTGGCGGCGGCTCGATGGAGGATCTGTGGGCGTTCAACGAAGAGGTGACGGCGCGGGCGATCTATGCTTCGGAGATCCCGGTCATCTCGGCGGTCGGCCATGAGCCGGACGTCACGATCGCGGACTTTGTCGCCGACCTGCGCGCCCCCACGCCATCCGGCGCGGCAGAGCTCGCGGTTCCAGACCGCGCGGACTGGAAGGCGACGCTCGAAATGATGGACGCGCGGCTGCGTGCGGCAGCGGGAAAGCAGACCGAAACGCGCAGAAGGCAGCTGCAAAGCCTGAGCGAGCGCCTGTCCGTACGCACGCCCGTCCGCTATATCGCGGAAAAGCGGCTTGTGCTCGACACGCTGACCGAGCGCCTTCAGGGAACGGTCCCGGCGCGGCTTGCGCACGAAAGACAGCAGCTCCGGACGGCGCAGAACCGCCTGCTTGCGGCAGGCAGGGGAAATCTGCACCGCGCGAGACTGCGCTTCACGCAGACTGTCGCGTCGCTCGACGCGATGAGTCCGCTGCGCGTGCTGAGCCGCGGCTATGCGGTCGCGACAAAGGGCGCACGGGGCGCGGTCGTGACCGATGCGGCGGCGCTGAAGGAAGGGGATGCGCTGCACATCCGATTTGCAAAAGGCGCGGCAGACTGCCGCGTGATCCATACCGAGGAGGAACAATAAATGGCGGAAAAGACGTTTGAAAGCCAGATGGCGCGGCTCGAAGAGATCGTGCGTCTGCTGGAGCGCGGCGAAGCGCCGCTCGCGGAGAGCATGAAGCTGTTCGAGGAGGGCACAAAGCTGTCCGCCGCCCTCGGAAAGCTGCTCGACAAGGCGGAACAGAAGGTGACGGTCGTTCAGGAAAATCTCCAGGGCGAGGTAACGGAGCGTCCGTTCGACGCAGAGGAGGCGGCAAAATGACATTTTCCGAACAGCTGAGCGCGGATATCGCGCTGATCGAGCCGGCGCTCGAGGGCTATCTCTCGCGCGAGACGCATGAGGGCTACGACCGCATTTTCGAGGCGGCGAAATACTCCGCGATGGCGGGCGGCAAGCGCCTGCGTCCGGTGATCGTGCTCGAGTTCTGCCGCCTGCACGGCGGCGACATCAAAAACGCCCTGCCGTTCGCGTGTGCGCTCGAAATGATCCATACCTATTCGCTCATTCACGACGATCTGCCTTGTATGGACAACGACGATCTGCGCCGCGGCCGTCCGACTTGCCACAAGGCGTTCGACGAGGCGACGGCAGTGCTCGCCGGCGACGGTCTGCTGACCGCGGCGTTCGAGACCGCTTCGCAGGCAGACGTTCCGGCGGAGACCGCGCTGCGCTGCATCCGGATTCTGAGCGAGAACGCCGGCATGAACGGCATGATCGGCGGTCAGGTGCTCGACATGCTCGCGGAGCATCGCCGTATTTCCGAAACCGACCTGCGCCTGCTCCAGAAGCTCAAGACCGGCTGCCTGCTGCGCGCCGCATGCGAGCTCGGCTGCGCGGCGGCCGGAAAGACCGATACAGAGAGCATCGCGGCCGCGCGCGCCTATGGCGATAAGCTCGGCCTTGCCTTCCAGATCGAGGACGATATCCTCGACATCGAGGGCGACGAGAAAACGCTCGGCAAGTCCATCGGCAAGGACGCGGCAAGCGAAAAATCGACCTTCCCGTCCCTGCTCGGTCTGGATGCGTGCCGAAAGCTCGCAGGCGAGCTGACCGAACAGGCCGTCGCGGCGCTCACGCCCTATGAAGGACGCGCGTTTCTGGAAACGCTCGCGCGCAGCCTGACCGGCCGCAAATCTTAAGATGTTAAAATTCTGCGTATTCTTCGTCTAATGTTGAAAAACGCTCGAATTTATGGTAAACTGAAAACAGTGACGTAGTATCCTAGTCAGTACATGCAATTCCCAAGACGGGCCTAAAAATCCGTAGACGGGCATATCGATGAAGTCTCTGGT
>ENA-UOJJ01003373-UOJJ01003373.1-human-gut-metagenome-genome-assembly--contig:-CS66-NODE-3373-length-17381-cov-5.875101_pt1 | contig 17381 bp, 13 predicted proteins | sample MGYA00242343_ERZ723890 | MGnify/ENA metagenome assembly ERZ723890 | reverse complement strand
TGTTATAATAACCCCAGACTCAAAATCCGAAAAGTCGGATTTTAGCACGCATAACTGCGTGCTTACTGCTTCGCAGTGTCTGTGAACATTTTAACATTGATTGGTTTTGCTTTCGGCAAAACTGCGGCGTTCCGCCGCCGTGCCTTCGGCACATGCAATCATGTTATAATAACCCCAGACTCAAAATCCGAAAAGTCGGATTTTAGCACGCATAACTGCGTGCTTACTGCTTCGCAGTGCCTGAGAACATTTTAACATTGATTGGTTTTGCTTTCGGCAAAACTACGGCGTTCCGCCGCTGTGCCTTCGGCACACGCAATCATGTTATAATGCGGTTTCGCCATTGACAAAAACGCTGTATAGTGTTAAAATAAAACGATAGGATTTTTTATCCGTTATTATAAATAATCTGAGTGTAAAGAAAAAGGAATGAAAGAAATGAGAAATCTGACGGGTGCAGATATAATCTGCGAATGTCTGATAGAGCAGGGCGTTGACACCGTTTTCGGCTATCCCGGCGGCGCAGTTCTGAACATCTACGACAGTTTATACAATTACAGCGACAAAATACACCACGTTCTGACGGCACACGAACAGGGCGCAAGCCATGCGGCTGACGGCTACGCACGTTCGACAGGCAGGACGGGCGTTGTTATAGCAACATCGGGTCCGGGTGCGACAAACCTTGTAACAGGTATCGCAACGGCTTATATGGACAGTGTTCCCATGGTGGCTATTACGGGCAACGTTGCTTGTTCGCTTTTAGGTCTTGACAGCTTCCAGGAGGTTGATATTACCGGCATCACAATGCCGATAACAAAGCATAACTTCATCGTAAAGGATGTAAACAAGCTGGCAGATACACTGCGTGAGGCTTTCTACATAGCAGGAAGCGGAAGAAAGGGTCCTGTCCTTGTCGATGTTCCCAAGGATATAACGGCGCAGAAGGCGGATTTTGCAAACAAGCCCTTAAAGCCGTATACGGTAAATGTTACTATGCATCAGGACGGCTGTATAGCAAAGGCGGCGGAGCTGATAAAGAACGCTGAACGTCCGTTCCTTTATACAGGCGGCGGTATCTACGGCGAGGACGGAGCAAAGACATTAAAGGCTTTTGCCGAGCTTATTGACGCTCCTGTATCATCTTCGCTTATGGGTCAGGGCAGCTTTGACGAAACCGACAGCAGATATATGGGTATGCTCGGTATGCACGGAACAAAGACGGCAGCAGAGGCAATAAAGAACTGCGACCTGTTCATCGGTATCGGCACAAGATTCTCAGACAGAGTAATAGGTAATCCTCAGACCTTCGCCCCAGATGCAAAGGTACTTCATATAGACATTGACCCTGCTGAAATAAACAAGAACATAAAGGTTTATCATCAGGTTATCGGCGACAGCACCGATGTTATGAAGAAACTGATAAAGCTAATTCCTCAGCAGTCGCACAGCGGCTGGATGGGCAAAATAAAGACGTGGGAGAAGCAGTACGAGTGCAGGCAGAAAGGCACAGACGAGCTTACTCTTACCCCTCAGCACCTTATAGAAACGCTTGACAAGCTGACAGGCGGCGAGGCGCTTATTGCAACAGAGGTAGGTCAGTCGCAGATGTGGGCGGCTCAGTATTACGCATATAAGCACCCTCACCAGCTTATCACAAGCGGCGGTCTTGGCACTATGGGCTACGGACTTGGTGCGGCTATCGGTGCAAAGTGCGGCAACCCCGACAAGACGGTCGTAAATATTGCAGGCGACGGAAGCTTCCATATGAACTTAAACGAGCTTGTAACGCTGTCAAAGCACAATATACCTGTAGTTGAGCTTGTTATCAACAATAACGTTCTCGGTATGGTACGTCAGTGGCAGAGATTGTTCTACGGCAAGAGATTTTCACAGACGACGCTTGACCGTCCTACAGATTATATGAAGCTCGGAGAAGCGTTCGGCATAAAATCGTTTGTTATAGACAGCGAGGACAAGTGCGAGGAGATACTGCGTGAGGCTCTTGAGGTTTCAAAGACAGCCCCCGTGCTTATCGAGGCGAGAATAGACAAGGATATAAATGTTCTTCCTATGGTACCGGCAGGAAAATCCATAACTGAGCCTATCCTTGAGATAGAAATCGACGACTGAACGGAGGCAGAAAAATGACAGAGAGAAACGTAATTTCCGTCTGCGTAAACAACGGCATCGGCGTACTCGGCAGAGTAACGGGTCTGTTCAGCCGCAGAGGATATAATATAATAAGTCTTAACGTTGCGGAAACCGAAAACCTCGGCATTTCCCGTATGACAATAGTTGCAGACGGCGACGAGGGCGTGATGGAACAGCTGGTAAAACAGCTCCGCAAGCTCTATGACGTATCGGAGGTCAAGGTACTGCATAACGCTGTATGCCGTGAGCATATCATTATGAAGGTCGGCAACGGCCCTGCGTCACGTCAGCCTGTGATAGAGATTGCAAATCTTTTCAGAGCGAAGGTCGTAAACGTAGCGGAGAGCAGGCTTATGCTTGAGCTTACGGGCGAACCCGAGAAGATAGATTCGTTCATAGGACTTCTCCAGCCCTACGGAGTAAAAGAGATTGTAAGAACGGGTATTTCGGCACTTGAACGTGATTAACGTAAACAAATCATAAGGCATAGCTTGTAACGAGCGGCAGAAGAAAGGCAGGACAAACACATGGGCATGACAATGAGCCAGAAGATACTGGCAAAGCACGCAGGACTTGAAAGCGTAAGAGAGGGACAGCTTATAAGAGCAAAGCTGGATATGGTACTCGGTAACGATATTACGAGCCCAGTTGCGATAAACGAGTTCAACAAGGCAGGCTTCGGCGGCATATTCAACAAGGATAAGATTTCTCTTGTAATGGATCACTTCACACCGAACAAGGATATCAAGGCGGCTACTCAGTGCAAGCAGTGCAGAGAGTTCGCAGGAAAGTACGATATTACAAATTATTACGATGTAGGCGAAATGGGCATCGAACACGCACTTCTTCCCGAAAAAGGTCTTATAGGCCCCGGTGAGCTGTGCATAGGAGCAGACAGCCACACCTGTACATACGGCGCACTCGGCGCATTCTCAACGGGCGTAGGCTCGACCGATATGGCGGCAGGTATGGCAACAGGCGAGGCGTGGTTTAAGGTTCCCTCCGCTATAAAGTTCAACCTGACAGGAAAGCTTAATAAATATGTAAGCGGCAAGGACGTTATTCTTCACATAATCGGTATGATAGGCGTTGACGGCGCACTTTATCAGTCTATGGAATTTACCGGCGAGGGCTTGAAGAGCCTTTCAATTGACGACAGACTTTGCATTGCCAATATGGCTATTGAAGCCGGCGCAAAGAACGGTATATTTGAAGTTGACGAGATAACAATGGCATATATGAAGGAAAGAGCAGACCGTGACTTTGATATATTCAAGGCTGACGAGGACGCTGTATATTCAAGAGTTATCGACATTGACCTGTCAACCGTAAAGCAGACGGTTTCATTCCCTCATCTGCCCGAAAACACAAAGACAGTTGACGAGATTACAGAGGATATAAAGATTGACCAGGCAGTTATAGGTTCATGTACAAACGGCAGAATAAGCGATATGCGTATCGCCGCTGAGATTCTCAAGGGCAAGCACATTGCAAAGGGCGTAAGATGTATCGTAATCCCCGGCACTCAGAAGGTATATCTCCAGTGCATAAAGGAAGGCCTTGCAGAGATATTTGTAAATGCAGGCTGTGTGCTTTCTACTCCCACCTGCGGTCCGTGCCTCGGCGGTCATATGGGTATACTTGCGGCAGGAGAACGTGCTATTTCTACAACAAACAGAAACTTTGTAGGAAGAATGGGACACGTTGACAGCGAGGTTTATCTTGCAAGCCCGGCAGTTGCGGCGGCAAGTGCTATAGCAGGTAAGATAACAGGCATAAAGTAAGGTGAGAATATGGTAAAGCATATAATAATCTGGAACTTGAAGGACGAGCTTTCGGCTGAAGAAAAGAAGGAAAGATGCCGCCTTATAAAGCAGGGGCTTGAAGGGCTCGCAGGTAAGATAGACGGACTTCTTGAAATCAAGGTCATAACCGATATTCTCGGCTCTTCCACGGGCGACCTTATGCTTGACAGCACATTCGAAAGCGCAGAAGCGTTAAAGGGCTATTCCACCAATCCCGAACACGTTAAGGTAGCCGACAGCACGGTAAGACCTTATACGGCAAGACGCAGCTGCGTAGATTTTGAAATATAAGAAAGGACAGACATATATGAAGGCACACGGTACAGTACACAAATACGGTGACAACGTTGATACAGACGTTATCATTCCTGCAAGATACCTTAATACAGCCGATCACAAGGAGCTTGCAAGTCACTGTATGGAGGATATAGACAAGGACTTTGTAAAGAATGTAAAGGACGGCGACATTATAGTCGCTAATATGAATTTCGGCTGCGGAAGCTCAAGAGAACACGCACCTATCGCAATCAAGGCAAGCGGCATCTCCTGCGTTATCGCAAGCACATTTGCAAGAATATTCTACCGTAACGCTATCAATATCGGACTTGCAATCTTAGAATGCGACGAGGCTGCCAAGGATATTGATAACGGCAACGAGGTCGAGGTTGACTTTGATACGGGAGTTATAACAAATGTGACAAAGGGCTGTACATACAAGGCTGAGCCTTTCCCCGAATTCATCAAGGATATAATCAACAAGGGCGGCCTGCTGAACTCCTTAAAGAAGTAAGACCGCAGAAAGCGTTATGCTATGAGGGTAGATATAAAAGCGTTATCGGACAGCGAACTGCAAGAGCAGGGTTTTAACAATACGTCGGGCGGAATGCACGGCTTCGGACTTTATACGGATGATGTGCTGTCTGCTGTCTGCATAACAACAGAAATACCCGACAGCCTGAACAAAGAGGTCAGACTGGAGAAGCTGTTTGTCTGTGAGGAAGAAAGGCATTACGATGTTGCAAGAAAACTGCTGAACCACACGCTCAGAACAATGCGTGCCTGCGGATATAAGTATGCCGTAGTGACCCCCGACAGCGAGGACGCAGTGCGATTTCTTGTCAGATTCGGCTTTGAAAAGGCGGAGGGAAAATCCGCTTTATACAAAATAGAGCTTTAAGCTCAGAGAAAGGATATTACCTATGGAAAAGAATATTGCCGTTATCAAGGGCGACGGAATAGGTCCTGAGATAGTTACCGAAAGCATGAAGGTGCTTGATAAGGTGGCAGAAAAGTTCGGTCACAAGTTCAACTACACACAGCTTCTTATGGGCGGATGCTCGATTGATGCAAACGGCGTACCGCTGACCGATGAAACGATAGCCGCCTGCAAAGCGTCAGACGCTGTGCTTATGGGCTCTATCGGCGGTGATACGACAACATCGCCGTGGTATAAGCTCCCTGCAAATCTGCGTCCCGAGGCAGGTTTGCTCGGTATAAGAAAAGCACTCGGACTGTTTGCAAATCTTCGTCCCTGCCTGCTTTATCCGGAGCTTGCAGGCGCTTGCCCCTTAAAGACAGAGATAAATGCAAAGGGCTTTGATATGCTCATTATGCGTGAGCTTACCGGCGGTCTTTACTTCGGCGCAAGAAAGACCGAAGAAGTAAACGGCGTTATGACAGCTACTGACACGCTTACATACAGCGAGGACGAGATCCGCAGAATCGCAATCAAGGCATTTGACGTTGCGATGAAGAGAAGAAAGAAGGTAACAAGCGTTGACAAGGCTAACGTTCTTGATTCTTCAAGGCTGTGGAGAAAGGTCGTTACCGAAGTGGCAAAGGATTATCCCGAGGTTACTCTTGAGCATATGCTCGTTGACAACAGCGCAATGCAGCTTGTAAAGGACCCTGCACAGTTTGATGTTATGGTAACGGAAAATATGTTCGGTGATATTCTGTCAGACGAGGCAAGCATGATTACAGGCTCTATCGGTATGCTCCCCTCTGCCAGCATGAACGAAACAAAGTTCGGTCTGTATGAGCCGAGCGGCGGTTCTGCTCCCGACATTGCAGGTCAGAACAAGGCAAACCCGATAGCTACCATACTTTCAGCCGCAATGATGCTCCGTTACAGCTTTGATATGGTGAAGGAAGCTGACGCTGTGGAAAATGCAGTAAGCAAGGTGTTGAAGGACGGTTTCCGCACAGGCGATATTATGAGCGAGGGTATGACAAAGCTGTCCTGCTCGGAGATGGGCGACAAGATAGCAGAGAATATATAACAATAATTTCAGCCGCAGTGAAAACTGCGGCTCAGATTGTAGAAAAAGTCTTTTTTTGAAACAAATTTCTAACTCACTATCCCTATCCCCCTGCCCCCTTTCCCCGGAAAGGGGGATTTTACTGGGGCTACCGCCCCTAGACCCTGTCGGGGGCTTCGCCCCTGCGACCCCATTTTTAAACAAACAAGATGTTTTTCAACAGTTTGAGCCGCAGTGAAAACTGCGGCTGATTTATATACATAAAAAGAAGCTGTGACGGAATATTACTTTCCGTCACAGCTGATTTATTTATCTTTGGTCTTACTGCTGAATACCGTTATTGTTGAAGTTGTTGTTTGTGGTGTCTGCAGTAGTGTTGTTAATGGGCGCAGCGTAATTTGCGTTGCTGTAACCTGTGTTTGCGTTGGGGTTATAAGCATTGTTGTTCATATTGGCATTGTAGCCGTTATTCATATTGGGGTTATAACCGTTGTTCATGTTGGGATTGTAGCCGTTGTTCATGTTGGGGTTGTAGCCGTAGTTTGTACCGGGCTTGTAGAAGTCCTCGTCCTTTGCGCAAAGCAGAAGGATACCGCCTACAAAGCTGCAGAACAACAGAACACAAACGCTTATGCCTGTTGAAGGTCTCTGTCCCTGCTCATCTGGCTTAATGCGATACCGCCGAAGATAAGCGGAAGTATCATCCAGAATCCGCATACCATACTTAAAATAATAAATACCTGTGCCGCTGTTTTCATAATAACATACCTCTTTTTTCAATAAGTGACACACATTCCGATTTTATGTGTCTTATGTCAGTATACCACATTGATACCTGCGTGTCAATATTTTCTTGCACTTGGAATTGATTTTATGCTGTAGGTCATTTGTCCTTGCGGTTATTATAAAAGAACATTGCAACACCTACGCCGCATATTATCACATATCCTATAAAACTCCATATATCCGGCAATTGCGAGAACAAGATAAATCCGAGCAGTGCCGAAAAGATTATCTGCGAATAATCGTATACCGATATTTCCTTTGCAGGAGCAAATTTATATGCCGCTGTGATGCTGAACTGACCGCCTGCCGCCGCAAGTCCTGCACCGAGCAGTACGAGCCACTGCTGCCAGGTCATAACGTGAAAGTCGAACAGCAGGAATGGCAGTGTTACAAGGCAGGAGAAGCCCGAGAAGAAGAACACGATATAAGGTCCTTTTTCGCCTCTGATGCCGAGCCACCTTACCGCCGTATAAGCCGCACCTGCGCCCATACCGCCGAGGAAACCGAGCAGTGACGGCACAAGCTCCAGATTTGCAAGGCTCGGCTTTATTATAAGCAGACTTCCTGCAAATGCGACTATTACACCGAGCGTCTGCACTAAATTTGTGCGTTCCCGAAGGAACATTGCCGAAAATACGATAACGAAGAACGGCGACATTTTGTTCAGCATTGCCGCATCAGATAATGCCAGATGGTCTACCGCATAGAAGTTGCAGAGTATTCCGAGCGTACCGCACACCGAGCGTATCAGCAGTGCGCCGATGTTGCTTTTTTTCTGCGGCAGAAACGAGCCTTTCTGCCTTATCAGTATCGCCGCCGCAAATATGAAAGCGACAAGATTTCTGAAAAAGCTCTTTTGTACAGACGGCAGATCGCCTGCCAGCCTTACGAAAGCACCCATAAAAGCAAAGCAAAAGGCGGAGCTGATAATGCACAGCACGCCTTTGTGCTTCGGGGATATTTTACTGAGAATTTCCGCCATACTCAACCACCTGTTTTTGCTTCGTCAAACGGCAGTAGTATGGTTTCGGGCAGTGTTATTTCTCCGCCCGATGAGAAAAGCTCGGGGCGGTCGAACTTGTAGCTTATCTTGAGCGAACTTACAGCCTTTGTTATTTCCTCGTTTGTAAGTCCCGACCTGTCGATAACGAATATGAGCGAAACCTTACTGCTGTTGAAACGGTCTATTGACGAAATGTTTGTTTCCTTCAGTACAAAAGCCTGTTTGTCATACGGTATATCGTCAATGGAGAACTGTATGTTGCTTATTTTATACATACCGATGTTTGTAAAATCAAACACCATCTCAACACGCAGATAGTTTTCGGATTTTGTCATATCAAAATCCGTGTCGCTCAGCAGCTTGCTTGTGGACCCACTGTCAAGGTGAGTGCCGTCCTTCAGCTTATCGTATACGTTTTTTATCATATTGTCAAAGCTCTGTCCGCTGTAGCTGTACAGCCGTGTGTACGCATATTGTGCCTTTACGGGAAAAGCAAACTGCGTAACCACGACTATAACCGCAACAGCCACGACCAGCACCCATATGAGCGCCTTTTTAACGGCATTGCGTCCGAAAAGATTTGTCAGCGTCTGTTTAAAACTCATACTTTCTTTACGCCGAGAGTTACGTTCTCGCCGTTTATATCCTGTTCCTTTGTAAATCCGTCTGTCTTGCCGGTCACTATATCGTCTGCAAGAGTATCCTCTGAGATGCTGTCCTTGTTGCGTGTCAGTATCTCGGCTACCTTGTCACTGCCGTCGCAGTAGATAACGATATGATCCATAACCTCAAAGCCTGCATCCTTACGCATCGTCTGAATCTTGCTCACAATCTCTCTTACATTACCTTCTTCGATAAGCTCGGGTGTAAGCGTTGTGTCAAGAACTACCGTGTAGCCTCTGTCGGTCACTACCGCATAGCCTTCCTTCTGATGCTCGTCTATAAGCAGGTCATCCTTTGCAATCTGAACATCGCCTGTTGAAAGTGTAAGCGTCATAGTGCCTGTTTCACGGATTTCATTCATAGCCTTCTGACCGTCAACCTCAGCGAGCTTTGTTCTGACCTCGCCTATCTGCTTGCCGAAACGAGCGCCGAGCGTCTTAAGCTGGGGCTTGAAGGTGTAGCTTGTGAAGTGGTCGGTGTTATCTATAAAGCTGATTTCCTTGATGTTAAGCTCATCCTTGACAATATCCGCATACATAGGCTCAAGCGTCTTGTCACCCTTTACCATTATCTTTGATATAGGCTGTCTGTTCTTGATGTTAGCGGCATTTCTTGCGGCACGTCCGAGCGTTACAACGGTCAGAACTGTGTCCATTTCTTCCTCAAGATGCCTGTCGATAAGCTTTTCATCTACTGTGGGGAAGTCGCACAGATGTACGCTTACAGGTGCGTTCTTGTCAAGCGAGCAGACAAGGTTTCTGTAAATATCGTCGCATACAAAAGGAGTCATCGGAGCAGATGTCTTTGCGATGGTTACGAGCGCTGTGTACAGCGTCATATATGCGTTTATCTTATCCTGTGTAAGCTCCTTTGACCAGAAGCGTTCTCTGCTGCGGCGGACATACCAGTTACTCATCTCGTCCACGAAATCCTGTAATGCTCTTGCGGCTTCGGGGATTCGGTAGTTTGCAAGGTTATCGTCAACCGCACCTACAACTGTGTTCAGCCTTGATAACAGCCACTTGTCCATAACGCCGAGCTTGTCAACATCAAGCGTATACTTAGTAGCGTCGAAATTGTCTATATTAGCGTACAGAACGTAGAATGCGTAGGTGTTCCACAGAGTAGAGATGTACTTTCTCTGACCCTCGTTTACTGCTTTTGCGTGGAATCTGTTGGGAAGCCACGGAGCAGAGTTTGTGTAGAAGTACCAGCGTATAGCGTCTGCACCGTGTTCAGCCAGTGATTCGAACGGGTCTACTGCGTTGCCCTTTGACTTTGACATCTTCTGACCGTCTTTATCGAGTACAAGGCCGAGAACGATAACGTTCTTGTAAGGAGCCTTGTTGAATAAGAGCGTTGAGATAGCGAGCAGTGAGTAGAACCAGCCTCTTGTCTGGTCAACTGCCTCGGAGATAAAGTCAGCGGGGAACTGCTGTTCAAACTTTTCCTTGTTCTCGAAGGGATAGTGATGCTGTGCGAAGGGCATAGAACCGCTGTCGAACCAGCAGTCGATAACCTCGGGAACTCTCTTCATCTGCTTACCGCAGTGAGGACACTTTATCGTAACCGCATCAATATAAGGACGGTGAAGCTCTATATCGTCGGGGCAGTTGTCAGACATTGACTTAAGCTCCTCGATACTGCCTATAGCGTGCTTGTGACCGCACTCGCACTCCCAGATATTAAGAGGAGTACCCCAGTATCTGTTTCTTGAAAGACCCCAGTCCTGAACGTTTTCAAGCCAGTCACCGAAACGGTTCTTGCCGACGCTTTCGGGTATCCAGTTTATCGTTTCGTTGTTTCTGATAAGGTCGTCCTTGACAGCGGTCATCTTGATGAACCACGATTCTCTTGCATAGTACAGCAGAGGAGTATCACATCTCCAGCAGTGCGGATAGCTGTGCTCAAACTTGGGAGCGTCAAACAGCAAGCCCTTTTCGTCAAGGTCCTTAAGCACCATAGGATCGGCTTTCTTTACGAATATGCCTGCGTAAGGTGTTTCGGCGGTCATATTACCTTTGCCGTCAACAAGCTGTACGAAGGGCAGATCATACTTTCTGCCGACCTTAGCGTCATCTTCACCGAATGCGGGAGCAATATGAACGACACCTGTACCGTCTGTCAGCGTTACATAGTTGTCGCATACTACATAATAGCCCTTCTTGTGCTGCTTTTCACATATCTCAACGGCACAGTCGAATAAAGGCTCGTACTCCTTGCCCTCAAGCTCTTTACCTGTGTATTTTTCAATTATCTCGTAGGGGGCTGTGGGCTTATCGCCGCCGAGCACCTTATCGCACAGAGCCTCTGCAAGATAATATGTGTAGCCGTCTGCTGTCTTTACCTTTACATAGGTTTCATCGGGGTTTACGCAGAGTGCAACGTTTGAGGGAAGTGTCCAGGGAGTTGTTGTCCACGCAAGGATATAAGCATCCTCGTCCTTTACCTTGAAACGTACAACCGCAGAACGTTCCTTTACATCCTTATAGCCCTGAGCGACCTCGTGGCTTGAAAGCGGAGTTCCGCAACGGGGGCAGTAGGGAACTATCTTGAAGCCCTTGTATAAAAGACCCTTTTCCCATATCTGCTTTAATGCCCACCACTCTGACTCGATAAAGTTATTGTGATAGGTTACATACGGATCGTCCATATCAGCCCAGAAGCCTACTGTGCGTGAGAATTCCTCCCACATGCCCTTGTACTTCCATACGCTTTCCTTGCACTTTGTAATGAACGGGTCAAGTCCGTACTTTTCAATCTGATCCTTACCGTCAAGACCGAGCATCTTCTCAACTTCAAGCTCAACGGGAAGTCCGTGAGTGTCCCAGCCTGCCTTACGGGGAACGTTATAGCCCTTCATTGTGCGGTATCTCGGAATCATGTCCTTGATAACACGGGTAAGAACGTGACCGATGTGGGGCTTACCGTTAGCCGTAGGCGGACCGTCATAGAATGTGTAGGTCTTGTCGCCCTTTCTCTGCTCCATGCTCTTGCGGAATATGTCGTTGTCGTGCCAGAACTTCTCTGTCTGCTTTTCTCTCTCGACAAAATTTACCGAGGCAGGTACTTTTTCGTAAAGTGACATTTTTTCTCCTCCTGTTTTTGCAATTCACCTTGTCATATAAATCTCTTCGGCAAAAGCCGGAAGTTATATGGGGTGGGGGTCAGCCCATTGCATATTATTTTTATTCTTTGCGTTTGCGGAAAATAAAAAAGCCCCTATCCTCCGAAAAGGATAAGGACTATAATTTCATAACAGTCTTTATAACCACCGTTTCGTCATTCCGTCAAATGCGTTCCTTTTAACGTTGGAAAAACGTCCCGTTCTACTCTCGCCTTAAACGGCAATTTCGGCGGGCAGCTTGGAGGTGATATTCATACGGTAACTCTGCACCGACCTCTCACCGTCGTCGGCTCGCTTTGGCTTTATATCCGCACTACTGTCCTCGTCACAGCCTTTAAATATCATACACATTGATTATACAATCAAATTTTCCCTTTGTCAAGCGTTTTGTCAATTTTATTTTAAACGGCTTGTTGTTTATGAGTATAGCACAACAAAGCGGCGGGTCCGGGCTTATCATAACAATCCGAGCCTAAGGTTACAAAACGGTAACAAATAGTTACAAATTAGTTACAGTTTCAGGTTTTCTATTGTGAAGAAATTTTGTTTGTGATAGAATATTTATATAAGATATTTTGGGTAAGCGGGAAGCGACTATATTTACAATTACCGCTGAAAGTCTATTATTAACGTGACATCGGAGGGTATATGCTCGGAGCAATTTTCGGTGATATAATCGGTTCGACAAGAGAACTGCATAATGTAAAAACGGAAGAGTTTGAGCTGTTTCCACCGGGAAGTCATTTCACCGATGATACAGTAATGACAGTGGCGGTCGCAGAAAAGCTACTGAACGCTAATTCGGGCTGTAACAGCCGGAAAGCTTATGCCGCTCGCTATAAGCAGTATTATAACCGCTATCGTAACGCAGGATTCGGACAGATGTTTTCAAAGTGGGCGGAAAGTGACACGCTCCGAATTCAAAGGAGCTACGGAAACGGAGCGGCGATGAGGGTGACGGCTATCGGTTATGCGTTTGACGACTTAAAACCGCTTTTAAAGGAAGTAAAGGCAAGCTGTTACTACACGCACCATAACCGTGAGGCGATAAAGGGTGCAAAGACAGTGGCAACCTGTGTATTCCTTGCACGAAAGCAAGAGGACAAGGACAGCATCAAGCGGACAATAGAGAAAATGTACGGTTACAGATTTCAACCGCTTGATGAAATCCGCAGAGATTATGTCTTTGACAGCAGAGCGTCATATTCTGTTCCGCCTGCACTTGAAGCATTCTTTGAATCAGACTCTTACGAGAGTGCGATAAGAAAGGCAATTTCTATAGGCGGCGACAGCGATACCATTGCGTGTATAACCGGTGGAATCGCCGAGGCGTATTACAGGGAGATACCTAAAGAGATTGCGACAAAAGGAAATCTGCTCATTGACAGCGGGCTGAGAAGAGTGGTCAGAGAGTTTAATGAAGTAATGAACGTTGAATGATGAACGCAAATCTAAAAAAACGGCTGTTGATGTTGTAATTTGGAGGAAAATATGATCTATACCGTGAAAATCGAACAGACATATGCTTATCCAAAGCGTATGAAATACGTTTCTAAAACAGATTCATTTATCGAAAAGGACTGCGACAGTCTTTCGTATGTGCGTAATGTACTTTAGCCTTACGGAAAGGTCATCGCACGATATGTAAATCAAAGAGTGTGCTGAGATTATAAATTAAGACAGATATAACGGAGAAAAAATATGAGTAAAATATGTCCCAACTGCAAACGAGAAATAGATGAAAACGTAAAATTCTGCCCGTTCTGTGCGGCTTTTACGGGTGAAACACCGCAGGAAAAGAAGAAAAGCCCTGTCGGTGCGATAATAGGCGGTGCGGCAGGTGTGCTGGCGCTCGGAGCGGCAAGCCTTGCGGTGTTTGTATTTGATGTGTTCGGAATGTACGGCGAAAAAACGGAAACGCTTTACGGCACGGGCGACAAGCTGTTCATACAATCGGTGACACCCGTGTGCATTGACGGGAAGTGGGGCTATGCCGACAAAAGCGGAAGCACCACGCTGAAACCGCAGTACAGTGCGGCTTATGCCTTTAACGAGGATACAAACGACGTTGCGCCTGTTGCGGTTGACGGAAAGTTCGGATACATAAAAAAGGACGGCGAGTTTGTAGCACAGCCGCAGTACAGCTTTGCAGGGAGCTTTTCGGATAAGGGACTTGCAAAGGTCACAGACGAAAACGGAAATGTCGGATTTGTCGACAGCAGGGGAAGAAAAGCGTTTGACAGCAGAATGTTCAACTATGCCTCGGATATGAACGACAGCGGTTATGCGTTTGCGTATACTTTGATGATGCCAGAACTTGAGGGCGGAAGGGGCTATTATTATATAATATACAGCCTTCTCAGTTCCGACGGAAAAGTGACCGAGCTTGCAAACGGCACGGGAATATCAGCGATATACGATGATAAATATATCGGCTTCAGACAAGCGGAAAGAAAAGATGAAACAACGCTTGACTTTACAAGGGAGTATGCCGTGTTCTCGGCGGACGGCACACAGCTTACCGACTACTACGACCGCATTGTAAAAAGCGGAAAGCTGCTCATCGTCTGTGACGGTACGGATGACGAAAGCAAACTGTATAAGGCAAAGCTGCTCAAAGCCGATACGCTTGAACAGGTCGGAGGAGAGTATCTGTGCGGTTCTGATATAAAGTCTTATGACAGCGGTGCGGTACTGCTCAAAAGAGATGATAAGGGCTTTATCAGAGATGTTCTGCTTTGCGATAACGCAAACGAAATATATCTTTGTTCAACGGGTTCGCACATTGTAAGCGGATTTGATATGAGCGGTTATGCCTGCGTTTATGAAAAAGGAAAATACTGCGGATATACCGCAAGCGGAAAGCAGTTTGAGAGCGATAATCAGTTCGGCTCGTTCAACTGCGGTCTTGCGCCGTTTTATGATAATGCAAAATTAGGATATATCAACACAAACGGCGAAAAGGTGACGGATGCAAAGTTTGACGGTGCAAGCGGATATTATGCGGACGGCTACGCTTATGTAAAAAGCGGCACGGAGTATTCCGTTATAGATATGAACGGAAATACGGTAATAGGAAGGCTTAGCTATGCGTCCGACAAGCTGATGTTTGCGGATACCGTGCATAGCTGGTACGACCCTGAGGACTTTGAAAAGTTTGACGGGGAGAATATGTTTCAGGGAGATTTCTATTATGTCGGCAACAACGCCGATATGAATAACAGCATATTCGGCAGAAGCAATATAAAACCATTAACCGAGAGAATGGTAGTAAAAAGCAGAAACCCGGATGTCGATATAGCTTTTGACTACAGAAGAACCGACAGCGGAAAACTCGGCAATGACGGTTATATTCTGACACACGAAATAAACAAATCCACACATCTTCTTATGTCGCCCGACGGGAAAGTAAACAAAGAAGATGAAATGAACAATGCAAACGTTATATGTATAGACTCTGCTCCAGTGATACGTTACTGTGACGATACTACGACCTATCTTGCGGATATATTCGGCAATAAGTATGTGGTATCGGGCTATAACCTCATAAATTCTAACGGTTGCACGGCACTTGATTTACGCAACGGCAACCGTGTTGCACGGCAAATTTTAATATATGACAATAGCTTTATGCCGTCTGTTGACATACACTCGCAAACATCGATGAACATAACGGATCTCGGTGATCTGTTGTATGTCAAAAACATCAGGAACGGAAATGAAGAAAACAATAATGCGATAATCGACAAATGGAACGGAAGAACACTTTATACAATTTATAATGCCGACTTTATCAGTGATTATTTCATCTCCAAACCGGACGTATACAAAGAAATTTACTTTGACAATATTGTAGATTAAACAGATTTTTACACCGTCTATACCGTAAGCACAAGCTACGGCGTTAATATAGGTACATATCCGTATGTAAAGGCATACGGCGACAGAGTTCTTTGCTTTGACTATGACAAGTATTATCTTTATGACCGCTATGCAAATTTGCTCGGAGAATACGAAAACAGACTGAAGATAAGCGCATATAACGGAAATACCGTAGTGAAAAACGATGACGGAACATACACCTGTTATGACAGGGATATGAACATACTGCTGACTACTAAGTATGATATTCAGCCGATAGAAAACGGATACTGTTCGTTTGCCGATAACCAAAAAGGGTTGATAGGTTTCTTATCTGCCGACGGGAAAACGGTTATTGAGCCGAAATACCATTGTGTTACCGGTATGACACCCGACGGATATTTTGTATCAAGGACGGCGAACCACGCCGAAATTCTTGAAAGCGGCGATTGCTATGCGGATTACACAGCGGCAATAGAGAACAGAAACGGCGAAACCGTTGTTAAAACAGAGTCGGCTGTAAGCGATATAGCAAACAGCATCACCGACAGCAAATCGCTCTACAGCTACTTTGACGGAAATCGATATTACACCGATAAGTTCAGCGGCTGCAAGAGCATTGATTTCAATGATATTGAAATTCTGCCCGATACCAACGAACGACGTCTGCCGTCAGATTTCTACGGAAACGAGCTTTTTGAAGAGTATAAAAACGTTGCATTAGATTATTCGGCAGTACAGATAAACGGCGATACTATCTGTGTAGAGGCAAGTTGTTATATTAATGATGAAATAGAATGCAGATTGCTTGGACTGAATGGCGAGAGGTTGTACCGCAACGGACGTAAGTTACAGCTTATAAATGGCGGGTATGTTCTCGGCGTTGCCGAAAACGGTCAGCCTGCTGTCCTTTATAATTCGGACGGATCTGTTATGCTTACGCTTGAGGGTGTTACAAATTCCTACGATATTTCCTACATAGAAAGAGTTGACAACAAGCTGTTAGTCAGCGGCGACAGTAAATTCTCGGCTATATATGATCTGACTACAGGAGAAATTCTGTACAAACTCGATAAAGAAACAACATATCTCCATTTCGTCTACAAAAACTTAATATCGGTTTCAGATTACGACAGCGATAATAACAGTCTAACTTCTTATGTTGACCTTGACACCAAAAAGAGTTTTGAACTTCCGGGCGACCGTGTCGTGTTCAGAAATCCCGGCAATAACAGCGAAGGGCATATAACCGAAAATGCCGAATATCCGCTTATGTGCTGCACATTTTCGTATCTACCCAATCAGATAAACTATCTTTATCCTGCACTTTGGGAGCTGAATGTGTATCAGATAGACGAAAATATGGAAGTGAAACTTGTAAGGACCTATTCTTCGGACGACGGGATACTGTATATAGTTGACGATTACAATAGCGGAAGCGGGCTGTACGCATATATCGACCGTATTGATGATACCGCAGTACGCAACATAAGGCTTGTGAACGTTTGGAACGGCAACGAAAAGTATTTTGAAAATGTGTCCGAGTTCAGCGTCCAGAAAAATGAGGTGTGGATAGGCATATATGACGAAAGCGGAAAGCGGACGGCATACAAATTAAGCACCGATCTTGAAACGATGAAACAAGCAGAATGAAAGGCAAACAACAATGAGTAAAATATGTCCCAACTGCAAACGAGAAATAGATGAAAACGTAAAATTCT
>ENA-UOJJ01003361-UOJJ01003361.1-human-gut-metagenome-genome-assembly--contig:-CS66-NODE-3361-length-17452-cov-6.236765_pt1 | contig 17452 bp, 8 predicted proteins | sample MGYA00242343_ERZ723890 | MGnify/ENA metagenome assembly ERZ723890 | reverse complement strand
TTTATCCAAACGAGCAAAGAAAAAGGAGGAACACACCGAATGAATTTTGAATTTAGGCTCTCGCAACTTTGTGGTGGATGCCACATTTTTATATCTTGTAGCATCCACTCTGAATGGCATCCAAAATGCTTTCAAATGGAATACCGTAATCAGTGATTTTTGGTAGTTCGATTTTATACATCATAGATGTCCAATGATAATCTACCGGTGGCATTTCACATCTTCTTCCTGCTGTGAATAAAACTTTACCTCGAAGAACATCGAAGTCATAGCCTCGCCCCTGTGTAGCAATTCCGCGGATAACACTGTTCAGACCTTCAACAAATGCGTTGGTTTCCGGTGCATCAAAGTAGTTAAAAACTTCTTTTTCACAACGACGAATAGTGCTAGTAATCATGGAATAACCGTTAAATTCAGAATCATTGTACGGAATGCTCTTTTTCCAGTCAAGGTAACGTTCTTCCGCCTCCTGCCTGTTTGGGGAATCGTATATCTTGTAAAAGTTTTCTGTTAAGCGGCAAGCTGTTTCGAGCTTGGGATATTCATTAAACCATTGTTGCCTCAGATCTCGCGCATATGGTGTAAGCTTATCTTCTCGCATTAGGAAGATAGCACGATTACGTTTGAGTTCTGCAGGACCGAGACGACTGTATCTTCGACGCATGTTATCGAGCTGCTCTGTAAGCATTTTAACGATATGGAATTTGTCGATTACCACAATGGCATTTGGTAGTGTTTCATAAACAGCGTTACGATATCCAGACCACATATCCATAGTAACAACCTCGACGTTATTAGGTTTCTGAAGGGATTGTAGAGCTCTAATAATTGATGGCTTACTTCGATCCTTTAGCATATCCATAACGGTTCGTTCTTCGCCATTTGCAATTACCGCCCAAGGCTGCTTTCGCTTATAGTCATTATTCGCCATTAAGCATATTTCATCAATACCAAGAATTCGCGGCGTCTCTAACTCGCCGAGACTTGGAAGACTTTCAACTTCTTCCAAGAATATTTTTCGGATGGTTGTATGAGAAATCTTCAAATCGTTTTCAAGCGTTGAAAAAGGAGTGATTTTAGCCTTCTCTGCAATATGATTGCGCAGACGTACAGTCATCCTATTCTTGCCATCAACACAATACAGAGGCTCTGCAAAGCAGCCAGAACATTCTTTGCAACGATAGTAGCGCTTTTTTACAAAAAGACTTACTCGCTGATTGTGAATGTTCAAATCTCTGATAATCTGTTGTCTGGATTTATAAATTACCAGATCTGGGTGCAAAGAACCACATACAGGGCAGTAATTAGGACGGTCCTTGGTCTCTACATAAATGCCCATGTCATAATCATTTTGATGTATGTCGGTGACTTCAAATTCTGGTAATTTAAGTAACTTATCAACTAACATATCTCCCATGTCGTGTCTCCTTTTGAACTATGGAACGGTTAGTCCTTTAAATGCTTGGTATAAGTTTTAATCATATCAAGAATAAAAAGCTGTTCTTCCTCTGATAGGTCTTGCGCACATGCGTAGATTTCAGAAAGAACTTTAGCGCTGCGAGTTGCTTCTTTGCTTATATCCATAGAACCTATGCCGTCTGTTAGCCATTCCTTGTTAATATTTAATACGCTGCAGATAGCGTTAATTACCATAGGTTGAGGTTCGCTCACTTTATCATGTTCGATATTCGTGATGACACCTCTTGAAGCCCCTATTTTATCTGCCAACATATCCTGAGACATGCTTCGAGCCTTTCTTGCCTCTTTAAGACGTTGTCCAATACTCAATATGTTTACACCTCCTTCATGCTTGAAGTGTATCATAAGGAAAACGTCTTGTCAATACAGAAGCGTCTTGATAATACAAAATAAATGTATTGACAATACTTAAAAAGCGTGTTATAGTGTATTCACAATACAAAACATTCAAAGACGGCGTATTAGTAAAACGAGAGGAGGGCTGTTTATGATGGGTAATCCCAAACTTGTAAGTGAAATCGTAGAAACTGCCAGCACCATTCCAATTGAGTGCCAGGAACATATTTTAGATGTCATTAAAGCTATGGCATTTACAAGAAAGGTTGTTGAAAGAGGGCGTGCAGCAGATGTAGAGGCAGGGGAATATGGTAAGAAAGAAACAGCATAATGATGGTTTGGTGGATGGAAATATTCACTCAAAAAAACGTCCATCCACCACAAAGTTTCAATACCCAGATTTTCTTGTTGAGAAGCGCAAATTCCATGAACTCCAGTATTCAAAAGACGAATCCTTGTTTTTGCAAATGGATCATCACAAAACATGGCAGTTCCAGAATCAAATATAGGAGCTAACGATAAAAACTTAAGAGTATTTGGATCTCTCAAAACGCCAAAATTTTCCCAATGCCGATCCGTATTGGTAATAAGAAAGTCGGTCATAAGCATGTAATCCATAAAATGCATAACATAATTACGATCTAATCCATTCGCAATACAAACATCAATATACTCTTGATATGCATCCTTTAGCGTTTCAGATGATCCGGCAATACCTCCTGTTACATTGTATGCAGATATCAGTTCATGATCCTTGTCTGTAAAATATTTGCAATCGCAGGATTCACAAATCCCATGTGCATCGAAATTTAGGATATATCGTGTATATTCCGTAAAACCTTGCCGTTGATGCAGCATAGATACAAATGCCTCATTAATATTTTGAAGGCCAGCAGGGATTTTAGGATCTCCCTTTTTAATAAGATGCCAGCCATCTTTTTCATAAAAATTGTATTTTTCAAGAGAACCTGTCAAAGACGAGTTATTCTTTACTTTTTTATGAGACAATTCATTTAATCGATTTCTAAAGGTAAGATCTCCTGTTGGATGTTGATACAAATTAATATCTTCCCATTTAAGATCCCTTTCTTCCATAGGACAAATCCAGTAGGAATCGGATAGGTTAAGAGCAAGGTTATGGATCATATATTCCTGCGCCGTTTTGCACCCAGCTTTTTGTAAAATTTCATCTAGGTCTTTTCGACTGTCAGGGATTGATCTGTTTTGTATCCATTCAGCAAGATTCTTACGCCCATCTCCAAGAATAGGCATCTCCTTTTGATCATGTATTTCAAATGTATATAAATCCCCGTCACTATCTAAAACAAAAGAAGCTACGTCTCGATTTTGATGTTTTAACATATAGGTAATCATTTGGAATCTCGTACCTCCTTCTACACACTATATCGATACTTACATTATAGCATTGTCATAAAGTCTACGCAATCCAGTTTTGCCCTCTGAGCTATTAGTCGAAAATTTTGCGGCTTTGCCCGAATTCCATTGACTTCCATTTTTCTCTTTTTGTCGCCTTATTCTTCGAACGGAAGAATCCGGTCAAGCATCATAATTTCGGTTACATCTTCGTCCCACTCCCGGTCGCTTTCAGTCGGATTGATCATCGGATAAAATGCGCCTGTCACATCATCCCACCAGGAAAAGCGATACAGCCAAATGGTTCCATCCCCCTTTTTCCCGAGACACAGCTGGCCTTCTTTGGGATTGCCATCTCCATAAAGGTCTTCTACTTTGAGCCATGCTCCTGTTTCGTTTTTTTCTTCTTTCATAATTCTCCTTTCTCAATTCCTGCATATTTTTGTTGCATATTCAGTATGGAAATTTGTCTACGCTCCTGAACGTGAAAACACGGACTGCATTTGTTTGCAGTCCGTGCTTCCTGTCACTGTTATTCTTATTTTTCGTACGGGATATCCGTCAGGAGGTTCCCGTCATACCGCACCGCCGCCACTTTTGCGTACATATCACCATCCACGTAGTAGCTGGTTTTATCACTGTACACCTCGATGGCTACCGGCTTGCTCCTTGCGTATCCGGCCGGCGGCTTTAACTCCGCCAGGACGTACACACCGGCACTCACCGGCTGGCTGGTCTTAAAGTAGCCAACGTTCTGGTCCCCGTAGTCTTTCAGTTCCCCGGTCACCGGGTCGTCCATCTTTACGTCCGCCTTGGTGCTCCAGACGGTCATCTGGCCGGTCTTCTTTCCGAAGTCATCGGATAAGTCGATCCGTTCGGATTCTACGCATACCGGCGTGCCCTTCCTTACAAGGCCCGTATAGGTATGTCCGGTATCTTCCTGGCTCTCCACGATCGGGGTCCTTGCCCTGCCGGTGGAGATCTGCAAGTCGGTCGCTCCCATGGCCTCCAGGAACTCCTTTGATCCGACGATATGGGTATCTTTCAGGTAAAACTTCGCGTCTCCCGGCTTAAACTGCATCAGGAACCTTGCTCTCTCATCCGCGTCTTTGATCAGCTTCGCATCTTCCTCGATCTCATCAAAGCTTGTATAGCGGGATGCCGCATAAAGCCCGAAGATCGCATCATCATGCAGGATGTATTCTCCCGTTTCGGAGTCCACCTTGTTGACCTTTAAATAGGATACGTAATAGCTGTTCCGCTCCTTCACATCGGCATATCCCGTGAAGTCTTTGGAACTGTAGATATCCAGGTTTGCTGGTGCCGTCACGCTCCACGGTACCAGGGCTGCCGAATACAGCTTATCATAAGCCGTCAGCTCCCCGGTCGTGGACGGGATGTTATCCTTCCAGTTCATGCCGGACGCGTTGTTGTCATCCTTCGCTCCGTCCTTATAGAGGACATTGTCCGCGGTGCCATCGTCTTCCGCTACGGACGCGTAGAAGAAACGCTTCCGCAGGGTACCGCCGTCATAGGTTTCCCCGTTGGCGGTATCCTTCCCGTTCCCGTTCTCCTGCTCGTAGCCGTGGTACTTACTCTCATTGTTTCCGCCGCGTTCCGCGCCTATCTCCGTGATACCGGCTTCGCCGCGGTGGTCGTACTCGTAGTAGTCCTTAAGCGGATCCCGGTATCCCTGGCGCAGCTCCCATCCGTGGTAGCCGTATGCTCCGTTCGGTGCCGTGATGGTCCCGGAAAGTCCGTCGATATCCAGTCCGTATTTATAGACCTCAAAGTCTCCGTAGTAGCCGTGTGCCCGGATCGCAAACTCGCGTTCATCCTGGTTCTCGGTATTGGCAGAAAGCTCCTCGCCGAACCGGATCAGGTAATTGGATGCCTTTGCCTGTTTCTGCAGGGCCATGTCCGTATCGAAGTTATAATGCGGGTCGTAGTTATCACTGGTGTCATTGCTCTTTTCCGCGTCATAGACACTCGGGACAATGACTTCCTTCGGCTTTTCGATGTCATAGCTGCGGTTTTTCCAGTCATTGACATCCTTATCCCGTCTCTCCGGCTGCTGCTCCACGATGACATACACGCCGTACGGCAGGTAGCTGGAGGTATTGTAATACGTTCCGTTATGCAGCTCATCCACGGAAAGGGTCGTGTAATCCTTATCCGCGCCGCCGTTCTTCACGCTGTCCCATTCCACGCTGTAAATGGTATCCAGGTCGTAGAAGTAGAACGGCTTTAAGTAATTGTAGGCTTTCGCGATGGCGTTAAAGAGTGCCTCGTCATAGACCGCCTCGTCATATCCGATGGTGCCACTCTTTAAGGCCACATTCTCGCCCTGGCCGTTGTCGACCATGAGCTTGGCTGCCTCATCCTGCAGGTACCATTTGACTGCGAACTGGCGGACCGCGTCGGAGGCTTCGGCATTCGCCCTTGCAAAATCCGATGTATTGGCGGTCACTTCGGTGTTCACACCGTTGTTGTCTGCCGGGTACTTCTCATAACCGTCCCGGTACCCGAATACGTTCCCCCGGATCCATCGGAACGGTTTGAATGATGTATCCTTATCGCCGCCTGCGGTACCGTCCTTATCCGCACCGTCGGTATTGGCTTTCGTGTGTCCCGGGTCCGTATCATCCTTCTGGTACTTTTCATAGAAGGTCTTAAACCAGTGCTGGCCCGGGTAGTTCTTCATGGTATCCCCGGTGAAGGTGGAGTGCATGTCGTCATCCCAGATGTCGGTATTGGCCGCGTGGATGGCGTCAAAGAACTTCTCGTAATTATACATCTCCACTTCCCGGGTCGTTCCCTCATCCTCGATGGTCGTGAGGGTGGACTCCAAAATGCGGGTGTAGCCGCTGTTGGCCGTGTCATTCAGCTTATCGGAACGGTCCGCATCCACCAGCTTTCCATCGTAACTGTAGAGACTTGAATTGTTCTTCACTGCCTGTCCGGATGCGCCGCGTTCGGAGGTCGTGTAGCTTTGGATGTCGCCGACATCCGCGGTATTCCCGCCCTGCGGGGTGCCGTAGGACGCCCATACGTTATTTGCCCTTGCGGAAGAGGTCCTGGAATCCTTGTTATGCTCCACCTCCGTGTAGATCTTCTGGACGTTGGAGGATTCCAGTGTACCGTCGGCAGAGGTCTTATCCTTTTCCGGGAAGTCCACGGTCTTTTCGTCAAACGCGCCTTTGTACTTCCAGGTAAAGGTATCGTAATTGCCGTCATCCGCCGCCTTATCCTCATACTGCGGGATCATCTCATTTCCGTTCCGGTCGACCCAGGTGATGGTGCCGTCTGCCTTCCGGTAGAGGCGTTCCAGGTTGGACTTTAAGTATGCCTTGAACCGGAAGTTTCCGATGCTCTCGGTGCTCTCATCCTTGCTCTCAAGCTTTAAGAGTTTCGCGAACCAGTCCTTCACGGTATCATACCAGCCGTCCTCACGGTCGGCGGAGATGTTCTCGGAATGGACTGCCCCGTAGGTGTCATGGGCGTAGTCGATGGTCTTTGTCTTTTCCGTAGTCCGGTTATGGCCGCAGAAACCGCAAAGAACATCGCCTTCCCCATTCTCGTATCCGCAGTTTAAGCAGTACCAGACGCTCTTGGATTCTTTGAGTTTCTGGATGTCCTTATCGATGCGGATCTTCTGGCGAAGGGAACGCTCATTTACACCTAATGGTGTCATCATTGTTTTTGCGTCATCTACAATCGTTTTTTCATTTTTCCAGGACAAAGTTGCTGTACCGATATAACTGTCTTCATTTTCATTTGCAGGTACATAAGATAAAATCGGTTTATTAAGCCGGTAATACCATTTACTGTTCTCCTTACCCTGCATACGGACTGTCACTTTGCCAACGGTTCCTGTACCAAACAGATTCTTCGGGATCGTAACCATATAGTTGCCGTCCGCGTACTCAAACGGAAGCGCCGTCGTTTTCTCCACCAGCTGTGTAGATGGCTCCTTATGCGTTGTAGTTACCCAGGAACTGGTAGTTGCCAATGTCCCGTCGTTATTGAACTGCTGCATAACTCCATCATAAAGCCAATAGGATTTTGCTTCCGTATAAGTTTTTGCGTATCCATCCTGAGCCGGCAATGCGTTCGGATAGGATGTGCCACATGATACAGTAAACTTTTTCAGGATTGCGGATTTAACAAATCCTTCGTCGTTTCTATCAACCGAAATGATATCCGTACTGTCTAACGGTACCTTCACGTAAACAAAGTATCCGCTTCCACTATCCTGTTTTACATATAATGCAGCTTGGTCCGGATTATATACGCAGGAAGATGGCTCTTTCTTTGCCGCATAATCATATCGGATAATCAGACTTGTGCTTCCATCTGAATTGGCCACTGCATCCACAATACGGACGCGGTTAAAATAGATCAGCCCATAGTCCCGCATAGCGCCGGATAAAACAGCGATCCAATCTGTATCGGATGTTCCTGAAATCTTAACACGGATCCATGGCGCATTTGCATCTGGTGTTCGGTAGCCCATATCCAATAACGCCTGATTGTACTTTGCAATAAAATCATTTACGTCAGCTGAGTGATAAGTCGTAGCGGATGGAAGCCCGAACATTTTGGTGTTGACCGGGATCGCGCCCATTGTCTGTTCTTCTTTTGCACTTACATTTGTCACCGTATAAGAAGTACCATTGACATTTACGGAATCGCCCACGGAAGCTTCCACCGGGCCTCCATTTAAAATGACCTGGGTATCTTTTACCCCAATAACCGGTGTTTTTACTTCTGTTTTTTCTTCTACTTCAATTTCGCATGGTTCTTCCACAAGGGTCGTTGCAACAAATTCAGCCCCTTCTTTAGAAGACGCGCTGATGTGGACATCTCCGGTTAAGTTCTTTCCGATGACAGAAAATGTCCAGCCGTTTTTCGCATTATCTTCTGTCAGGCTTCCGACCGTAACCATCTGTGTGTCCTTTTCCGTATTCTGGCTGTCTTTTCCGTTTGTTACCTCATTTGTTTTACCGGTAACGGAAAGCTCATAGCCCTCTGATCTGGAAAGTTCTTTGATATAGTAGTTGCTGCCATTCGGATTTGCGATCAGAGGACGACCGATCCAACAATTTCCGTTGTTCTCTTCATTATTAAGAATCGGATATACCTCATGGCCGCCAGTAAGTCCCTCAATGCCGTCCTGATTGGAAGAATGCTTATAATAAACGGTAGCGTCCCCTTCATCCGAATCTGTCAGTGACACCTCCTGATTATTTGAATCATGTCCAATATAAGCTTCATTATCTTCTGATACAGCATCGCCATCCGCCTGTGGTTTATGCAGGTTATCCGGTCCATCAAACGGAGAATCCGTACGTTTTACGATTACGCCCTGGTTGTAATCATATGTACGGCCCGGTGCCTCGGTAAATACCATGAAAGAGGCGTCTCCGTTCCGGTCAGTTGTGGCAACTGCCACAAGATCATCTTTCTGGTAAACGACATCCGTATGACCGTCCGGGTGAATGATGTCTTCTTTCGCGAACAAGCCGTAAACAGCGCCTTCCAGCGTTCCGTCCCCGTTTTCGTCTGCGTAGGAATCATACTGATCCGAATGTTTCATTTCCAGATCCAGATCCCGCTTGTTGATGTGAATTTCGCCTTCTGTCCGGTGATCAAATACGGTAAATGTATGATCCACAATATCGGATGCAAGCGGTGCCACATAATTTCCCGGGCCATCCGGAGTCCATTTGACGCTGTCGCGGACAGGATGCGATGCCCCGGAGCCGCCCTCGTCATCAGCTGCAAATAATGAAATCGCATAACGGATTCCATTCTGGCACATGGTGAAGAACTGCTCCACAAGCTCCTGTACATTTTCGATGACTGCCTGGATCCAGCCTTCTTTTTCTGTCTGAATGGCCGTGTTTAGATCGGCATCTGAAGCAGTTGCGTTGGAGGCTGTCGCTTTTCTGACCGATACTTCCGCAGCTGAACCGTGAGGATCCAGATCGTTTGCCAGCTCTATATCCGAGATGGTTTCTTCTGTGTCGCCTTCATCTTCCGGCTCTGCATTGTTTTTACTGCTTTCCTGATAGGAAGCTTTAAAGTCTGCCAGATGCCTGAAGTACTCGTCTCCTTCTATATCCGGCATGCCTTCCGCATCCGATGCGGTAGCAATCGTTACACGTTTCCCTGCTGTGCTTGATACGTATATATCTGCTGTCACGCTCTTATCGGACTGCCCGGCATCTTCATCTTCTGCCGTATCAGCTGCCAGTGCAGCAGCATCACTTCTCTGCTGCGCCAACTTACGTGATTTTTTCGGGTCTTTGTAGGCATCCGGATTGGTTGAAAATTCAAAATAGTCAATATATTCCTCGCCCTGGAATACAATGATCGATACGGATACGCGGCATCCTTTGGTTAAATGCTCGATATCTTCCTCGGAAAGAAGATCGTATATTTTGTCCGTGGAATAGCGGTACTGGTCCCCATCATCACTCTTGATGGTAATCTTACTGGAATTCATCGCTGTGATGGTACCGGTATACTTATACTCTTCGTATTCGTAATCATTATCTACGTCACCGTCTTCACCCGGATCTTCCGACCCGCCTCCGCCGCCTCCTCCGGAATTTCCACCGGACGGACTGTCCTGATGTGGCAGATTCGTTACATTGCCACCGCAGGAAGCATTATAATCTTTATACTGGGAGCTTGTGACGGTCTTCGTCTCAATCGGAATGTCATCCGTATGGATGTCATGCAGGATGTATCCGTCTCGTGCCTTGATTTCTTTTGCGGAATAGTCATATGTCAGGCTAATGAACTGTTCATAATATTTATCCCGGTCGTCTTCCATTTCTTTTTTGGACTCTGAACCGTCTTCATCTTCACCATTTTCATAACCATTTTCTGCTGTTGCACAGAAGTATCCGGTATTGGATTCGGAAATCAGGTCTTCGCAAGTGGCAACTTCATTCTCCCAGTCCTCGATTTCTTTCTCGTTTAAAATTTCCCCGGTTTCCGGATCTTCTTCCGGTTCCGGTTTCGCCGGGTGCCCGCCACAAAAGCCCTTTGTGTATGTATACGTCTTCGTATCCGTATGAGCCGTTCCGGTACCGGCAGAATATTTTAAAAGTCCATTGGTATCCGTTACGTCATCATCAATGTTACACGGATCATTTCCCTGATCGCCATCCGGATTTCCGGAACCATAGTCCCATCCATCCCATTTTAAAAACTGGCTGCCGTTGTCATTGCCCCAGTTTTCTTCGGATTCAAGCTCCGTGGAGCCAAGCTGTCCATCCGCATCCGGGAATGCCTCTAGGATATCAAAATGGGAGTCTTTTAATCCCTTTCCGGTTTCAGAATCGAATTTTCTCAAATTAACCGTATAGTCCGCCTGGAATGTTTCCGTATGCTGATAACGGACAATCGGGGTTGGTTCGTCTGGAAGCGTCTCCCCTCCGCCGCCGCTATAGTGTCCGGGAGTCGCCTTGAACGGTAATGTATATCCGCCGAAGCGCAGCTGACCACCGCCGATCGCCAGATCGGTCATATCTTCTGACGCAGACGCAGAACGCATGGATACCAGGCCGCCGGGAGCCATTGTCTTTGACTCTTCGCGGAATGCACTGCCGTCTTCACCGAGCAGGATCTCCAGGTTGCCAAGCCCATTATCCAGTTCCTCTGCAGTCGGGGCTGTGAAGATCAACTGTGTTCCGGATTTCGTGAATTTGATCTTGCTGTCTGACGGTAATTTTACCGTAAGGTTTGCGAAATAATCGCGGATAATATCCGGTGCCGGGCTTAATGGCACATCATCAACGGAGTTTGCAACCCCATAATCAAAATGCCGTTCGTATCCGCCATCTGCGCTCGGTGCAGTCGGGGTAAGAGGCAAGGTGATCGCCACACCGGTTTCCAGTGTTCCCGGGGAGTTGCCGGAGCCATCTGACGGTCCCCTCGATGCCTTTCCTCCGGAGGAACCGCCGGAATTGCTGCCATCTGCAATTTCATAACCAAAATATGTCAGAAATGCGGCTGCTTTCCATTGTTTGACAAAGTAATCCTTCACTTCCGGGTTCCCGATAAAATCATCAAAAAGATTCTCCCCGGCATTATTTGGATTGATATACTTCATAACAATGTCGCCACGGGCAAATGCGCACAATTCGTTATAATCCGCTTCCGGAGATGATAACACGCCGTTTCTAAATCCATTTGCTTCTACAATACGTGTAAAATAAAACAGCATGATACTGTACTGGGTGTCCCATCTGGAATCCCATTCTGCGCCCGACGGGATCGGATGGTTCGCATGAAGCAGTGACATCAAAAGCATCTTAAATTTTAACGTCTGTGGGTCTCCGTAACTTTGCGCAATAAAATCCGGATAGGCTCCTGTAACCGGTAAATACGCATAATTTGCAAATGCCTGGCATCCGATTTGCCCTTCGTATTTTACCCCATTGGTCTGCGTGGTACTGACTTCATTGGAAACATGGTTTTCAATACAGGAATTGTAATGCCCTGCAAGCTTGGAAAAATCCACGTTGATTTTTTGGGTACGATCTTTAAAATATGTGACTTCTTTTACACCAACATCCCCATGCTTTCTGTACCACCATTTGCCATAACCTAACGGTTCCTGGATGCCTTTTGGGGCACTGGAACTTCGCAGGGTACTGGTCATTTCTTCGGCAAGGCCGGTGGCCACCCAAGTGCGGTTTTCTGGCATATCGCCCATATCTGCATCAATCTGGCTCTGCGCATCGCTTCCAAAGGTCCGTTCTGCAAACGGCAGGGTGACCGCATTGTGAAACTGCTCATATCCGGAAGCCGCCAAAGCATCCATGGAATTTCCGAGTACTAAAGTCGCAGCAAGAAACCCTGCTGTAACCCGTTTCATCTTCTTCATCTGATAAGTCGTCTCCTCTCTTTAAAATGTCCGTATTTTCAGTATGTCTTATTTTATTGATTGTTCTGCCGTTTTGGAAATTTTAAATTAAGTTTTATATCACGCGGTTTGCAAGGCTTTTGATGATATAAATGACCAAAAAGTGTTATCCGCAAAAATGCACATTGATTAAAATCATACATACTGAATTCGAAAAAATTCGATCTTTTTATTGGGAAACGGCGGTAAATGTCGTATAATATATATAGAGAGGTTCGAATAGAAAAAGGAGGATTACTTATGTTTAAAAAAAGATTAACAATGACAGCCGTCCTTTCTACAGCACTGATGATGAGTGTTATGGCGGCGGTTCCGGCTTTTGCGGCCGGCTGGCAGAAAAATAACACTGGCTGGTGGTATGGCACTAACGCTGACAACAGCACTTGGCATGCAAACGGATGGCAGTGGGTTGACGGAAATGGGGATGGCGTTGCTGAATGTTATTACTTCGACGGTAACGGTTATATCGCAACCAACGGAACAACCCCAGACGGGTATCAGGTAAACGCAGATGGTCAGTGGATGCAGAATGGAGTTGTGCAGACAAAGAGTATGGTAACTACAGCTAATACAAGCAGACCATCCTCGAAAGAAATCGTAGATTATTTATACAGGGGATTGTCTTTGTCTGATTCCTTTACAAAAGAAGATCGATACAATTTATGTATCGATTATTCCAGACCAGAGTGGCAAAATGGAGTAACCAACATTAAACCAAACGTTGGATCAAGATGGTCCCGCACTCATGGCGGTTGGTATTTTATACGGTACGATAATGTTGATGTCGAGGCGATTGCCTTAAATGACGAAGGATACCTTCTTGCCGATACTACCACTCCGGATGGTTATTATGTGAATAAGCATGGCGTTTTGGAGATTGGCGGACGTGAGGTAGCGCATTGTGAAGGCTGCATGTATGTAGCGACCAGTATTGATGTACCGGATAAAAATCATGTAGACCCGAATCAGTACCGCTATCAGGATATTGGAATTGGATATTCCTGGAGTATGACGAGTTATTCTTTCGGCAATTTAGTATACAATCATTTCCATGGATACGACAGAGAAAAAGGCGGCGCCGATTCTCGTGTCGATAGCTGGAACGATTTTGGGGTTTGCGTAAAATTCAAATAATCGTTTTACGTAGCATAAAGAGCCGCGGCAGAGGCATTAGCCCGCCGCGGCTTTTTGTTATTTCGTGGCAGCAGAAAGTTGCCAAATTTGCCGGGGATTTTTTAGAAGACTTGCATTTTTCCGATTGGGATGGTATAGTATAGATAACAGAAGAGATGCCACCGATAGACGGTTGGTCCTCTAACTTATATGATTAAAAAATAACCGCCTAAGTTGGGGAACTGGGGGCGGTTATTTTTTTGACTTTTTTCGTGTTTTCCTTGGCTTTTCAAGGTGAATTACGATTTTGACATTTACGGAAATGGCGACACATGCGCCGATCAGCGCAAGTCCGCCGACGATTTCTAAAACCGCCTTGAGTATCTCAATCATATCCATATCTGTACCCTCCATATACAAAAAGGAGGGCTCAAAAATATGTACCCTCCTGGTTATCAGTTGCAAAGCCAGAGGGTCCAAGCCGCCTACCGTTATGGTGACATCTCATTCTGTCATTGTATCATAGATCATACGTTCTGGAAAGTGCTTTTTCCCATTTTGTGATATAATGAAGTCAGAGGGTAGCAGCGTTGATCAGCTATCGCGGTGTTGAAGCAATTGACTGTGTCGGAATGTTTTTGTCGCAATTATTGTACAACTTTTGCGACAAAACGCATTTCGTTATCATGGAAGCAAGAAGAATCGGCATCTACTGAATTCTTTCGAGGTTACGAATTTTAGTTTGGTAAATTAGATGTTTGAAAGAATGCCACAGGGTGTTCTCAGGGAACACCCCTAAACAGCACGCCTTTTAAACTCATTCAGGCATTGCGCCATCATGGCATATGCTTTTCCGCCTTCGCAACTGTTGATCGGACCTCCTGGCAGCATGTCTTCCTGTGGTCAAAAATGGCCCCGAATGCGCAACCGTTGGACGCAGACACAGTACCCATACTTGCAAAAATATCTTGATTGTATCGCACGCCCTCACAAAACTTATCGTTCAGCGCCTCTGAATTCCTCCGTTTCAGGTGCGATCTCATCGCACGCAAAACACCCATGTGCGTCATAAGACGCTGCCCCCAGCTGAACGACTACCTCCTGCATCTCTACAATTTTCTGTAAAATCTGCGGTGGACAGTCGTTGCCAAATAATGGACGGCCATTTGCCGTTAAACCAAATTCAGCATCATCATTTGTACGCCCAATGACTCCGCGTTCTGTTCTTTCGCAGTCTGGGACCACGATTCGGCAGCAGGCTAAAATAGGATCCGTCCGGCTTAACTCCTGATAATCCCGCAGCTTTTGCTGATAATGATCCGAAATCGTACGTAATTCATCCGCACGTTCCGGTGCGAGCATTTCCTTTAACCCAGAGATTTCTTTCCCCCTCTGATCCGCATGTAAGATTTCTTTTGTATTCACATGGGTTAAGAAGCGTTCCGCCTGTTTTGTGAGTGCTTCCAGTCGTCTCTGCGGATCGGCTACCGCCAGGATCTTCTGTTCTGCCGGTGACAGAGACTCTGTTGAAACCATACAACGGTTTACGTCTTCCCCTGTAAGCCCCGCTTCCCGGATGACGGTTTGGAATTCTTTTTCGGCAATTTCGTTTGCAAAGCGCATCACGGTCGCTCCATGGTATCCGGGCTCCGGATCCTGCTCGCAGACTTCCATGGATACTCCGGTCCTTTCGTCCGTCAGTTCCAAAACCGTCCCCCGCTCCGTGCTTCTGGCCTGCGCTTTGCATCCGTTTTTCAGTGCATCTGCGATAAACGGTTCCCATCGTCCACGCAGGATCCGCACAACGCTCTGTTCGTGGATCCTGGTACCTACGCAGTGCAGGGCTTTATCAGTCAAAAGACCATCCCTTGTTTCTGCATAGCGTTTCTTGAACACATCTTTTGTCTCATTGTCCCAATGGTATCCGTCCAGGGTCAGGCGCATGTCCGTGACGTTCTCCCATTCATCCACGAGTGCGACCACACCTTTATCTTCCTGGAAAAGATAAAGCGCCACGCTTCCGTTGTCGCGGATGAAAAAGCCGTCCTTCCCGAGTGTTTTGCGAAGAGCCGTGACATCCAGCCCGTCGATCTCTGTCGCGTCCACGACCTCCACATCCGCATGATCTTTTTTGCCGTCATCCCGGGCATTATCGAAATTCTCATTGAGGTGGGACACTTCCTGCAAAGGCGTCAGCCCCTGTCGTTCCCGTTCCGCCGCGATCCGGTCGATCATGGCAGAATGTTCTCCGATAAAGTCCGCTTCCATCTGATCGCAGACCCGGCTTAATTCATGCATCGGGTTCCCGTCCACGTAGGAATGGAAGACTGCTTCCGCCCTCCGGCGTACCTCGCTGCGTCCATACCCCATGCTGGCCTCATCCTTTGGTCTTCCCATGTAGCGGACACCCTGCACGCTTTCGATCATCCCGGCTTTCATGTATGCCATCGCCCAGATCCGGTCCAAGGTATTCATACGAAACAGATGCATGGAGGATACCAGGAACCCGGACCGACCGCACCGGTATACGTTTAAGCCTGCGTATTCGTACGCGTAGTTCTCTCCCCTGGCCTGGGCACTGCCCTGCTCCTGATGAGTGGCATTGAAATGCGCGATCCCGATCTGCGCCTGGTCAAAACGACTGTTTTTGACGGATTCTTTCTGCATGACACGCTCATAATGGAGGGATTCCTTTCTTGCCAGGCGGTTCCGGTACCAGAGGAAAACAGGCTCCGGCATCAGACATGTCGCAAGGCGCTCCGATCTCCGTTTTGTCAGCTTGTCTAAGAAGCGGAAACTTCTCATGGCCATCAGTTGGTTTTTGAGCAGCTCCGGTGTCCGGCAGACGGATTCTAAAAACGGATTCACATCGCCCAGCCGGAACCGGGTATCATCCTTCGCTGTCTGGCTGATATCGTCTTTTGTGATCTTTTTCTGCCCGGGGCGGAGCACTTCATCCAGATCCGCGAATGCCGCAAAGATATCCTCCTGGCGTCCGTCCGTGATATGGCGCAGGGTCTCTGCCATCTCCCAGAGCTTCTGTCTCCGTTCCGGATGCGGTGTCATGACGCGTTCATACGTTTTATCAGCCGATTTCTTCATCCGTTTCGTGAAGCGGGCTTCCTGGATGGAATTTGTCGGGACGCATGCCTGTTTGTATAGAATCTCATCTGCGGATTTGGCGATTTTTGCAGCAACATCCTTTGCGTTTCCAATGCCCTTTTGCAGTTCCTCGGCATGGTCTGCCGTCCCGTACACTGCATCCGACGCTGCCTGTGCGGCACGCTTTACGATATCCGCTTTCGTCTCATCGAACTGGTCCGCCATATCGGATACCTTGGAAGCGAATGCCGTCACATGGCCAAAGAGCCGGATGGCCGGCTGCGGAGACAGTCCCAGGACATGGACGCATTTCATCAGGAGATCGCCCGTATCCTTTGCCTTTTCCGCTGCGGCAAGGAAATGCCCCAGGTTTCTCGCGTTCTTCCGCTGATGCTCCGCCCGGTAGATGGCGTCTTTGTAATCCTGTTCCTTTCCCGGTACGATATGGTAGGTGACCTTATCGGTTCCATCCGAGTTCTTCCCTAAAACATCATCCTTTGCGATGATCCCTTCTCCTTCCAGGTATTCATAGGCTGCTTTCCGACAGCTCTCCCGAAATTTCATCCGGCCCTCTCCGACTGTTAAATCCACCTGATAGGCATCCGCAATCTTTTTGATCGCGTCCTGCATGGAAGCGATATTTTCATACTGGATCCCGCGCAGGACCCCGCAGGCCACGATATAATTCTTACAATGTTCAATCAGTTTCCGTTCTTCCGGATCTGGTGTTGCCATAGAAATTTCCTCCCTTGGTGTTTATTTCCTTCAGTATGTGGCACGCAGCGGAATAATCGCCGGCAGAAAACGCATGGCATCCCATTAAAACTACTTTTTTATTTCCAAAATAGAAAATTATCGCAAATCCTTTATCCATGCGGATTTGCCGCTATTTTGTACACTTCCTAAATTTTTTCCAAAATCCAAAATAGGCCGTCAAATCTTACCTCAAATTTTCCAAAATGAATTTTTCCAATATCGCCCCATTTTGGCTGTAAAATTTTTGACAGCCAGCAGGGTATGTGTCGCAAAAGTTGGTGCTGGCATCAAAAAAGAGCCTCCTCTCAGGGAAGCTCTTGGGGAAATATCTTTTGCTGTAATGTTTCT
>ENA-UOJJ01003348-UOJJ01003348.1-human-gut-metagenome-genome-assembly--contig:-CS66-NODE-3348-length-17520-cov-5.130833_pt1 | contig 17520 bp, 14 predicted proteins | sample MGYA00242343_ERZ723890 | MGnify/ENA metagenome assembly ERZ723890 | reverse complement strand
GAAAGGACTCTGCCATCGCCGAACACTTTCTTGCAGATATGAGGCGTTTTGTATGGCGGCATCGGCCACAAAGGCCTCTAATTCTTTGGTTTTGCCGTCTCCAGCATCTTATAGCTATCGTAGCTCTCACGGATTGCGCCCGACTGAACAAACCACACCGAACGGGCAGGCTTTTCTGTTGGCTCACAGCGCCGTAATGAACTGTGAAAGAAGCACGACCATGACCAACGCAACAGGATAGGTAGCTGCATACGCTGTTGCCACCGAATCCGACCCCGCTACCGCGATCAACGATCCCAGCGCAGGTGTACTGGTCATTCCGCCACATATTGAGCCAAGCGCATTCATGGTGGTCAGCTTCATAAGTTTCTTTGCTACTAAGAAAACGATGACCATGGGCAGGAGCGTCATTAAAGCGCCAAATAGGAAAAGCACCACACCATATTCTTTTAACACCTCCACGAATCCTTGGCCAGCTTCTGTACCCGCCCCCAGCAGGAACCACGCAAGGCCCAGTTCCCGCAGTGTCTCCATTGTGCTTTTCTTCGCCTTAAGCGAAATCGGCCCAAGGCGACGGAAATGGCCCAAAATCAGCCCTACAATTAACGGTCCGCCCGAAACCCCGAGGCTGAAGAACGCACCTCCGCCCAGCGGAATCTTAATGCCGCCAAGCCATACGCCAAGCGCTAAGGCAACCGCAAAGGGAAAGATTCCAAGCGGTTCAATCTCAATGCCGCCAATTTTCCCGCTCTCCGCCGCCCGCTCCATCGCATCCATGTCAGCCATCTCAGTGCGAATATCCGTTTTCAGTAGTCGCGGCAACATCTGTACAAACAATACAACACCCAGCACACCAAACGGATAGGCAATACCGTATCCGACGGAGGCTGCTGGGTCGCCAGTCGCCTCAAGTGCTGCCGCAAGACCGGGTGTGCTGGTCAGCGCACCGTTGAGCAGGCCAAGCGCCAATGCTGTAGAAATGCCTGTCATCTTGATGATCGCTACGCAGGTCAGTGCGCCGATACAGATTGTCAGGATGCCGAGTATAATGTAATGAAATGCGCCTTTTTTAAAGTTTTCAAAGAATGTCGGCCCCGCAATGATACCAACAGCGGTAACAAAGCAGGCTAGTCCAATGTTTTTCACCTCAGGAGCCAGCAGTCCAAAATGTCCAAACACAAGCGCCACGAGCAGAATACCAGAGGTTCCCAGTGATAAGCCCCTGATTTTGACCCGACCGAGCAGATATCCGAGCGCCATGGTCAGTGCAATAACCGTTAAACTGTTCAATTTTATTCTCCTTTATAAGTCTGTGTCTTTTCTTCAAAGAGGCCCTCCTGCCGACACTTTGGCAGGAGAGCCTCTTCTCTTATGCTTTGATTCGATCTCAGCCACGCTTTGCACCGCGTGTTTTCGTCTTGAGGCGGTAAATCGTTTCCGTTGCAAAGAACATCTCAGACATATCTTCGCCGCCGAAGCAGAAGTTTCTGCACCAGCCAGGCATGTTGATAATGCCTAACTGCTTGCCATCTTTGTCAAATACATGCACGCCACCCGGGCCAGTGCAGTAGATGTTGTTTCTATCGTCGATTTTCAGGCCATCCGGAGAGCCAAGTCCCTCTCCTTTTACCGTACAAATAACCTCCCCACCCGAGAGCGTACAGTCATCCTCAACCTTAAAGCGGCGAATATGCTTTCTTGGCGTATCGTTCACAAGCATGGTCTTTTCCCCCGGCTCCATACACAGACCGTTCGGGTTCTCGAAATCCTTGCAAGCCAAAATCAGCGTACCATCCGTACGCAGGCAGTAGATGCCCTGAAAGCCCAGCTCGCTCTCGCGCTTGATGCCTGCGCGGGGGCTAGTGCGACCGTACATCGGGTCCGAGAACCAGATATTGCCCTTGGAATCAACAATCACATCATTAGGACTATTGAGTTCCTTACCCTGATAGTGTGACGCGAGCGTTTTGACTAGACGTGGGTCATGCTCCATGCGAGTGATACTGCTTGTCGCATGCTCGCAGGTGACGATACGCCCCTCATTGTCGATAAAGTTGCCGTTTGAAATATTGCTGGGTGCCTTGATAACCTTTGTTTCAAAAGTTTCTGGATTCCATTCGTAAACCTTGCCCACTCCCATATCGGAGAAAATCAGGCGCTTTCTTTGCGGATGCCAAATGATGCCCTCCGTGACCTGATGTCCCACGGAAATCGCTTCCAGCTTTTCTGCCGGATCAAAAAGATCGTCCATTCTGCTGTCAAAAGATGTGATTAACATATTATTTTACCCTCGTTCCTTTATTTTTAAGCCCTGTCGGCCGCTATAAACTGTTTCCCTGGCCAGTATCATGTCCATGTGATACCATGATGATACTTGTGCTGGCAATATGTCCTATGGAGCTGTTCCCGAAGCTGCGCGCGAAAGTCCGGATGTGCACAGCACTCAATGAGAAGTTCCGCGCGCTCATATGCTGTTCTTCTGCGAAGATCTGCTGTCCCCTGTTCTGTAATGATAACATCGACATCGTGTTCTGTGTGATCCACATGGGACACAACGGGAACAATACACGAGAGTGCTCCATTCTTCGCTGTGGATGTCGTCGTGAAGATTGTCACACCGGCATTGCGCGCAAAATCGCCTGATCCGCCCAGGCCATTCATCATTCGGTCCCCACCAATGTGCGTTGAATTGACATTGCCAGAAAAATCAACCTCAATGGCCGTATTGATGGCGATTACGCCGAGGCGACGGATGAGTTCCGGCGAATTACTGATCTCCTGTGGACGAAGTACAAGATGTCTTTTGTAAAATTCCGCTTTTTCCTCAAACCGCTTCCAGTAGTCCTCTGGCATAGACAGCGCGGTCGCTGAGGCGTACTCCACGACACCGGTATCCAGCAGATCCAGCACCGCGCTCTGAAGCACCTCGGAATACAGCGACAATCCACGGAAGGAAGATTGCGTCAAGGCTCCCAAAATCGCGTTGCCCACACTACCCACACCAGACTGAAGCGGTGGCAGCTTCTCCGGCAGTCGGCCAGCTACCGTCTCGCTATTGAGAAAATCTACAAGATTTCGCGCCATGGCCCGTGTCGCTTCATCCGGCGGCTTCATGACGCTGGCCTGGTCGGGGATATCAGAATATACGATTGCCGCTATCTTTTCGATGTCGCACGGTATGTATGGCACGCCGATGCGATCCTCTGTTTTCCGCAGAGGAATTGGTTCTGTGTCTGGCGCAGGCGCACAGGTGTATATGTCGTGCAACCCCCGCAGCTTTTCCGAATGCGTCGTATTGATCTCAACAATCACGCGCTTCGCGTATTTCGCCAGCACATTTGAAATACCTACCGATGAGGCTGGGATGATATTTCCCTTTTCATCAATGCCAACGGCTTCAAGGATCGCTATATCAACCGGTCCCATTGTCCCGTTTTCGATCCACGTCGGTAGCTGGCTAAGATGCATATCGACATAGGCAAGCTCTCCTTGATTTGCCTTTTCGCGAAGGCTCGCATTGCTCTGATACGGATACCGACGGGCAATCACCCCCGCGCGGGCAAGCGCACCGTCCAGTTCGTCGCCTACCGAAGCACCGGTAATCAATGTAACCCTGCGAGGCTTGCTACCCTCTGCGCTTCGTGCCAATGCCAGAGGCACTGCCTTTGGATAAGAAGCCATCGTAAAGCCGCTGGTTCCGATTACCATGCCGTCATGGATGAGTTCAGCAGCCTGCTCCGCACTCATCACACGGCCACGAAGCGCAGGGCATTGTACTCTGTCATCCATACTCAGCCCCAGATTTCTTCGTCCGTCGGCTGATACCAGCCCGGCTTCACCATGGCAATACGAATACGATTCATCAGGTGGTAATAGGTCAAGTTCTCGCTGATAGAGTTATTCCCCCAACTGCCGCAGCCGATGGTTGTCGTCGGGTTCAGCCCGTTTTTGAACGATCCGCCCGCGCTGGTGGAGCATATCTGATTTACCACCACGCGGCTTACATCCACCCGTTTGCCGACTTCGAGAATATGCTCATAGTCGTTGCTGCGGATGGATACAGAGTGTCCTTTTCCCTCAACAGCAAGATTGCTTTTAGCGATCTCGATGGCATCGTCCCATGTATCATAGCGATAGGCCGTCATGATCGGGAACATCTTTTCCTTGCTCAGAAGTTCGTTTTCCCCTGCTGTATCCACCGCCAAAATGGCAAGCTTCGCTTCCTCTGGCACCTCAACGCCAGCCGTCCCGAGCACTTCCTGTAGAGAGTGTCCAACCAACTTCGCGTTAATTTTCCCATTTGGGAACAGTTCCTCGCGAATTTGCTCAATCTTCGCCTTGTCATCGATGTACACAGCGCCCTGCCTTTGAAACTCGCCCATTATTTCGTCGTACTGCTCTCTCGGCGCAATAACCGTCTGCTCCCCCGCACAGATAATACCGTTATCAAAGGTACGACCCGCCAGTGTCTCAGCGACCGCTTCCGGAATATTCACGCCACGGTCGAAAATACACTGCACATTGCCCGGCCCAACGCCGAAGGACGGCTTGCCGCTGGAGTACGCCGCCTTGACCATCGATCCACCACCGGTTGCAATGACCGCGTCTGCACTGTGCATCAATTCGTCCGTTAGATTCAACGACGGCTCACCAATAACCTGAATAACGTTTTCCGGTGCTCCCAGTTCAGACAACGCTTTGTTCCAAAGCGAAGAGAGATAGGTCGTCAACTTTTTAGCACGCGGGTGAGGTGCCACAATAATCGTGTTCGCACACTTCACAGCAAACATCGCATTGCACATGGGGGTCACGACCGGATTTGTGCAAGGCGTGACGGAGGCGATCACGCCAATCGGCTTAGCCACCTCGATTATCCCCTTCTCAGGATACTCAGCCAGCACACCAACCGACTTCTTCGTTTTCAGATCGTACCAGATCATCCGCGCCTTTCCCTGATTTTTCGCAATCTTGTCCTTGACGCTTCCCATGCCTGTCTCTGCTACTGCCATCTCTGCCAACTCGGCTGCATGGTCAAATACGGTTTTACCGATGGCACGCACGAGCGTGTCGATTTGCTCCTGGCTGTAGGTCGTCAGCACCGCTTGTGCGGCACGGGCGTTTTCAATTAACTTGCCGATATAGTCCTGTTCTGCCATTTCTCGCTCACTTTCTTTCATATTTTGGTCAAAAAATGTGCAAAAACCGCGGGCATGCCAAATTTGATAGTCCAGGCATACCGTTCCTGCAATTTTAAGTTCTTGTCTTATCCCGGAAATTGCTCGCTGCTGAGTCTTCTGGCCTCAGCGAAAGTTCTTCCCTCTTCCAGCAGCTGCTCGAACAGCTGCTCCTTTTCATGAATGCGCTCTGCGCGCACTACGACCGCTTCCGCACACTCCGGTGGGATCACCAACACGCCGGTATCATCCATCACAACAATGTCGCCGCTGCGAATTTGAACATCTCCGATCTCGACTGGCTCATTAATGCAAACTGTTTGCAGCTTCGGTGCGCTTTTGAGTGGTGTCGCGCCTTTAAAGTACACCGGCAGGCCCAGTGCAGCAATCTCACGAACATCCCGCAATCCACCGTTCACCAGATAGCCGACGATTCCACGGCGAAGCGCACGCCTAGCCAGCAGTGAGCCGCCAGTCGATACATCCGTACGCCCGCCACAGTCGATAACCAGCAGATCATCCTCTCCGGCAAGTTCGTCAATGACTTGAGAATGCTTTGCCATGCCCCTCCCGTCCGCGTCCGCTGCACACTGCATCTGGCGGATTGTCACGGCATAGCCTGCTACAGCGCGCTGTGTCTCGCTGAGTGGTCGAAGCCCCGCCGCCGCGTTGGTCACAGCAAGCCCTTCTGCGGACATTGCATCCGCGATATTCCCAGTTGGCAGCGCACACAGCCTTCTCAGGAGTTCTTTCGATCTTTTCTCCATCGTATTTCCTTTCTGCTCACATACTGCGGAATTTCTCCACTTGTGCCCTCAGGGCGGCAGAGATAACTTTCACATCATAGCAGACCGTTAGGCAACTCACACCGTTCCGCATCAGCTCCTCCGCCCGCCTTGTATCGTTGACCAAAAGGGTTGGAAACTTCCCGTATGCGATAGCTGCTTGTATAATCCGATCCTCTGCTTCAAGCACAATTGGATTTTTTGTATCGCCCATCACACCAAGTGCCTGAGACAGATCCTGCTTTCCGGAAGAAACAAAGTCCACTCCCTGCACTGACAAAATGTCCTCTATATTGCTCAGCCCCTCGCGGCTTTCGATCTGAACCGTCAGGCTGACCGTATCGTTCGCCTCCGCAGCATATGATTTGAGCGAAACTGTTCCGTAGTCCAGAGCCCGCACGACCGAGGCCATGCCGCGTTCGCCGAGCGGAGCGTACTTTACAAGTCCCACTGCACGCAGCGCATCATTCTTTGTCCTTACATCAGGAACGACAATCCCCTGCACACCGATATCCAAAAGGCGCGGAATATCCGTAACCGACGAAACACGGACCTGCGTTGCAAGTCCCGAGGCATCTGCCGCGCGCACCATGTGCGCCACTGTCTGCATATCCAACATCGCATGTTCACAGTCGATCCGGACAAAGTCATAGCCCGCACCCGCCGCAAGCTCAATCACAGTCGGATCCGCTATACTGACATACAAACCGAGCGTCAATTCATGCGCTCTTGCCCTTTGCAGAATATTGGGAACACTCATTTTTTTGCCTCCAGATGTAATAGGTCCCTGAGCAACTCTCCCCTGCTGTAGGAAACAACACTTTGCAAAGCCGCACGGACCACCTTATTTTTACCTTCGATTGATGTGCCTGCGTTGTGCGCTGAAACAATAAGGTTATTTAGTGCGAAGATCGGGTCAGTCAGATCGGCGGATTCCTTTTCCCACACATCTTTCGGCCACAGCCTAAAGGTCGATAAGACAGCAGAACGCGCCGAGTAGTTGCTTCTCCATGCTCTTTCACTTTTATTGAATCGTCTGAAAGAACTCATCCAGCGCAAGCATCGCGCAGCGGAAGGACGGAAAACCTCCCATTGTCAAAACCTGCGTGCAAGCACCTAGGATTTCTCCTTTGCTCGCACCGTGCTGGCTGGCAAGCTTCGCGTGCGCCAAAACGACCTCTGGCTGTAGCCGGATCGCCGCCATGGAAAGGTTAATCAACTCTCTATACTTTCGATCAAGCAGCTCATTTTGGCCGACCAAAAATGTGCGATATTCCGTCACGCGCTTGCTCAATTCGGGATCCATTTCCTCTAAAATCGTCCAATGATTTCTCATAGTGTTTTCTTCCTTTTATTTCCATTCTTTTTATGTAGCTCAGTCCTCAGAGACCATGTCGCTTTCCTCCTCCATGTCGGAACCGACATCTTTTCCCTCTAGAAGGAATGTATAGGCGGCCATAATGGTCAGCAGCACAATCAGCGCTATGTTCTGATATCGCACCAGTGCCTTCGTTATGCCAAAAACGTAGCAGATGATTAGCATCAGAAGAAATATTTTCCATTTTTGGAAGAGAGTCTTCGCTTTTTCGCCAAATTTGTTCATTATACAGCCGCCTCCTTTTTCACGCGAATTCTCTGGCCCAAATAAATCAGCACAAACAGCACCACAGCTGCAATATCCATAACCTTAAACGGAAGGAATCCAAGCACTGCAGTCGCCAGAAGCGCCACGATCTCCATTTTTTTCAGGTGAGTGAGCATGTACCGCTGACAGACCGCCGCAGCGCTGATAAGCATAACGGTCACGACGACCACATCCCATATGACCTGAGGCGCCGTCCCCTGAAGCAGCAAAGCTGGACGGTAAATGAAGCAAAACGGAACGACATAGGCAGCAAGGCCGAGAATAAACGCCTGTACGCCGGTTTTTGCAGGCGATGCTCCGGAAATGCCAGCCGCAGTATACGCCGCCATAGCCACCGGCGGAGTAATCGTACAAACGCAGCCGAAGTAGAAGCAGAACATATGCGCCGCCATCGGTGTAACACCCATCTTAATCAAACTGCTGGCCACGATCGTCGCAACTGTAACATAAACGGACGTAGTGGACATGCCCATGCCCAAATTGATGCTGACGACCGCCGTGAATATCAGCGCGATGGGAAGGATACCCTGACTGATCGTGATAATATAGGAAGCTAGCTTGATGCCAAAGCCGGAAACACTGATGCCGCCAATAATGATACCGGCGACACCCGCTGTCACGGTGACGCCCGCCATGCTGATGACGCCGCGGCTGAAGCATTTTACCATCTTCTTGCCATCCATCTTTACCTCCGATGAAATAACGGAGATAATAAGCAGGAGTATAGTGGCGTGGATTGCCGCATAGCGTGCACTCTTGCCGATGCACAGCAACAACACGATATACAGCAGCGGTGTAATATACGGCCAGCCTTTGCGAATGACAGCCTTGAACTGAGGCAGTTCGCCAGTGCTTCCTTTCAGTCCCAGCTTTCCGGCTCGGAAGTCAACCATAAAATAAACAGAGCCGAAGTAAAAAATTGCTGGGATTGCCGCGCAGAGCGCCAGATAGATATACTGCACGCCAAGGTTTTCCGCCATGATAAAGGCCGCTGCCCCCATCATCGGCGGCATAATCTGGCCACCAGTCGAGGCCACCGCCTCCACCGCGCCGGCGAAGGTCTTATCATAACCGGTCTTTTTCATCAGCGGAATAGTCACACAGCCAGTCGATGCAACATTGGCAATCGCGCTACCAGACAGCGAACCGAACAGCGCGCTGGAAATAACGGCCGCCTTCGCCGGACCGCCGCGGCTTTTGCCCGCAACGGCGAGGGCAAGGTCAATAAAGAATTCTCCCGCGCCGCTGACCTGCAGAATTGCAGCAAAGAACATGAAGTAAATAACATAGTTTGCCATCGCCGTCACAGGAACGCCAATAACGCCGGATGTACGCATAAAAATGTAATCGATCAGTCGCTCATAGGAGACATTCGCACCATGCAACACACCGGGTAAGTTCTGCGCCATAAGGTTTTGCCCGGCAAAGAACAGCGCCAGCAGCACCATCGGCATACCGGTAACGCGGTGCGTTGCAATCAAGAGTACAACCAAATAGACTGTGCCGCAAATAATATCTGCTTGTGTTAAGCGCCCCTGTCGGTTAGCAAAGCCGTTGATGTCAGATAGAATATATGCCAGTACAGCAAGCGCTGCCGCTGAAAAAATATAGTCAAGCACTCGGATCCACGCATGTTTCTCCGCGATTTTCAATGGCTTGAGCATCAGGATCAGAACGACCATGCCAGTCAAATGAACATAGCGGTACGCCGTCGTATTGGGCATTCCCCACATACCGGAGATGATATGAAATGCCGCAAGGTATAGTGCAAAACAACTTACAATCGCCGCGCACACCTTTTTTTCCCGCGCATCAAAGGTATTCAATCTGCCACGCTCCTCTTATTTCGTTTATTTTTAAAGGGGTGCGCGACTGTCATTTGCCGCGCACCCCTTTCATGGAGTTTCACATTCCCCAAACGCAGCCGTAAAAACGGGGGGTGTTCAATCAATACTTAGCACTGATCTCCTTGTAGTATTTCTCCGCGCCGGGATGGAGCTGGAGCGCGCCAAGGCCATTGGCCGGATGTTCGGGGTCCATGAAGCGCGCCGCAGTCGAGGATGCATCCCAAACAACCTGAATGTTTTCCCACATTGCTTTAACAATCTCGTAAACGCTCTCCTCACTCAGAGATGCGCTGCAAAGCACGATGTTCCAAGAACCGATCGTTGTATAGTCCTTGTCCATGCTGTCATAGGATCCGGCAGGAACATCGATGCTGACCCAATTGGTGTGCCTATCAAGGAAGCTCGTAAGGTGTTCCTCCTCAATCGAAACGAACGCAATACCAGGGTTCAGATCGATCTCCTGCAGCCAGCTGGCAGGGTAGGGACCCTGAGTAATCCAAATGTCCACATCGCCGTCCTTCAGCGCGTCGCCACCCTCAGCATAAGCAAGGTAGCTGATGGTGCCGCCAGCCTTTGCGACAGATTCCTCCGTGATTCCGTACTCTTCCTCCAGTAGCGCAAGCGCGACCGTGTTGGACATTGCGCCAGTAGGACCAAGGGCAATGTTTTTGCCCTCAATCTGAGAGAGACTGGTAATATCGGAGTCCTTCAGCGTAACGAAGGTAATGGGGCCAGGATGCGCGGAGAATACCATGCGCAGATCGCTGTAGTCCACACCATCGTCAAACGGAGCATCACCGGCAACCGCAGTTGAAAGCGTCGCGGTGTTCGACCAGCCGAACTGTGCCTCGCCGTTCTGCACAGCATAGATGTTGGCTTGACCGCCGCCGGGGCCTACGCTTGTTGCTATGCCAAGCTTGTCTTCCAAGATAGTATTGACCGCAACGCTCATCGTGTACCACTCGCCGCCAGAATCACTGGCGGCAAAGGTCAGGAACGGGATCTCACTTTTTACAGTATCCGCACCAGAGGCTTCACCGCCGACAGGATCCTCGGGCTGTGTGATTTCCTTTGGGCCACACGCCGTCATAGAAAGGGCCATTGCAAGCGCTAAGAACACGCCCACTGCTCTTGTTAGGTTTTTCATTGTTTCTCCTCATCTTTCTTTTGTTTCTTGTCTAATAGTTGTGATAGGTTTCATACGGGAAAATATTGTTATAAGGTCTTCAGGAAGTCCTCCAGCGCCTCGCAGGCTTCTCGATAGGCCGGAACACCGCCAAGAGACATCGCAGTCGCAAGAACAGCAAAAAGCTCCTCCTTCGTTGCCCCATACTTTTTGGCCGCCGTTTCCGCGTGTGTCCTGACGGCCGGAGCAGAGCGCAGAACGCATGCCATTCCGAATACCAGCAGTTCACGATACTTTACAGGAAGCACCTGATTGCTGTTCGTTAGCGCAGAAAACTGCTTGTATGCCTCTCTACATGCGGGGTTCATCTCATCCATAAGTGTCCAGTGATATCCAGGTGTCGCCATAAGGTCTGTCCTCACTTTCCGAAGTTGCCGCCGTCAAATGGTTTTCACTATAAATGCCGGCATTTACGGTGTTCCATTTGGTTGATGTGTCTAATGTAACATGAATTTCCCTCTCTGTAAAACAGTCTTTTTTTTCGTTTTCTCAAGTTTTTGCTTGTAATAAATTTTTACCTGTATATAATAGCTTATAAGCCTATACGAAAAAACGAAGGGAGGCGCGCAGCACTGTTCTGCACGCAGCTTTACAGTTATGTCCATAAATTTTAACAGTCTGAAATATTTTTTGACTGTCGCGGAGGAACTGAGCGTCACCCGCGCTTCCAGAAAACTCTACATTTCACAGCAGGCTCTTTCCGAACACATTGCCAAAGTAGAAAAGCACTACGGCGTGTCCATGTTCGTGCGCTCGAACCATGGGCGCCGTCTCTCGCTCACACCCTCTGGAGAGCAGCTCGTATTGGTCGCGCGGCAGATACTACAACTCGAACAACAATTTGAGGATTCCTGCAATGTCCTGTCGAGCCGGACAAGAGACACACTTCGTCTCGGTACAACACCAGCGCGCGGCGAACTGCTGATTCCCGGTGCGCTGTACGCCTTCAGCCGCCTTCACCCCGAGATTAAACTCTCCATCCGCACCGGACATTTTGAGCAGCTTCGGCAGGAATTTATCAATGGCGACCTCGATATGCTTCTCGGCTTTGATAAAACACTCCCTACCTGCAATTTTCAGTCCATTGAAATCTCAGAGGAACGCATCTTCTTTGTCTGTCGGCGAGATGTACTGTCTAGCTTCTGCCCCAAGCTTCTTGCTATGCCCTCACCAGTCATTTCCTATGGTGAACTGAAGCTGCTGGACAAACTTCCACTCCTCCTATTTCCCTCAGACAGCTACACACGCCATGTAATCGATCTAATCTTTGAAAAGTCCTCTGTCACCCCTGTTATTGCGATGGAGGCCAGCCAGAGTTCCATGCTTCTCCGCATGGCGCAGCAAGGCATCGGCGCCACTTTTTCACTGGAATCTCTGATCTGCAAAAACCGTCATATGTTTGCCCCAAAACTCTCCTCCCAGATGCTTCTAATTCCACTCGATCTCTCCGAAGCCTGTGTAAAGGTCTCCCTCTTTTTCTTTAAAAACTACAAACTCAAGGCTCCCATTCAGGACCTTGCCCGAGCTATTCAAAATGAATACGAGTCTATGCGCACCGCGCTGCATATCCACAAATAGGCCTTCTTGTTGCCCATTGCTTTCATTAACCGGTGTCTACCCGCTAAAACCCGCGAAGTATGATGCTATTTCCGCTCCGAGGCTTAGCGCAGAGGTCTGCGCCCTTGGTTCTCCGTTGCTTTCCCCTCCCAAATAGCGTATACTATGGGAAAGGCGGCTTTTGAACGGCCGTTGCTGCCGCAAGGCATTTCCCTTCACAGATAGTCGCCCTTTGCAAGGGAAAAATCCTTTACAGACGCAGGAGGACACGGGCATGGAATGGTTCAGGCTGGACGAAAACACAGTCACTGAGCTGGAAAAGCTGCTTGCCGCGGAGCCGTGCAGCGGCGCGGGCGTGATCCTGCGCCTTGCGTGGCGCGCCGGATTGATGCGCGACGAGATCTATGCTCTGCAATGGAAGCAGGTGGACTTCGAGCGCGCGCTGCTCCGCCTCCCCGACCGCGATGTGCCGATGGACGAGGACCTTACACGCTGTCTGCGGCAATGGCAGACCCTTTGCGGGCAATACAGTTCCTATGTCATTGTTAGTGAGCATAAGCGGACGCATATGCTGCCGGAGTCGATCTCGCGGCTGGCGCGCAGCGCGCTCGACCGCGCGGAGCTGACAGGCGTGCGGCTCGCAGACCTGCATTACAATTATATTCTCCGCCAGTCCGCACAGCAGGGCTGGCAGGAGGCGCTGCGTACCTCGGGACTCTCCATCTCCACCTACCGCAGCCGGCCGCGCTACAAAAACGCGCGCAGCAGCGCCAAGGCAAAAAAGGCGTCCTCCCCTGCCCTGCCGCACCGCGAAAAAAGCGAACGGGAACGGCTGCAAGCCGTTTTGAAGGAAAACCGCCTCTCCCCTGCCGGACTTGCCCTTTGGCTGTACTGCGATACCGGCTTACAATATACGGAGATCTCCTCGCTGACATGGGAGCAGGTCGATCTTGAACACCATTTGCTTCACCTCGCCGACCGTGACGAGCCTCTTTCGGCAGAGCTGGTCTCCTTGCTGTGCGAGGTTCTCGAAACGCGCGGGCCGGTCAGCGAGACGCATGTGCTTCTTTCCCCCCATGCACGCAAGCCGATCCCCCGCGCGCGGCTTTCCAACCTGACGAAGGAGCTGTTGGCGAAGAACGGGCTGGACCCCGCTCTTCCGGCGCGGCTCCGTTCGGACGGGGCGCGCGAGAGCCGCAGGCGCAGGCTCCTTGCGTATGCCGCACGGCACGGCGGCATTTCGCTCAAAGCCGCCATGGAGCTGCTCGGCCTTTCCGAGAGCGCCGCGCGGGAGCTGCTCACGCAGCTCATCGCCGAGGGGCAGCTGACGCGCGACCATTCCGTCTACCGTCCCGTCGGCGCGGAAACGACCGCGGCGCAGAGGGCGTCGCGGATACGGGCCGCCCTCGCAGAACACGGCCCCTGCAGCGCCCGCGCGCTGTCGGAGCGGCTCGGCATGGCGCCGCGCATGATCCAGCGCGCGCTGGAGCCGATGCTCGCGCGCGGCGAGATCGCAAAGGAGGCGGATATGTCCCGCCCCGGTCACCCCCTGAGCTATACGCTTATCCGCTCTTGAGCATCGACTATCGGGCCGTCTTCGGGCGGTCCGAAATTTTTTCATTTGGGTACATCGGCTTTCTTTTGCCGCATAGAAGCTCTTTCGGTGCAGCGAAGTCTGCCGGTCTCCCGACTGACAGCTGCTTTACAGGCGCGGTCGCCCGCAGCCTCTCCCTACCTGTGTTGTACAGAAGAAAACATGGCTGGAAATACTGCTTAAACGCCATTACAAAACAGATCGGTACAGCTGCCTACGTCGTCAGTATTACAGAGGCTTGGATGACCCCCACTACCCTCCTGGTCATCTCTTTTCTGGTTTGTAAAAACCCAGCTTCCCTATGCTTTGACCTGTGCCGCAATCGGCTGCATCGGGTATCTGATCATTGGCCTCACGTTGTAATCCCTCTGTTTTTCATTTCATACCGTACCAACTTCTCTTTCTCGGCAAAGGCGCTCGGAGAGCCTCCCCCTCTCTCCGGGCGCTTTTGCTTCTCTGCGTCCCCTCCATTTCAATGGCATACGCATTTGTGTCGTCCCGTACCATATGCCTATGCCAAGGATGCTAAGGCTTACATGGTCGATGTTGCCGGTGCGGTGAGCGAGATCGCTATCTCCTCCATCGCGGACGATACCAACAACAGCGTTTGGTTCCAGCTCGACGATGACGGCATGATCGAGACCCTTTATGTCGAGATCGTGGACGCTCCCACCAGTGTTGATGGCGAGACCACTGCGAATGCCACTGCCACGCTTACAAGCAATAGAGGTACCATCACCCTGAAGGTGAAGAATACGTCCTCCACCACCGCTACGACTGCCTGGTCCGCTCAGATGCAGATCAAGAACACCCAGACCGGTCTTGTGACCTATGTCGATATGGGCAGCGGCGCTGCGCTTGCCGCCAACGCTGATAATAGCGAAAAGACGATCACCGGCAACTCCATCAACCTCTATCAGGCCCTCGTTACCATCAACGGCGTGACCATCGCGTCCAACCAGATCGCGGGTTAAGCCAACGGTATCGATCGACGCTCAACCTGAGCAAACAAGCGAAAAAAGAAGCCCCCGCCCCGCTCGAAAGAGCGGGGCGGGGGTGTTTACGCATTTACCTGTCAGCCTTTCGGCTGTCAGCTAAATTTGTCAGCAGTACCTTAGTAAACGTAGATGGTCTCAACGTTCTTGGTCACGCCGGAGGAGTCCTTGGCGAGAACAATGATACCAGCGTTGCCGTTGGCCTCATACTTGTTATCGTCAACATAGACGGTCTGGGCATTCTCCATATTGTACCAAGTGGTGCCGCCATCAACGCTAATCAGGTTGCCGGAGACGGTCATGGTGCCGGTCTTGAAGCGAGCGCTGAACTGGGCATTGGAAGGATCGATCCAGTTGGCGTTCTTGGTGGTGTTGTCAGAAGCGTACTGATACAGGCCGCTCTGAGCGAAGCTGTCGGTGGAGGTCAGAGTGATCTCGGAACCGTCGGGCTGAATACCGGTGTACTGGTACTTGGTCTTGGAACCGTCGAGGATAACGGTAACGTCGGAAGACTTGACGTAAACATAGTTGGAAACGTCAGCAGTCAGACCGCCGGTAACGGTAGCGAAGACGATCTTAGCGATACCGTTGGAGGAGGACTTGCCGGAAACGACCGCACGGAAGTCGTCCAGATCGGTGGCGCCCAGAGAAGCAGTGCCGGTATAGACCTTAGCAACCTTGGCATCGTCATCATAAACAACGATGGCAACGTCGTTCTGGAACAGGATGGTCTTGCCGCCAGCAGCAGCAACGGAGGTGTCGTTCTTGTCGATCACGTTCGTGCCGTTGTCAGCGAGCAGAGTGGTGCTGCCATCCGCCAGAGTCTCGAACTTGGTCTCGAGGGTCATGGTAGTGCCGTCCAGCGTGTAGCCGAAGACGCCGGTAGTGGTGAGCCAACCGTTGAGGTCAGAAGTACCAAGGAGAGCAGTAGCAGAAGCATCATAGACCAGGATATTAGTACCCTTGACAACATAGTCATTCGCGGCGAGATTGGTGCCAGCCTTGTTGGCAGCCGGGGTGGTGGTCACAACATTGCTGCTGGTGCTCTTGAGCTTCTCAAGCTCGACGCTGTACACGCCGACGGTGCCGTCAGCGAGGACCGCACGAACCTCGAGAGAGGGGGTCGTACCGTCGACCGTGGTGCTGGTCTTGGCGTTGACGCCAACAACGTAGGCATAGTCGGTGGAGGCCGCAGCGGCGGTGGTCTTCACGATGTAGCCATACTGGTCAACATAGTAGGTATTGGTGGTCTTGGAGCTGTTGGCAAAGTCAGCCATAGCGACCGCATCAGAACCATCGCTCACGCCGGTACCGACCGTGTACTTGGTGCCGTTGACGGTAATGACCTTATCAGAAGCATTCTTCGCGCTCTGAGCGCCGGTGAAGTTGGTGGTGGGATAAACGTAAACGAGGCTGCCGGAAATCTTGGCAACAGTCACGATAGCGCCCTTGACGGGAGCGGTCTCGAAGACGATCTGATCGTCCTTGTCAGGATCGGTGAAGGTCTTGTAGGGAGTGCTGCCTGCATCGGTCTTGAGGGTGTAGGTGGTCTCGTCGCCCTTGGCGTTGGTGACAACCTTGGTGACCTCGGCCACGGTGTAGTTGATCACAACGATGTCGGTGATGACGTTGGAGGAGTTGGTGTAAATCTCAACAGCCTTGCCGTTCTCGGTCAGAGCAGCAATGTAGGCGGCAGTGTTGGTGACGCCGGTAGGATCGGTGGTACTGGTCTTGCCGGAGGCAACGGTGACCAGAGTGAGATCGAGCGCGGCGCTGGTGATCGTGGTGTCAGCGATCTTGACCTTATCAACATCGGAAGCAGTATTCTTGTCGAAGTAGATGCCGCTCATGGCCTTGGCAACGTCAGCAGCCTTGGTCTTGGCGGTGAAGGTGATCTTCGCGCTGTCGGCAGCGGTAGCGACGGTCTTGCCGTCATAGGTCCAGCTGTGGGCGGGACGGCTGAAGTCATTGTCAGCGCCGGAAGCGGTGTAGGACAGCTTTTCCTTGTAGAGCTTCTCGCCGAGCTGGACGGTAGCGTCACCGTTGGCGTTCACAGCGTCGGAAATGTTGTCTTTGTAACCGATGCTGGTGCCCCAAACCTTAGCGGAGGCCTTCTTGGCGCCGGTGATGATGGTGACATCGCCCGCGGTGATGGTGGAGCCCTTGTCGTCGTACTCGACGCAGGTGGCCTTGAGAGCGTTCAGAGCGAACTGAGCGGCCTCCTCACGGGTGAGGACGGCGGAGCCGAGCTTGCTGGTGCCCTTGGAGATGGAGTTGCTCTCCATCAGCTTGGCGACCTTGATCTCCCAGGAGCTGCCGGTCATCTCTTCGATCTTCTGATCGTAACCGAGAGCGCAGAGGAGCATCTTGCCGAACTGATAGCCGGTGACCTTCTCGTCGGGAGCGAACTTCTTGTCGCCCACACCGGAGACATAACCAGCGTCAGCGCAGTACGCAACGTACTTCGCAGCCCAGTTGTTGGCGGACAGGTCGGAGAAGACCTGAACGGCAGGCAGAGCCTCGGCGACATCCTTGCCCAGGTCGAGGTAAGCAATGATCTTGCAGGCCTGCGCACGGGTCAGGGTGTCGGTGGCGCCGAATTCGCCGTTGTCATAACCGGCGAGGACGCCAACGGCGGCCATAACGTCGACAGCTTCCTTGTTGCTGATCTTGTCAGCATCCTTGAAAGCTGCGTTGCTGATGGTGACGAGGGACATGGTCATGACCAGCGCCAGCA
>ENA-UOJJ01003335-UOJJ01003335.1-human-gut-metagenome-genome-assembly--contig:-CS66-NODE-3335-length-17608-cov-5.107959_pt1 | contig 17608 bp, 9 predicted proteins | sample MGYA00242343_ERZ723890 | MGnify/ENA metagenome assembly ERZ723890 | reverse complement strand
TTGAAATTGCGGCGCCCTCCACGACCATCCCGAAAACAAAAATCAAAATAGCATTTCCACCGATGTTTAAGAAATTGGAAATGATGGAAATGATCATTGGTTCCCTGCTGTTATTCTGGGCGCGCATGATCGAGGCCCCGGCATCATACAGTCCGATAAAAGGAAAGGATAACAGGGTAAATAGAAAATAAATTTGAGAATTTGTCATGACATCTGTCTCCACGGCACCGAAAATGACGTGAAGCAGCGGACCACGGAATAAAAGGCAGATGGCAGACAATGTCACGGATAAAACGGTCATGACAAAAAGCACCTGTCTGGCTGATTCATTGGCAGCTTTTTTGCTGCTGCTCCCAAGATACTGGGAACACAGGATCGCACCTCCTGCAGCGAGTGCGGAGAGTGCCTGAATGACTAAAATATTGATGGAATCCACGAGGGATACTGCAGAAATGGCGGCAGAGCCGACGTTGCTGACCATCATTGTGTCGGCAGTTCCCATCAGGGAGGAAAGCAGCTGCTCAACGATGATCGGAACCAATAGTTTCCGCAGATCCTGATTGCTGTATAAATGTGCATCAGATGTACTCGTTTTCGTAAAGATCTTATTTTTCACACCAATCTCCATATCTATATGATTTTTTGAAAGACAAATTTCTTCCTTATATATTTTCCGAAGGTTATTCTAGCACCTTAGTCACGGTTTTTCCATAATAATAAAAAAATAATTCTTTGTTTTTTCATGGAAACAGTGTATAATCGATAAAGATTATCAATATCAACACGAAGGATAAAGAAAAATGACGCTAAAAGAATTAGAAATCGGAAAAAGTGCTGTGATTAAAGTAGTCGGGGGAGAAGGGGCATTAAGACAGCATTTTTTAGATATGGGAGTAATACCGGGGGCAGAGGTAACCGTCATTAAATTTGCACCGATGGGAGATCCGATGGAACTGCAGATTCATGGATATGAGCTGACACTGCGGCTTTCGGATGCGGAGCAGATTGAAATTGAACTGATCAGTGAGCGCTCGCGCAGACATGAAGGTGCAAAAAACATCAATCAGTCCGTGCATCCGGGATTTGGGGAAGAAGGAAAGTACCATGTGAAGGGAGACGGAAAGCCGCTGCCGGAGCAGGAAAAGCTGACCTATGCACTTGTCGGGAACCAGAACTGCGGAAAGACAACACTGTTTAACCAGTTGACCGGTTCTAACCAGCATATAGGCAATTTTCCGGGAGTGACGGTCGACAGGAAAGACGGAGCGATAAAAGGTCATCCAAACACGTCGGTAACCGATCTGCCAGGCATTTATTCAATGTCACCATACAGCAGTGAGGAGATCGTTTCGAGAAATTTTGTGCTTGAAGATAAGCCGAAAGCGATGATCAATATTATCGATGCAACCAACATCGAGCGCAATCTGTACCTGACGATGCAGCTTTTGGAGATGGATATTCCGATGGTCATTGCATTAAATATGATGGATGAGATGACCGGAAACTCTGGTTCTGTGGATGTCAATGGCATGGAGGCAATGCTTGGTGTGCCGGTTGTCCCGATCTCAGCGGCAAAAAATGAAGGTGTGGATGAGCTGGTACGTCATGCGCTTCACATTGCAAAATATCAGGAACGTCCGGGAAGGCAGGATTTTTGTGATGAGAGTGACTTTGGAGGAGCCGTGCACCGCTGTATCCATGCAGTTTCGCATCTGATCGAGGACCATGCGAAAGAAGCGCAGATACCGATCCGTTTTGCAGCTTCGAAAATCATTGAAGGGGATCATCTGATCTTAGAAAAACTGCATCTGGATGAAAATGAAAAAGAGGCGATCGAACATCTGATCGTTCAGATGGAAAAAGAGCGTGGACTTGACCGGAGTGCAGCGATCGCAGATATGCGTTTTACCTTTATTGAAAAAGTCTGTGAAAAGACAGTAGTAAAACCCAAAGAGAGCAGGGAAAGGATACGAAGCGAGAAAATTGACCGTATCCTGACCGGAAAATATACGGCAATCCCTTGTTTTATCGGTATCATGCTGATCGTGTTTTATCTTACGTTTCATGTAATAGGAGCGGGACTACAGAATCTTTTACAGATGGGGATTGATGCGCTGACAGCAGCAGTGGATCAGCTCCTTTCTGCTGCAGGTGTCAATGAAGTGTTGCATGACCTTATAATTGATGGTATTTTTACAGGAGTTGGAAGCATTTTAAGTTTTCTTCCGATCGTTGTGACGCTGTTTTTCTTCCTGTCTCTGATGGAGGACAGTGGATATATTGCCCGTGTTGCATTTTTTATGGATAAGTTATTACGAAAGATCGGACTCTCTGGAAGAAGTATCGTTCCGATGCTGATCGGTTTTGGCTGTACGGTTCCGGCAGTAATGGCAACTCGTACACTGCCAAGTGAGCGTGACCGTAAAATGACGATCTTACTGACACCATTTATGAGTTGTTCGGCAAAACTGCCGATCTATGCGTTTTTTGTCAGCGCATTTTTCCCGGAGTATGGAGCACTTGTGATGTGTGCACTGTATTTAGGCGGAATTGTGATCGGTATTTTGGTGGCACTGCTTTACCGCAAGACACTGTTTCGCGGGGATGCGGTTCCGTTTGTCATGGAACTGCCGAATTACCGTCTGCCGGGGTTAAAAAATGTCATGCAGCTTTTATGGGAAAAAGCAAAAGACTTTTTACAGAAAGCGTTTACGGTTATTTTCCTTGCAACGATCTGTATCTGGTTTTTGCAGAAATTTGATATTCATTTTAATATTGTAAATGATTCGAAAGACAGCATGCTTGCACTGATTTCGAATGGATTAGTTCCATTATTTGCTCCGTTAGGACTTGGGGACTGGCGTATCTGTACATCCCTGATCAGTGGTGTGATGGCAAAGGAGAGTGTGATCTCAACGCTTGAGATTTTATTTGGAGGTAATGTGCAGGCAGCGCTATCTGATGCGGCAGCAGCATCACTTCTGGTATTCAGTCTGCTTTATACACCGTGTGTTGCGGCACTTGCGTCAATCCGCCGTGAACTTGGAAGAAAATGGGTGGCAGGTGTGATCGTATGGCAGTGCCTTGTCGCCTGGGTGGCAGCATTTCTCGTGCACGGGCTTGCTCTGCTTTTCTAAGAAAGTGGATTGCAGTCTGTGTGAGACTGTATTAATATATGGTATAGAAAAGGCGAGAATGAGGCAGTAGTGTGTAAATGTCTCAGAAAAGAGGAGTTGTATGACGGAGAAAAAATTTGTGGCACTGACCTTTGATGACGGACCGACACCGGGAATTACGGATCAGGTATTGGATGTGCTTAAGGAAAACGATATCGTGGCAAGTTTTTTTCTGATTGGACAGAAAATTACAGAGCAGTCGGAGTACCTGATCCGGCGTGCATATGATATGGGGTGTTCAATCGAAAATCACTCCAAAACGCATCCGGGGATGCCGGAACTTAATGACCGGGAGATTTTGGACGAGGTCAGCTATACGACGGAACAGATCGTGCGTATCACGGGAGAAAAACCGGAGTTCTTCCGGCCTCCGTATATCAGTTATAACCAGAAAATGTATGATCTGATTGATCTTACTTTTATCTGCGGATATGGCTGTGAGGACTGGGAGCCTTCTGTGACAGCGAAAGAGCGGGCAGACAGGATCCTTCGGGATGCGAAGCCCGGATTTATTATCTTACTGCATGATATGGAAGGCAATACGCAGACAGTTGAGGCAATAAAGACGATCATTCCTGCTTTAAAAGAACAGGGCTATGAATTTGTCACAGTCAGGGATCTGTTTCGAAAGAGCGGCATTGTTCCACAGAGAAATGTGATCTATATGGGTGCGGATGAAGTGAGAAATAATTATGAATAAAATATTTATAAACTATTAGCACTCTCTATTGACGAGTGCTAAAACAAGTGCTATAGTATGATTGCAATAAAAATAAAAACTAAAATCCCAAACAGGAAAGCGAAGCACATCGCCATGGGAGAGATAGATTACCGGGATGACCGGGGAAAACAGAGAGGCGATGCGTGATGTCTCTCTGTTTTTGTTTTGATTGGAGGTAGTGCGATCATGAAAAGAGATTATTATGAGGTACTTGGAATTGATAAAAATGCGGATGCGTCCGCGATAAAGAAAGCATATCGGAAACTTGCAAAAAAATATCATCCGGATACGAATAAAGACGATCCGAACGCAGAACAGAAGTTTAAGGAAGTCACGGAAGCATATTCTGTGTTAAATGATCCGGAGAAAAAGAAACTTTACGATCAGTACGGAATGGCTGCATTTGAGGAAGGATTCTCGGAGGAGCAGGCAAGGCGTGCTGCAAATGGAGGAGGATTTTCCGGGTTTCATTTTGAAAACGGCGAGGCGGGTGATTTCTGGGACGATATGTTTGGCCAGTTCTTTGGAGGAAACAGCAGGGGTAATGCATCGGGGCATGGCTTTGGCGGAGACAGGTTTTACCGGGAATTTACCGGAGGAAACAGCGGCAGCCACTTTCGCGGAGGGCGCGATGTGGAAGCGGAGGTGACGGTGGATTTTGATGAGGCAGCACTTGGCTGTGAGAAGGTCATAAGATTAAGTGGCAGTGACGGAAAAATCCAGTCATTTAAAGTGCGCATACCGGCGGGCATGGATGACGGGGAACAGTTAAGGCTGAAAGGCAAAGGTCATACCGGTGCTGACGGTACCACCGGCGATCTGTTCTTAAAGATAAAGATCCGTCCAAAGAATGGCTGCGAGCGGAAAGGACTTGATGTTTATACGACCGTTACGATCCCGTATGTGACAGCAGCACTTGGCGGAAAAGCAAGAATCCATACACTCTACGGGGATGTGGACTGCAATATCAAGGGCGGAACGCAGGATGGAAGCAAGATCAGGCTGCGCGGAAAAGGGATCGTTTCCAGAAAGAATCCGTCCATACACGGAGACCAGTATGTGAAAGTACAGATCCAGGTTCCGAAATACTTAAGCCCGGAGGCAAAGAAAAAATTACAGGCATACAGCATGATGTGTTAAAGAAAACAGCTGTTAGTCCGACATATGGTTTGACAAAAATGCCGCACGGTTTACCAGACTGTGCGGTTATTTTTGTGTCTTTATATTATTCCTGCCGAATGTGTATCCGGCGGTTTTCCTTAAAAGTATAAAGATGGACAACAGTGCCGTGACCGCCTGACTGACAAGGATTCCCCAAAGATAGCTTCTGATTCCCCAGACCGGGACAGCGAGCAGGACAAACAGGATCCGGATCGTGCAGGAGACCAGGTTTAATTCAAAGGTGATGCCGGGATGACCAAGCCCATGCAGGATACTGCTTAAGGTAGAACTGAGATACAGAAACGGACAGAGCCAGCCGAGCGTTGCGATAAAGGTCCCGGCAAGCGCATTGTTAAATAAAAAATTGCCGAGAAAATTTCCGGTGACAAGAAATCCCGCGGTCGAGAGAAAGCCAAGTAAAAGGCAGGACTCGATCGTTTTTTTTATGGTGTAGAGGATCTTATTTCTTTTCCCGGCGGCCTGTGCCTCTGATATAGTCGGGAGCAGAAGAACAGACACGGAGTTTGTGATCACGGACGGAAACATGATGACAGACATTGCCATTCCGGTGAGAATCCCATAAACACTGAGTGCTTCCGACTGGGTATAGCCGAAAGCTAACAGGCGGTTTGGCAGCATGACATTTTCAAACCCTGCAAATAAATTTAGAACGATCCTGTTTGAGGTTAAGGGAACTGCCATGGAGAGCAGATTTTTGGTGCAGGTATAGAGATTTTTCCTGCTTTTGCCGGGGGTGCGCCGGTTTCCATCGGAGATCCGGAAAACACTGACCGATACCAGTGTGCTCGCCGCCTCGCCGCAGACGATTCCCCAGACGACCATGGAAAGCGTTAAAGATTTTCCTTCGCTGACGGCGATCTGGTACATCAGGTAAACGCTTCCAACGCGGGCGAACTGTTCGGTCAACTGGCAGAGTGAAGGGACAGCCGTTTTTTTCAGACCATAATAATAACCGTTGATACAGGCATGGATACAGCATGGGATAAAGGAAAAGGAGAGCACAGCAAGGAGCGGCGTGCACCGCTTATCACCAAGCCAGGAAACAGCAATAAAATCCGCATAATGATAGAGAAAAAAGCTGCAGAGTGTGGAAAGGCATAAGGAGATAAAAAGCCCGATCGAAAGATAGGTTTTGGCACCGGCATCATTTTTTCTTCCAACTTCCATGGAAACGAATTTGGATATGGAGGTCTGGATCCCTGCAGCGGTAAATGCAAAACAGATGGCGGTTACAGGAGCGATGAGCTGATAAATGCCGAGACCTTCTGCACCAATGGTACGCGATAAGAATATCCTATAGAAGAAACCTATGATGCGGGTGAGGATTCCGGCGAGGGTGAGAAAGAGGGTTCCGGTTAAAAGTGTACTTTTGGTGGAATATATTTTTTTCAATAGAAACCTCCAAAGTCTGCCGGAAAATCCGGACTTAGTTCATTTTAATATATGAAGGAAGTGGAGAGAAAATGAGTTCGATTGAAAATAAAGGAAAGGTAATTTATTTAGATAATGCCGCGACAACAAAGATGTCAGAGGAAGTAAAAGAGGCGATGGATCCGTATCTGGAAGAAAAATTTGGAAACGCATCCACAATGTATGGATATGGGGAAACATCAAGACAGGCGTTAGAAAAGGCAAGGAAAACAATTGCCGGTACACTGGAGGCAAAACCGTCAGAAATTTTTTTTACATCCGGTGGTTCGGAGTCGGACAACTGGGCAGTAAAATGTATTGCAGGAGAGTATAAGCACAAGGGAAAACACATCATTACAAGCAAAATAGAACATCATGCAATCTTAAATTCCTGTAAATATTTAGAGGAACTAGGATATGAAGTGACCTATCTGGACGTGGATGAATATGGAATGGTATCACCGGAAGCAGTATATCATGCAATCCGGGAGGATACGACACTGATTACGATCATGTTTGGAAATAATGAGGTGGGGACGATCGAACCGGTTTTTTCTATCGGCAAAATCGCGCGGGAAAAGGATGTACTGTTTCACACGGATGCCGTGCAGGCATATGCGCAGGTGCCAATCTCAGTGCGTCATTATCCGGTGGATCTTTTGAGTGCGAGTGCCCATAAATTTCACGGGCCAAAAGGTGTTGGGTTTTTATATATCAGGGAAGGCGTGCAGATCCCATCCTTTATCCACGGTGGTTCACAGGAAAAAGGAAAACGTGCCGGAACGGAGAATATTGCCGGGATCGTCGGGATGGGGAAGGCGGCGGAGCTTGCTGCAAAAGGTATGCGGGCCGGAATGTACCGGGAGACGATGCTGCGCAATTATCTGATCGAAAAGATCGTGCATGAGATTCCGGATGTCCGTGTCAACGGTCACAGGACGAAAAGACTTCCCGGAAATGTATCTGTCAGTTTCAAGGGAGTGGACGGGGCATCTTTGCTGATCCTTTTAGATGAGGATGGGATCTGTGCCTCCGGGGGTTCTGCATGTAATACAGGTGAAAGCAGGATTTCTTATGTGATAAAAGAACTTGGGGTGCCGGAGGATTATGCAGCAGGAACGGTCCGGATGACACTCAGCAGAGATACGGGTCGGTCGGATATCGATGCGGCGGTAGAGTCCTTGAAACGCAATATCGATAGACTGAGAGACTAAGGATTGGATGCTTATAAAATTTGATATGCAGTGTGAAAAATAACATTTTTAACATGCAAGATTTGTGCTTATGCACAGACTTGATATGCGCAAAAGACAGCGTAAAAATGGGGATTTTATGAAAATATGTGCGATAAAAATAAAATATCAGGAAAATAAACGTACAGAAAAAAGAATGGTATGTTACAATAGAAAAAACAAAAGAAAATGGAGAAAACAATGAGACCGGAATATATTTTTATGGATCTGGATGGAACGATTTCAGATCCGAAAGAGGGAATCACAAAGGCGGTGGCACATGCACTTTCGTATTATGGAATCCAGGTTGAAAATTTAGATACATTAGAGAAGTTTATTGGACCACCGCTTCTGGATTCTTTTCAGGATTTTTATGGATTTTCAGAGGAACAGAGCCGGGAGGCAGTCGGAAAATACAGGGAATATTTCAGCAGGCAGGGCCTTTTTGAGAATGTTTTGTATGATGGAATGAAAGAATTACTTGCGGAAGTTGCTTCACTGGGAAAAAAGATTGTGATCGCGACATCAAAACCGGAAGTATATACTGTACAGATCCTTAAGTATTTTGAAATTGAGCAATATTTTTATTTTTTTGCAGGAAGTACATTAGACGGCAGCAGAAGTAAAAAAGGTGATGTGATCCGCTACGCTCTGGATTCACTTAAAATCACTGCTGATCAGGCAGTAATGGTGGGAGACAGAAAACATGATGTGATTGGTGCAAAAGAAAATGGCATGTATGTGATCGGTGTTTTGTATGGCTATGGTGACAGAATGGAACTTGAAACTGCCGGGGCAGACTGTATTGTTGCGGATGTGAATGAATTGAAAGTAAAATTAAATAATATATAAGTAAAATTAGCTAAAATCACAACTAAATATATGGGAAAATGGTACTGAATCATATAAAAGAACTTGACGGCAGCAGAGTACTGTGGTAAAGTGAAAATGATTATTTACAAAACAAGGAGGAAAATCCTCTGCTCCTGCAAAGGCAGTCGCATTTTGCTCCGCAAAACAAGGAGGATTGGTTATGAAAACCAGAAAAACATTTTTTCACAGAGCTGTTTGCATGTTTTTGACAGCAGTTATGGCAGTTACGTTATTTACAGTGGCAGCTCCGACAGAAGCACAGGCAGCCGGACTTTCTTTTAAAGGGAATGGAAAGTCTACAGTTACAATTAAAGATACACAGTGTTATAGCGGACGGAATTTGAAGGTAAATTATATCAAATTCAAACCATCCGTGACGGGTACGGTAACTTTAAAGTTTGACTGCAGTTCTTCTTATTACAATAATTCCAAGGGGTATGTTACATTTTGCAATAAAAATAAAAAGACGATCGGTCAGAAAAATGAAATCTGGAGAAATGATTATGCCGGCAAGATTTACAATACCACAACGTATGGTGTAAAGAAGAATACTACATATTATTTTGCAGTGCAGTGTAATGCAGGTACAAAAATCACAGCTACTGTAAAAGCTATTAAAGATTCATCTGCAAGTTCAAAATCAAAAGCAAAAACACTTTCAAAAGGAAAGAAAGTGACAGGTGTTATTGCATACGGTGACAGTAAGGCAGACTGGTATAAAATCAAACTGACTAAGAGTGCTAAATTGAATCTGTATTATCTCGCAAACACAAATGGAACAAATGAAAAAAATGGTTTTAAGATAACTTTCTATAATAAAGATGGAAAAGTATTTTCTGGTAAAAACAATGGAAAAAAAGTTTCTGCTATTTCAAAAGTTACCAGATTATATCCGGAAGATGGATGGTATATCAGTTTGGCAAATGGTGGAACAAAATTTGATCTGCCGTCTGGTACATACTACATCAAGGTAGAGCGTATGAGCAAAGCGTCATCTGGTTCTTATACATTAAAATGGACCACATTTTAGGAAAAATTAAAAACAGCACTGCCAGATCTTATTCTGGTCAGTGCTATTTTTTTAGTTATCGTTCTCATCGTCAGAAGACATATTATATACCTGACGTTTTCTTGCCATCTCATCATTTTCAAGATACTCATCGTAAGTAGAAACTTTATCGATGAATGTTCCGTCCGGCAGGAACTCGATGATCCTGTTTGCAGTTGTCTGAACGACCTGATGGTCACGGGAAGCAAAAAGTACAACACCCGGGAATTTGATCAGTCCGTTGTTTAATGCGGTGATAGATTCCATATCCAGATGGTCAGTCGGCTCATCTAAGATCAGGACGTTCGTAGCCATGATCATCATGCGGGAGAGCAGTACACGCACCTTCTCACCACCGGAGAGAACACGCATCTTTTTCGTTCCGTCTTCGCCTGCGAAAAGCATACGGCCAAGGAATCCACGTACATAAGTTGCATCTTTGATTTCGGAGTATTGTGTCAGCCAGTCAACGATCAGAAGATCGGTATCAAAGATCTCTGTGTTATCTTTCGGGAAATAGGACTGGCTTGTGGTAACACCCCATTTGTAAGAACCGGAATCCGGCTCCATTTCACCGGTCAGGATCTTAAAGAGTGTTGTTTTTGCAAGCTCGTTGCCGCCGACAAAGGCGATCTTGTCATCGTGTCCAACGATAAAAGATACATTATCAAGAACTTTAACACCATCGATGGTTTTTGTGATGCCTTCTACCGACAAAACCTCATTACCGATCTCACGGCTCGGACGGAAATCGATGTATGGATATTTACGGCTGGAAGGACGGATCTCATCTAACTGGATCTTCTCTAAAGCACGTTTTCTGGAAGTAGCCTGTTTGGATTTGGAAGCGTTTGCAGAGAAACGGGAGATAAAGTCCTGTAACTCTTTGATCTTCTCCTCTTTCTTCTTGTTGGCTTCTTTCATCTGTTTTACAAGAAGCTGGCTGGACTCATACCAGAAATCGTAGTTACCTGCATACAGCTGGATCTTGCCGTAATCAATATCTGCAATATTGGTGCAGACTTTGTTTAAGAAATAACGGTCATGGGATACCACGATGACTGTATTTTCGAAGTTGATCAAAAACTCCTCTAACCAGTTGATCGCATCGAGATCTAAGTGGTTGGTCGGCTCATCTAAAAGAAGGATATCCGGATTACCGAACAATGCCTGTGCGAGTAAGACCTTGACTTTTAAAGGACCAGGCATATCGCCCATCTGTGTATAATGTTCTTCGGTCGGAATACCAAGACCGTTGAGAAGTGTTGCAGCGTCAGATTCTGCATTCCATCCGTCCATATCGGCAAACTCTGCTTCAAGTTCACTCGCACGGATACCATCCTCATCCGTAAAGTCTTCTTTCATGTAAATGGCATCTTTTTCTTTCATGATGTCATAGAGGCGTTTGTTACCCATGATGACAGTATCGAGAACCCTATATTCATCATATTTGAAGTGACCCTGCTGCAGGAAAGAAAGACGCTGGCCGGGTGTGATCGTAACGTCACCTCCGGTTGGTTCTAACTGACCGGATAAAATTTTTAAAAAGGTGGACTTTCCGGCACCGTTTGCACCGATAAGACCGTAACAGTTTCCCTCAGTAAACTTAATATTGACGTCCTCGAACAGGGCTTTTTTGCCGATCCGAAGCGTAACGTTATTTGCACTGATCATAGTTGTTATTCTCCTGATTTGTTAATATTGATTGTGCGGATGCTGTTGCAAACCGCCATTATACCGTAATTGCACCAATTCGTATCATACTAGAAAAGTGGGGAGATTGCAACCGAAACTTCCTATTTTTATGGGAAAACACCAAGTTTTGGAAATTACATGGATTTTGGAAGAAGGATGATATATAATGAACGCAAGAGAGTCAACATGCCTGCATGATTGACGAACGGTGAATGGGATCATGTGCTGGTTCTGCGCATGATATAATGAACGCAAGAGAGTCAACATGCTTGAAAACAGGTTTTTACATACGCGAATGGAGAAAAAATGGAGAAGGAAAATAGAAAGGGACTGATCTATGAGTTTCCGATGGGGGTTGCAGTATTAAAAGGTGGACATTCATTGCAGATCGATATCGCAAATGCGGAGTTTATGAAGGCGATAGGACATGGGGAACAGGCGGAACCGGACAGGAACCGTGACTTTTACGACTGTGTTTATCTGCAGGATGCAGGTGCCTTTGAAGACATGATTGAAAAATGCCGGGAACAGAAAAGGGCGGAAGAGATCGAGGTAAGAATTATTTCAGGGCAGGGGCAGATCTGCTGGGTAAAATTCTGGTGCAGTATCTATTATTATAAGGATGCCGTGCCGTATTACCTTTTGATCTGTAAGAATACCAATGACAGGAAAGAACTGGAAGATGAGCTGCTTTTATTAAATGAACAGTATTCCATGTTAGAGGAAGTGACGGATGATGTACCTTTTGAGTACGATGTGAAAGGAAAAAGATTCCGGATTCCGCACAAATACCATATCAATGGACGTCTGCAAAAAGATGATCAGGATTATATGGAAATTGAAAAGTGGCTTGCTTTTATCCATAAAGATGAACAGACGTTATACCGGGAAGTGATTCAGAATGCATCCGAAAGGGAGATGTCAGGTTCATTTGACTACCGGATGAATACAGCCCTTGGAGGAGGAATACCACAATATTGCTGGTACCGGACCGTGTACCGGAGTATCCGGGGCACAAACGGAAAAATTTTAAAGATCATTGGAAGAAGTTATGATATCAGTTCTGACAGAAAGATACAGGAGCAGCTTTCCGAAGAGATGCGCAGAGATCCGCTGACGCATCTTTACAATAAAGTTGCAACCGGTGAGGAAGCGGAGAGAATACTGAAGGAGTATCCGGAAGGAACACATGTATTGTTTCTGATCGATATCGATAATTTTAAAAGTATTAATGATACGTTCGGACATACGGTGGGGGATACGGTGATTTCAGATATTGCTTCGGCTTTAGAAGAACAGTTTCCGGATCATAAACTGGTGGGAAGAGTCGGCGGGGATGAATTTCTTGTACTGATGGATAATACGACTTTAAAACAGGCGGAACAAAAGGCAAAAGAACTCTGCAGACATGGAGAAAAAAAACTGGTCGGGGATGATGCGGTCATACATGTGACGATGAGTGTGGGACTTGCGGTGTCCGGGCAGGATGGAAATTGTTATACAGAGCTGTTTGACCAGGCAGACCGTGCAATGTACGCGATCAAACGTAGTGGAAAAAGCAATTATGCATTTGCGGGGAAAAATAAGACAGTTCATATGAAACGCAATATTGATACCTGTGGGAAAGATGTAGATTATGAAAAAAAGCAGGGGATGGACAAAGAATTTTTAAATACGGCATTTCTGCTTTTATCTCATGCGAGAGATATGAATGGTTCCCTGAATGTGCTGCTTGAAAGAATCGGCAGGCGGTATCATCTGGATATGGTGGCAGTTTTTGAATATGATGAAAAAATTTCGCAGATGACGCTGACCAATTACTGGAGTACATTTGGACAGATTTATGAAAAAAATGTTATAAAGCCGATTCGTACCGAAGTTGTGGAAGCGGGCAGCGGAGATTTTGTCATACTGAATGATACGGATGAAACACACTATAAAAGATTGTCGTTTGAAAACTGGAATACAGGAGAAAACCGTATCACGCAGATTGCAGTAGCAAAATTTGAATATTCCGGCAGCAAGACAGGAGGATTGTATTTTGGTGTGCAAAACAGACAGAATTATTTTGAGAGTGCGGACAGAACAACGTTTTGTGAACTTGCCAGAGTAACATCCGTTTTTGTATCACTGCGCAATAAGTTAAGGGATGATCAGAAAGAAATCCGTCATCTGCAGGATCGTGACCAGCTTACCGGACTGTACAATTTAGAGGCGTTTAAATATAGACTGAAAAATATTTTAGCAGAAGCAAAACAGGGGCAGGAACACTATGCTCTCGTCCATATAGATATTGATAAGTTTTCATATGTAAATGAAAACTACGGACAACAGACCGGAGATGCCATCTTAAAAGATTTTGCTGGGGGTATACAGACAAATGAAAGAGTGCTTTTGGCATGCCGGATGTATTCTGACTATTTTATCCTCCTTTTAAAAGGAAAAGATCAGAGTGAAATAGAAAAACTCGTTGCATGGAGCACAGAACATTACGAGGAAAAATTAAAAAAACGCTATCCTTCCGGCACGCTGAGACTTTCGGTAGGAATTTGTCATATTGAAAATCTGAATGAAAAATTTGATACGATATTGGAGAGCGCAAATCTGGCGCGTAAACTGGTAAAAGAACAGGGTGGCTCCGGAATCTGTGTATATAGGGAAGAAATGCGAGCGAAACGCGATGATGCGATCCAGATTACAGGACGTTTTTATGGTGCCATGCAGCAAGGGGAACTTGAAGTTTATCTGCAGCCGAAATTTAATCTGGAAGAACGTAAAATATATGGGGCAGAAGCATTAGCAAGATGGCGTACAAAGACCGGTGAGATGATCATGCCGGGAAGATTTGTACCTCCGCTTGAGAACATCGGATATGTGGTGGATCTTGATTTTTACATTTATGAGCAGCTTCTGCGTGCGATGAAAAGATGGAAAAAGGCAGGAAAAGAACTGTTTACGATATCTACCAATTTTTCGAGACGCAACTTTGAAAGCGGTGGAAAAAATTTTGCCGGACGCTTAAAACGCATGGCGGATCATTATGGAATCGATCCGAAGTATATTGAGGTGGAAGTTACGGAGAGCGTTGTGGTAGAAAATGTAGATGAGTTAAAAAGGGTGCTTTCAGAACTTGAAAAATTCGGTTTCCGCATTGCGATCGATGATTTTGGAACAGGATACTCCTCGCTTGGCGTGCTGCTTGAGATACCGGCGGATGTGGTGAAAATCGATAAAAGTTTTACCGACCGCATTAATTTAAAAGAACAGCGGAATTTTGTTTCACAGATGGGAAACTTTATCCACTCTGCAAAAGAAGAAGTGATATTTGAAGGGATTGAAACGGAAGAGCAGCTTCAGTTTTTGCGTGGCTGTGGATTTTTGTACGGACAGGGATATTTATTTGACAGACCGATTCCACTGGAAGAATTTGAAAGAAAATATATGTGAGATTGCACTTGTTTTTGTACAGTCAAAGACCTTTTCTTTTGGTGAATTCTATGCTAAAATATGACTCAAGTCGATAAATTGTATCATTTTGTGCTTTTCACACAGGAGTATGGGGTGATGCAGTATCACATTTATTTTTTCAAAAATAAGGAGGAATAAGTAATGTCCAGAGCAAAACAGTCAATGGACGGTAATACAGCCGCAGCTCATGTAGCTTATGCGTTTACTGATGTTGCAGCTATTTACCCAATTACACCATCCAGCCCGATGGCAGATACCGTAGATCAGTGGTCTGCAGCAGGACAGGAGAACATTTTTGGCAATCAGGTAAAAGTCGTAGAGATGGAGTCTGAGGCAGGTGCTGCAGGTGCCGTTCACGGTTCTCTTGCTGCAGGTGCTTTAACAACTACATTTACAGCTTCACAGGGTCTTTTATTAATGATCCCGAATATGTACAAAATCGCAGGTGAGCAGCTTCCATGTGTATTCGATGTATCTGCACGTACAGTTGCTACACAGTCTTTAAATATTTTCGGTGATCACAGTGACGTATATGCCTGCCGTCAGACAGGTTTCGCTATGTTATGTGAGACCAACCCACAGGAAGTTATGGACTTAAGCCCGGTTGCACATCTTGCAACAATCGAAGGAAAAGTTCCATTCATCAACTTCTTCGATGGTTTCCGTACATCCCACGAGATCCAGAAGATCGAGAAATGGGATTACGCTGACTTAAAAGAAATGTGCAACATGGACGCAGTTGAAGCATTCCGTGCACATGCATTAAATCCGGAGCATCCGGCTATGCGTGGTTCTCATGAGAACGGAGACGTTTTCTTCCAGCATCGTGAGGCTTGTAACACAGCTTACAACGAGTTACCGGCAATCGTTGAAAAATACATGGCTAAGATCAACGAGAAATTAGGAACAAACTACGATTTATTCAACTACTACGGAGCAGAAGATGCTGACCGTGTTATCGTAGCTATGGGTTCTGTTAATGATGTAGCTGAAGAGGTAATTGATTACTTAACAGCTAAGGGCGAGAAAGTCGGCCTTATCAAAGTTCGTTTATATCGTCCATGGGTATCTGAGGCATTCTTAAAAGTTCTTCCTAAGACAGCTAAGAAAGTTGCTGTTCTTGACAGAACAAAAGAGCCAGGTGCACTCGGTGATCCGTTATACTTAGACGTAGCAACCACACTTCGTGAGGCAGGTCTTGATACAATCGTATTAACGGGCGGCCGTTACGGATTAGGTTCTAAAGATACACCACCTTCAAGCTTATTCGCAGTATACAAAGAGTTAGAGAAAGATGCTCCAAAGAGCAGATTTACTATCGGTATCGTTGATGATGTTACAAACTTAAGCTTACCGGAAGTAAAACCGGCTCCAATCACTGCAGCAGAAGGTACAGTTGAGTGTAAATTCTGGGGTCTCGGCGGAGATGGTACTGTAGGTGCTAACAAGAACTCTACCAAGATCATCGGTGACCACACAGATAAATACATCCAGGCATACTTCCAGTATGACTCTAAGAAAACTGGTGGTATCACAATTTCTCACTTAAGATTTGGTGACAAACCGATCAGAAGCCCGTATTACATCAATCAGGCTGACTTCGTAGCATGCCACAACCCATCTTATGTAACAAAAGGATTCAAGATGGTACAGGATGTAAAACCAGGCGGAGTATTCATGATCAACTGCCAGTGGTCAGATGAAGAATTAGAGCATCATTTAAATGCTGCTGCTAAGAAATACATCGCTGACAACAACATTCAGTTATACACCATCAACGCTATCGATAAAGCTATCGAGATCGGTATGGGTAAACGTACAAACACAATCTTACAGTCCGCATTTTTCAAATTAGCAAACGTAATGCCAATCGAAGAGGCTGTAGATTTCATGAAACAGGCTGCTAAGAAATCCTATGGTAAGAAGGGTGATGCAGTCGTAGAGATGAACTACAAAGCAATCGACGCTGGTGTTGATGCAGTTCATAAAGTAGAGGTTCCAGCTTCCTGGTCTAACCCGGCAGCAGATCCGGCTCCTAAGAAATTAACAGGTCGTCCAGAGACAGTTAAGATGGTAGAAGATTTAATGAACCCGATCTCCTTAATGGATGGTGATTCATTACCAGTTTCTGCATTCATGGGCAACCCTGATGGACAGTTCGAGCATGGTGCAGCAGCATACGAGAAACGTGGTACAGCTGTAACAGTTCCTACATGGAATGCAGAGAAATGTATCCAGTGTAACCAGTGTGCATTTGTATGTTCTCATGCAACAATCCGTCCGTTCATGTTAAGTGAGGATGAAGTAAAAGCAGCTCCTTCCAATATCAAAGTTGCTGATACAAAACCAAAGGCAAGCGAGTACAAATACACAATGAGCGTATCTCCATTAGACTGTATGGGATGCGGCGAGTGTATCACAGTATGTCCGGTTGGTGCTATCGAGATGGTTCCACAGGAATCTCAGGCAGACGAGCAGCCAGTATTCGATTACTTAGTTGCTAACGTAAGCAAGAAACCTGGTATGCCAGCAGACAACACTGTAAAAGGTTCTCAGTTCAACCAGCCATTACTTGAGTTCTCAGGTTCTTGTGCAGGATGTGCAGAGACATCATACGCTCGTTTAATTACTCAGTTATTTGGTGAGCATATGTACATCTCCAACGCAACAGGATGTTCCTCTATCTGGGGTGGTCCGGCTGCTACATCACCATATACAGTAAACAAAGACAGCAAAAAAGGACCGGCCTGGGCTAACTCCTTATTCGAGGATAACGCTGAGCATGGTTTAGGTATGCAGATCG
>ENA-UOJJ01003326-UOJJ01003326.1-human-gut-metagenome-genome-assembly--contig:-CS66-NODE-3326-length-17640-cov-14.640262_pt1 | contig 17640 bp, 14 predicted proteins | sample MGYA00242343_ERZ723890 | MGnify/ENA metagenome assembly ERZ723890 | reverse complement strand
CGGAGATCCGCCGGAGCGGTGCTTAAGCCGTTAGGCGGGAATTGTGCGGTGTTGTCTAAAAGAATAAAGCAGCTACAAAAAGGCCCGCCGTGTTTCCACGGCGGACCTTTGGATTATGCGGTTTTACAGGTTATCAGACAATCCCCTGGCTCATCATAGCGGAGGCGATCTTCTCGAAACCGGCGATGTTGGCACCGGCGACCAGGTTGCCCTTCATGCCGTACTTTTCGGCAGTGGCGGCAGCACTGTGATAGATGTTGACCATGATGTTGTGCAGGCGCTCATCCACTTCCTCGAAAGTCCAGGACAGGCGCAGGCTGTTCTGGCTCATTTCCAGGCCGGAGGTAGCAACGCCGCCAGCGTTGGATGCCTTAGCCGGGGCAAACAGGATGCCGTTCTGCTGCAGGTAAGCGATGGCATCAGGGGTGGAAGGCATGTTGGCACCCTCGGCTACGCAGTAGCAGCCGTTGGCAACCAGAGCCTTGGCACCGTCCAGGCGCAGCTCGTTCTGGGTGGCGCAGGGCAGGGCGATGTCGCAGGGGACGGTCCAGATGCCCTGGCTGCCCTCGACGTACTTAGCGGTGGGGACATAGTCCAGGTAGGTCTTGATGCGGGCACGCTTGACCTCTTTGATTTCCTTCATGACCTTGTAGTCGATGCCGTTCTCGTCCACGATGTAACCGTTGGAGTCAGACATGGCAATGACCTTGCCGCCCAGCTGGGTAGCCTTCTGGTTGGCGTAGATGGCCACGTTGCCGGAGCCGGAGATGACCACGCGCTGGCCCTCGAAGCTCTTGCCGGCGTCAGCCAGCATTTCCTTGGCAAAGTAGCACAGACCGTAGCCGGTAGCCTCGGTACGGGCGAGAGAACCGCCGAAGGGGATGCCCTTACCGGTCAGCACGCCGGTGTACTCGTTCTTCAGGCGCTTATACTGGCCAAACAGGTAGCCGACCTCACGACCGCCAACGCCAATATCACCGGCGGGCACGTCGGTGTCGGGGCCGATGTGGCGGTACAGCTCGGTCATAAAGCTCTGGCAGAAGCGCATGACCTCGGCATCAGACTTGCCGTGGGGGTCAAAGTCAGCGCCGCCTTTGCCGCCGCCCATGGGCAGGCTGGTCAGGCTGTTCTTGAAGCACTGCTCAAAGCCCAGGAACTTCAGGATAGACAGGTTGACAGAGGGGTGGAAACGCAGGCCGCCTTTGTAGGGACCGATGGCAGAGTTGAACTGCACACGGTAGCCGCGGTTGACCTGGACCTTGCCAGCGTCATCGACCCAGGGCACACGGAACATGATGATGCGCTCGGGCTCGACAAGGCGCTCGATCAGGCCGGCCTTCTCGTACTCGGGGTGGGCAGCCACAACGGGCTCCAGGCTCTCGAGGACTTCCTCAACAGCCTGCAGGAATTCTTTCTGTTCGGGGTTACGCTTAGCCAGGTCGTCATAGACGCGCTGGAGATACGGATTGGTAAATGCCATAGTGGTAACACTCCTTTATATAATTCTTTCACCGAGTTTATAGTAGCACCATGTGCATAATTTTGCAAGGTTTTTGCAGGCATTTTTAAAAATTTTGTTTGCAGCAGGTGCCCGGGTGTTTACCACAGAGCGACAGACTTTATTTTCTTAATCCCACATCTGCACAGGAGTATAATTTTCGCCGCCGTCCCAAAATTCCTGCGGGTCGATGAAGCCGTAGTCGCAGCGGTCGTTATGCGTATTACTGTGGGGTTTATATCCTACCATCCAGCGGCCGTCGTTGGTCTGGGCCATCAGGCTTACGCCCAGGTACATGCCGTCCCGGTACTGGGTCTGGGTCATGGTGTGCATTTCGCCGGTATCCAGGTCAATTAAATAATTGATCTCGCCATTGCCGGTATAATCCTGGGCCCAGATCCAGCCGCGCTCCTCGCTGCCAAACATCGGCATAAAGCCATTGTCTGTGGAGGGCAGATACAGGTTCATGGGCAACGTATCGATCAGCACCGTGTGCTGGTGGTCTTTGCTGTAGTAGCTCAGGCTGTAGCTGGTGCCGTACTCGCTGCGTTCCTGGGGGTTATCCTGCACATAGACGCGGTCGTTGTATATTTTTACATAGATCGTACTACCGTCAAGGCGTTCCGTCTCGCAGATCTTTTCCCGCTGCATGGTCGCGGGGTCCAGCCAGACAAGCTCGCTCCGAGCGTTCTGCAGGGCGGCATTATAGGCTTCGTAGTCGTTATAGTCCGGCAGCGGGGCATCTGTCAGCAGGCGCGAGGTCAAAAAGCGGTGTCCGTTCACGCCCCGCACCTGTTCACCCAGATTCAGTGGGAGGGTGCTCCATTCGCCGGTGGTCAGGTCCAGCCGGAGGATGCGGCTGTTGTTTGCGTCAGAATATTCTTTTGCGTACAGCGCATTCTCATCACAGTAAGCAAAGTAACCGCTGCCCAGCAGGGACGGGTCAAAGGTCAGCACCGTTTCGCGGGCGGTCAGATCGTCGTTCAGCTTTTCGATGCTGGAGGGGCGGCTGCTCAGCTCATAGTTATGGCGGCAGTAGTCGATGTAGGCTTCCTCATCGGCAAAATTTTTCACATTGCCCTGCTCGAAATCATCCCGGCACGCTTTTTCCACCTGCTCCCAGGGGGAAGTATCATCCAGCCCCGCGTAAGACAGGTAGATGCCGCTTGGCATCACCAGCACGTCGGTGCGTGCCCAATCCTCCAGCCAGGCGGGACAGGCGGCATTGTCATGGGTGCAGCCGGGCACATTGCACAGCACGGTTTGCTGGGCGGTGGCGTAGTCGGTCTTCAGCAGCAGGGCGTGCATGCTTTCCTGGTCATTTTCATCATCCAGCCGTGCAATCTCATAATAGGCGTCGCCTGTGTTCCAGCCCCAGTAGCCGCCGCAGGTGTTGGGGACCTCGCTCAGGTTGCCCACGGTAAATCCTACCGGCTGGGCAGCGGCTTCTTCGGTCTCCGTCGTAGTCATCTCGGCGGTCTCGGCGGTCTCGGCGGCAGGCAGTGCATCCGCCGGGGCGGCGGCACAGCCGGTCAGGGCCAGGGCGGCCAGCAAAAAGCTCCACATTTTACGCATCGGGGTTTGCCTCCTTTTCCAAGTTCGTTGTGTCATCCTGCATGCGCAGCGGCAGGTTTGCCTCGGCGCACAGCGAAAGTTCAATGCTGACATACCAGCGGTCCGACGTAGCGCCGCTGTAGGTAAAGTAATCATTGACGGTGTAGGTGCCCGACGCAGCAGCCACCAGCGCCTGTCCGTTCAGGCTGTAGATGGCCCGGGGGTAGGTCAGATCCTCCCGTCGGGTCCAATCCCCCAGGCTGGTCAGCCCGGCCTGGTCGGCAAAGGCGCGCAAGGCGGCTTCCTTGGGCAGAGACTCCGGGTCGTGGGCGGCGGCAGAATCCGCCGGGGTGGACAGCCAAAAAGAATACACCTGCCCGGTGCGGCTGTCCATTTTCAGGGTCATCAGGGTGGTGGGCACGCCGTTTTGCACAGCAAACCGCTTAAAGGTCACAAGGCCCAGGCTGTCGACGCTGTAATAGGGCACGGTCAGGCTGTATTGCCTCTCATCGTAGGTCGTCAGGGTGGTCTCCTCGGTGCTGTACCAATCGGCGGCATAGTCGGCCCACGCCTGAGAGATTGCCCCGGCATCGGCCAGGCTTTGCAGGGCGGTGTTCACGGTATCCACATAGTCCCAGCCGTTTGTCATATCGGTCAGGTCGTTAGCCTGATTATTGTAGTAGATCAACGGCTTGCGCTCCTGCCCGGTATCGCCGGGCTGGAAGGTGTATTTACTTTGGGTCAACTGCCGGGCGCTGAGCTGCCGCAGCAGGTAGTAGTCGTCCGCCGTGGGGGTGGGCGCCGTGTAGGGGTCGGCCACGGCCTGGCTGTGCCCCAGGCTGGCGGCATCCACTACCGAGAGGAACACCGCCGGGGCAGCGGCGCAGACCAGCACCACCACTGCGCAGAGGGCCGCCGCAAGGCGGGGGTTCTTCCACAGTTTCATGGCTGCACCTCCTTGGGCAGGGTAACGGTAACGGCGGTGCCCACGCCCACCTGGCTGCTGATTTGCAGCGTCCCGCCATGCACGGCGGCAATGCGCTGGCAAAGGGCCAGGCCCATGCCGCTGCCGCCCTGCTTGCGGGCGCGGGATTTATCCACCATGTAAAACGGCTCGGTCACGCGGGCCAGCTTATCCGCCGGGATGCCGCAGCCGTGGTCCTGCACGGTCAGCGCCACGGTGTCCCCGGCATCGGCCAGCAGCACCGTGACGGGCATTCCTGCCGGGCTGGCCTTGGCGGCATTTTGCACCAGGTTGCACAGCAGGTCCAGCAGCAAGTCCGCATCGCCGTGCACCACAGCCCCGCCCTGGGGCGTCAGCAGCGGCACCTGGGGGCAGGCCATCCGCAGCTGCGGCCACAGGTCGGTCAGGTCCACAGGGGCAAGCTCCAGCCGTTCATCGCTCAACGAAAGCAGCGACAGCAGCTTGTAGCTCAGCGCCTCCAGGCGGCGGCTCTCGTGGTAGATGGCCCCGGCGGCCTCGTGCTGCTCGGCGGGGTCGATCTGCAAGGTGCGCAGCATATCGGCGTAGCCGATGATCGAGGTCATCGGCGTCTTCAGCTCGTGGGCGAACGCGCCCATAAAGTCCTCCCGCCGCTGGACATCCTCCTGCAGATCCGCGATCTTTTCCTGCACAGCATCGGCCATTTTGTCAAAGCTCTGGCTGACGTTTTCCAGCTCGTCGCCGGTATGCAGGGCGGTGCGGCGGTCGTAGTCGCCGCCTGCGATCTCCGCGCTGGCGGCCTGCAAAATTTGCAGCGGGCGGGTCATCTGGCGGGCCAGCAGTGCTGTGACCAGGGCAGCCGCCGCCAGCACCACAGCCTCCAGCCCCAAAAAGCGTCGCACCGCCGCGTTGCGGGATGTATACAGCGCGGTCAGGTCGTAGGCCGTCACAATGCGGTAGCCGCCCTGCAGCTCGCTGGCAAACAGGGCGTAGGTACCCCCGCCGGACCGCACCGTCGTCATGGTACCGTCCGCCAGCGGGGCGTTTACCTCTACCGGGATGTTGCTGCTGACCAACTCCTCCCCCTGCCACAGGGCGGCAGGCTGCTGGTGCAGGGCCAGCCGCGCGGCCGCCACAGCGCCGTCCATCTCCAGCCCGCGGCGCTGGCGGTCCAGCAGGTCGGTCTGCACGTCGGTGCAGATCTGGCTGTGCCGGGCGGCGTCAGCGGTCAGAACGGTACGGCGCTGCACGGCAAAATCGCTGTACAGCAGCCAGCACCCGCCCAGCCCAAAGGATGCACTAAGCACCAGCACCAGCAGGCAGATCATCTTGTGGGCAAATTTCATCATGTACCTCCCGGCCCCGCAGTGGGGCGGTCGTCGGGCCTCATTCTTGCTTTAACCGGTAGCCGATCTGGTAAACGGTCTCGATCTTATCGCCCCAGTTCAGCTTTTTGCGTAATCTGGTAATATAGGTATCCACCGCGCGGGTGGTCTCGGCGTCGCCGCCCCAGGCGCGCTCCATCAGGGTATCGCGGTAAATGGCCGCCCCGCGGTTGCGCATCAGCTGCTCCAGCAGGGCAAACTCCCGCGGGGTCAGCTCCACGGGCTGGCCGCGCTGCAAAACCATGTGGGCGGCGCTGTCCAGCGTCACATCAAAGGCCTGCAGCTGGTGGCCGCCCTTGCCGGCGCGGCGCAGCACCATCTCCATACGGGCCATCAGCTCGTCCATGGCAAAGGGTTTTACAATGTAATCATCCGCACCCAGCCGCAGGCCCAGCACGCGGTCCTTCACGGCGGCCTTGGCGGTCAAAAATATCACGGGCACGCCCTGGGGGCGCAGGTAATCCAGCAGGGCGTAGCCGTCCAGGCCGGGCAGCATGATGTCCAGCAGGGCCAGGTCGTAGTCGTTTTTCTCGATCAGATCAGCGGCGGTCAGGCCGTCGGGCGCCAGGGTGCATACGTACCCGGCGCGGGTCAGGTTCATTTCCAGCAGGCGGGCGATGGGCCGCTCGTCCTCAGCGATCAGCACTTTTGTCATGTTTATCCCCTTTCCACCCCCAGTGTAGCGGGCAGTTGTGTACGACTTGTTACAATTCGGCTTTTTCCCTTTATTTTACCATGTTTTGTGTGCTATAATGAACAATATTCCAAAAAAAGGAGCGTTATTTCTATGTCCGTTCAGCAAAAGGCGGGTGTGGTGCTGCCGGCGGCGTGTGCCGTGGCGGCCAGCTTTGACCCTGCCCTGGCGCGCAGCGTGGGCGCGGCGCAGGGGCAGACGGAGGTCGACCCCAACATCAAGCGCAGCCCGCTGTGCGGCCGCAATTTTGCCATGTTCAGCGAGGACCCGCACCTGACCGCCGCGCTGGCGGCAGCGGTTGTAGGCGGCGCGCAAAATGCCGTGGTGGGGCCGCTGCTGTGCTGCAGCCAGGTCACCGACGCCCCGGACCGCCGCGTAGATGAGCGCACACTGCAGGAGATCTACCTGCCGCCCGCCGCAGCGTCCCTGCAGGCCGGGCCGCAGGGGGTGCGGTACGGCAGCGGCACGCTGAACGGCGTACCCCTGGCCGAGGCCGCCGCCGCGCTTTTGCCGCAGCCCGCCGCCAAAACCAACGATACACCGTCCACCGCACCCACCCACGCGCTGGCGGTGCAGCTGGCCGCGCAGTGCGGTGTGCTGGTGCAGAATTTGGGCGCACTGCCGCTCAGAGCCGGGCAGCGGGTGGCGTACATCGGCGCGTTTGCCGAGACCCCGCGCTATTATGGCGAGGGTCAGCCCAGCCCCGCGGCCATCGGTGCGCTGGACGCCGCGCTGCTGAAAGGCCGCCGCGTGGGGTATGTGAAGGGCTTTCCCGCCAACAGGGACGAGCGGGACGAGGGCGAATTCCTGCGGGCGGTATCGGCGGCGAAGCACGCCGATGTAGCCGTAGTGTTTGCGGGCCTGCCGGAAAGTTTCGTCAGCCCCGATGCCGACCGCCGCACCCTGCGCCTGCCGGACTGCCAGAACAACCTGATTGCCCGCATTGCGGCGGTGCAGAAAAACACCGTGGTGGTGCTGCACGCCGGCGCACCTGTGGAGTGCCCGTGGGCGGGGGATGTTTCGGCGGTGCTATGTATGTATTTGGCGGGCGAGGGCGTGGGCGAAGCCACCGACGCCCTGCTGTGGGGGGACGCCAACCCCAGCGGCCGCCTGCCCGAAACCTGGCCCCTGCGGCTGGAGGACACGCCCTGCTACCTGGACTACCCCGGCGACGGCCGCACGGCCGACTACCGCGAGGGCGTGTACGTGGGCTACCGCTGGTACGACGCCCGCCGCATGCCGGTGCTTTGGCCCTTTGGCCACGGCATGGGCTACACCGGCTTTGTGTACCGCAATGCCCAGTTAAGCGCTAACACGCTGGCCGAGGGCGGCGAGGTAAAAGTATGTGTCACCGTGAAAAACAGCGGCGCCGTGCGCGGGGCCGAGGTGGTGCAGCTTTATATTAGTGACGAGACCGGCGCCCCCATTGCGGGCGGCCGGGTGCCGCAGGTTTTGCGGGGTTTCAGCAAGGTATGGCTGGACCCCGGCGAGGAGCGGGACGTGGAATTTGTGCTGACGGCGCGGGACCTGGCCCACTACGACCTCACCCGCCGCGCCTGGCACACCGCCCCCGGCCGCTATCTCCTCCGCCTGGGCCACACCAGCCGGGATATTAGGGCAAGTTTGGGGCTGAATTTTGGATGATGCAAATGGCTCCCCTTGAGGGGAGCCTTTATAACGACAACACCCCCGCACGGTATGAATCCGTGCGGGGGTGTTTTTGTGTTGAATCGCATCGGGTTTGGTGGATGCTAGCGCGCCCACCCAGGAGCGGCAGCATTGGGTACCGCTACCCTATGGGGAAACCACACAATTTTAGGTAAACCAATATCCGCTACGCCCAAAGGGCGCGGGGGGTCAAAGGTTTATCTTAGTCCTTCTTGCGCAGAACGAGGCTGTAAACGCCGTAGCCCATCAGCAGGGCAACAACTGCCAGGCTGCCGCCGAGCAGCGGAGCAACATTAGAAGCACCGGTCTTGGGCAGAACCTTGGTGGTGTTAGCCGGGGCAGCGGCAGCCTTGACGACCTGCTTCTGGTTAGAAGCAGTGGTGGTCTTGTTGCTGGAAGAGGAAGCGCTGGAGGAAGAAGAGCTGTTGTCGTTCTTCTTGTCCTCGATCTTCTCGAAGACAGCCTCAACGGTAGCGTAGCCAGTGGTGGCATCGTCGCCGTTGAAGAAGCACAGGCCGGTCACACCGAAGGTCTTAGCATCGGCGTTCCAAGCGATAGCGTCAGCGCCCTGGCCCTTCCAACCAACGAACTTGTAGCCAGCCTTAGCCTTAACGGTGGGGATAGCATACTGGGTGCCATCGAACTCGGTGGCAGTCAGCTTCATGACGTTGGCAGCGGGGCTGGTGTACAGGTCGTTCTTCTCGAACTCGCCCTTATCGGGGTCAACAGAGAAGGTGACCTCAACAGTGCGCTCGGTCTCTGCCTTGTAGACAGCAGCGATGGTCAGGTAACCAACGTTGGAACCTTTCTCGAAATGAGCCAGGCCAGTGATACCGAAGGTCTTAGCGTCGGCATCCCAAGCGCCAACCTCGTTACCATTCACATGCCAACCGATGAACTCGTAGCCGGGCTTAGCCTCAACCTTGGGCAGCTCGAACTGCTGGTCGGTGTTGGGGTCCAGGTTATCGAAGTGGATAACTTCCTGACCGTCATAGTCGGGGAAGATACCCTGCTCGTTGTTGGTGGTGATGGTAACGGAAACGGTCTTCTTGGTCTCTTCAGGCTGCTCGGTCTTGACTTCCTCGAACTGAGCAGTCAGAGTGACGTAACCAACGTTAGAGTCCTTGGGGAAGTGAGCAAGGCCAGTGTAACCAAACTCAGTGGCGTTAGCATCCAGGTGGCCAGCTTCGCCAGCACCCTCGACCTTCCAACCAGTGAACTTGTAGCCGTCGTTAGCCTTAACCTCGGGCAGCGCAATAGGATCGCCGATCTCCTGCAGGTTCTTGAAGCTGATGGTCTCAGCACCGTCGTAACCAACGAAGACACCCTTGGTGTTATCGGTGTTCAGGTAAATCTCAACGGTCTTCTTGGTCTCTTCAGGCTGCTCGGTCTTGACTTCCTCGAACTGAGCAGTCAGAGTGACGTAACCAACGTTAGAGTCCTTGGGGAAGTGAGCAAGGCCAGTGTAACCAAACTCAGTGGCGTTAGCATCCAGGTGGCCAGCTTCGCCAGCACCCTCGACCTTCCAACCAGTGAACTTGTAGCCGTCGTTAGCCTTAACCTCGGGCAGAGCGATAGGATCGCCGATCTCCGGCAGGTTCTCGAAGCTGATGGTCTCAGCACCATCATAACCAACGAAAGTACCCTTGTTATTGACAGTGTTCAGGTTGATATTGACGGTCTTCTCAACGGGCTCGGGCTCTTTCTCGTCAGCCTTAAACTCGTAGCTGATGAAAGTTTGACCATTATACTCGCCACAGGCATAGGGGTCCATCTGGCTATAGAGCACCGAATCTCCACCATTCAGAACAGGGGCACCCTCAACATTGGGATACCACTTACCGCCGTCAGCAGGAGGTGCCTTCGGAGCAACTTTGTTTTCGTCCAGAACATACTGCACAGGTTCTTCATCGCCCTTATTAAAAGTGACAACGATTTCACTATGCGCTGCAAACGCTGCAAACGGTACGCACACGACAACCATGAACACAGCCGTCAGCAGAGCAAGCAGACGAGTTTTGAAGTTCGTTTTCTGCATGTTAATTTCTCCTATTCTTTAATATTTATCTAAAGCGTTTTGCAGGCAGATGCCCCAAGCGCACCCGCTTGCTGACGCAGTAGATACGGACATATATCCAACACCCCCACTTGGGATGGAGGTGGTGAACCTAAGTTGATTGGGCGGCTACCATGCCAGTACATAAACCTCATTATTCCTTGCATACAAGGAATAACAAAAGCCCTAGGGCTTTTCGGATAGTATCGAGAGATTTATTTACCCGCAGGCCAGCGGGCGGGCAGGAGCGGGTCGCTGTTGATGTGCACCGTGTCGGCCTCGGTGGTCTCGCCGTCCCGCAGGGGGCGGGCCAGAATGACCAGCCGGGCATCGTCCATCTGGTAGGTGCAGGTGCTTAAGGTCAGCAGCCGCTCGGTGGGGTAGGCGTAATCGCCGGTGGTGTAAAACGCGCGCTTTGCCACTTCGTCCAAAAACGTCTGCTCGGCGGCATCGTCCAGGTCGATATACTGGTTGAAGTGGAAGACATCGCCGTCGCTCTCGCGGGAGGTGACGGCGTAGACCGCTACGATTTTGTAAATCTCGCTTTTATACAGCGTGTCAAGCTTCAAGTAGGGGTGCGCAGTGTAGTAATCGGCATCGCGGTACTTTTGCAGGTTAGAAAAGCGGTCGGTATTATTAACGCCCATGTTATGCCCGTAGATGATAAGATGGCGGCCGTTTTTCATGTCGCACTCATAATCCGCGAAGGGCATGCCGCGCTTATCATCGGCGCGGTCCAGGTCGTGATATAAGTAAAAGTAGTTATCGGTGGTTTGCAGGATGGGCAGGTCAATGTCCACGCCGGGGATCTCGATCCAGCCTGCGAACTCGGGGTTGCGGGCAATGAGATCGGCGTATTTGGCCCGCTGGGCGGCTTCCTCGGCGGCCGGGTCAGGGGTCGCTTCGGGTTCGTCCGTGGGGGGTGCGGTGGTCTCCACAGGCTTGATGGCTTCCATCTCTTTTTTCTCTTTATACGAGGGGAGCCAGAAGATCAGCCCGCCAACCAGCCCTGCAAAGGCCGCGCCGGAGATGACCGCCGCTAAAAGTGCTTTGGTGCGTTGTTTCATAAACTAAGATCCACAAAGAAGTTGTTGCCATCGTTGCCGTTGCCCAAGACTTCCTGGTACGCAACAGTCAGCGTGGCGGAATTGCTGGGCACGGCAACCAGCATATTGCCTTCAACCGTGGCACCAGGTTCCAGCTTAGTATCATTCGGGAACATTTCAGGCGTAACAGGGTAAATCGCAACGCCGAAATCGTTGTCGCCATCGCCCCATTGCAGTTGAAAATCGTCCTTGAAAATGTCGTAAGTCTCATCGCTGGTATTGGTCACAGAGATGTGAAATTGTACCAACTTGTCCCCCTCAGGGATTGCGATATTACCGAACTTTTCGATCGTTTCCGGCTGGCCACAGGTGAAATCAAACAGCGCGGTGTGCACGGTCTCGTCCGCTTTTGCCCGGGTAGACTTTGCCCCGCCGCAGCCAGCCAGCAACAGGGCCGCCGCCAAAATTAATACACAAAGTAATGTTTTGTTAAATTTAAATACCTTTTTACTCAAAATCCCCGTATCTCCACTCGTAAAATCTATCCCAGCGCACATTTTGCTACGATAGTTTCTATAATAGTACACCAAATTCAATTTTTTTCAAGAGTTGCACACATTTTGTTCGCCGTAAAAATGCACAATTATTCCGCCAACTTCGCGGCAATTTGTGAACGGCTTGTGGTAATAGTATAGTTTAGCGCATTGCACCACAATTTGTAAGGTTTAGTAAAATTTTAATGGGATACACAAAAAGGCCCCCGGTCGAGGGCCGGGGGCGGGGATAAGGCTCCCCTCGAAGGGGAGCCTTTTGCCTAAATTATTATTTTCTCTCCTTTCTCCCGTACTTATTATAATATAAACCCATTAGCCCACCGGCAGAGAGCACGGCCAGCGCGGCCAGCAGGGTCACCGGCATGGGGTCGGCGGTTTGGGGCAGGGCGGGCTTGGGCGCGGGGTGCGCGGGGACCGGGGTGGTTTTGGCCGGGGCAGGCGTGGGCGTCGGCGCGGCGGGCGGGTCGTACCGGTTCTGGAACAGCAGCAGGCCGGTCTTTTCGCTGCTGCCGCCCGTGGCCCAGATCTCGGCCCCCAGGCCGCCGTCCGGCTGGTTGGTCACCCGCACCGTCACCGTGTACACCGTGGCATCGTAGGTCATGTGCGCCGTGCCGCCCGCGCACTGACGCACCGTGTAGCGGTAGTCGCCGGGGGCGGTGTAGGTCAGGCCCGTAAAGCCGGCCGTGCCGCTGCCTTTGACCTGCACCGTGTCCGCCGCGGGGGCAGGGGCGCCGTCCTCGGGCGTAAGGGTGATGGTGAACCGCTCGGCCGTGGCCGCGCCCGAAGTGCGGACCTCGACGGGCAGCTCGACCGTGCATTTGTACTCCGCCGCGCGGGCTTGCAGCGGCAGCAGCAAAAGCAGCAGTGCAGCCTCTATTATTATGCGTCGCAGCGTGCGTTTTTGGGTGTTATTCATCCTTATTTCCTCCTTTTACGTTTGGGGCAGCAGCTGGCCGAACAGCAGCACCCGGCCGTTGGTGGCGGCCTCGGTGCAGGTGGAAAAGGCCACCACCGGCCCGCTGCCCGGCGTGCGGTACTGCACCGCGTGCGCCTTGATGTAGGCCAGCAGTGCGTCCGGGCTTTGGGCGGGGTCGTAGAGCACGGGGTCGTAGGCGTCGGCCCGCACGCAGGCGAACAGCGCGATATTATACGCTGTATCGTATGTTATCAGTGTGCCCGTGGTGTGTGCGGCAAAGTAATCGCTTTGGGTGAACTGCACGATGTCACCGAACATGCCGCCGTCCTCGATATGGTGGCCGTAGACGATGCTGTAGGGCGCGGTGAAGTCCGCCGGGCAGCGCGAGTCCAAAAATATCGCGCCAGAAAGCGAAAAATTGCCGTACACGTCGGTGTTGACGTAGACCATGTTGTCCGCCCCCTGCACGACGGGAAAGTCGATGCGGGTGCCGTCCAGCGTGAGCCAGCCGCAGACGTCCGGGTTGAGGGCGCGCAGCTCGGCAAAGCCGGGGCTGTCCGCGGGCGCGGCGGCCAGCGGCTTGAACCGCAGCGTCTGCTCCGGCAGGGCCGCGCGGCGTGTGGCGGCGATGTCCCACAGCGACCACGCCCCAAACAGCGCCAGCGCCCCCAGCAGCAGCGCCGCCGCCAGCGTAAGCAGCCGGTCACCCCACCGCGCCAGTTTTGCCGCCAGCAGCATTATTCGTCGCTGTTACGGCGTTTACGCCGCAGCAACACGCTGCCCGTGCCCGCCGCCAGCAGCATGGCGCCGTAGGGCGCAGCGTCCAGCAGCAGGCCCGTGGGCGTGGGTGCGGTGCGGCTGTTGGTGACCGTGATGGTCTTGTCCGCAGCGGCCATCGTCTGGGCGTCCGAGGTTTTGTCGTCGCTGCCGGTTTTGGTGATGCCGTCCCAGGTGGTGGTATAACTTGACGCTGTATCGCCGGATTCCGTGATGGTGTAGCCCGTGTTAGCGGGCAGGCCGGTGACCTCGATCTTTTCGCCGCCGGTGATGTCGGCTTTGACTTCAGCGGTGCCGTCTGCGTTGAAGGTGACGGTGTCGCCGGTGATGGTGGAGAAATCTGCCGATTCACCGCCGGTTTTTACCGTGACCGAGCTGGCGTGGGGCGTTTCGTCCGGGTCGTCCAGCGCGATGGTAAAGGTGAACTCGTCGCCGGCATTGGCAAAGTTGCCGCTGAGGTGCTTGACCACCGAGAGGCCGTAGGCGGCGTAGGTGTTGGTGATCTCGCCCGCCTTGGCCGTGCCGTCCGCGTTGACGATGTTGACCTCGCTGATCTCCAGGCTGCCGTCCGGCGCGGTGGGATCGGTGTTGACCACCCGCACCACGATGTAGCGGGCGGCGGTGTCCTGCGTCAGGCCGGTGATGCCGGCAGCGGTCTCCGTGAGGGAGAAGATGTAGTCGCCCGGGGCGGTGAAGTCGTCGCTGTCAAAGGTGAAAGGGACCGTGACGGTGTTGGCCGTGCCGCCCGTAAAGGCGGCGGTGAGCTCGGTGGATTTGATCTGCGCGGCCGTGCCTTTGACGGCAGTGCCGGCCGCCCAGGAGGGCAGGTTCGCGACCGTGCCGACCGTGAAGGTGATGCTGCCGTGGGGCACGCCTGCGCCGGGGGCGGCGGTCATGTCGATGGTTTTGGTCAGCTGGGCGGTGTAATCCGCGGCCAGCACGCCGGGCGCTGCGGTACCTGCCAGCAGGGCAGCCGCAGCAATGGCAGCGGTAAATTTGCCGAATTTGGCGCGGGAAATGTAGGTGGCCTTCATAGGTGGTTCCTCTCTTCCAATATGGATTTATGTTGCTTTCGTTGGGGTTGCAGCAGGGTTTACAGCCCGCTGCGGCGCAGGGCGGCCAGGGCCGTGCCCAGCACTTGCCGCTGTGGGATGGGGCCGTAGAGGCGGCTGTCCGCCCCCGTGGTGCGGGCATCGCACAGCAGGAAAAGCTCGCCCTCCGCGAGGGTGACGGGATAGTCCGGGCCGCCCTCGACCGGCTGGGTAGGGGTGGTGATGTCCGGCTCGGCCACCGTACTGCCGTTGATGATGAGCGCGCCGGTGTCGGTCACAGTGACGGTATCGCCGCCACGCGCCGCGATGCGCCCAAGGCGGAGCGTGCCGTCCTGCCGGTAGAGCACGACCTGCCCGGCCGCGGTGCCGCGCTCGAACCGGCTGAACAGGACGAGGTCACCGCCGCACAGGCGTGGTACCATGGTACTGCCCGGCACCACCGCCAGCCCGAACACGCCCCCGAACAGCACCCCGCACAGCGCGGCGAACACCGCCAGGCGGGTAAGGAAGCGGTGAATTTCCGCTTTTGCACGTGCTTTTTCTTTGTCAGTAGTCAGAAGATCCTCTCGCGGCATGGGTCACACCTCCCTGCGGCGCAGCAGCCGCCAGCCCAGCCAGCACAGGCCGACCAGTGCCAGGTAGGGCGCCGCGCCGGTGTGCAGGCCAGTGGGGATGCCCACGTTGCGGGTGTTGATGCAGGTGATCTCGGCGGGCTGGGCCCGGGGCACTTGCAGCGTGCAGGTTACGCCGGTGGGGCCGTCGTCGCCGTTGAGCTGCCAGCTGACCGTGTGGTCGCCGGGGTCGGTCTCAGTCAGGGTGAGGGTCTGGTCCGCGCGCAGGTGGGTGAGGGTGACGCTGCCGCCGCTGCGCAGGGTGAAGCCGGTGTCGGTCAGCGCCGCGCCGTCACCCTCCGTGGTGTAGGCGCTGCCCTGGCGGATCTGGGTGGTGTCCAGCGTGGCGGTGAAGGAGAAGTTTTTCGTAGTATCGCCCATATCGCCCACCACTTTTTTGGTGATTGTGACGGACAGGTAGGGTTCGTAGGTGTTGGTGAAGTGCGCCTCGACCGTGCCGCCTGCTGTGACGTCCAGCGATTGGGTGCGGTCGGCGGTGGGAGTGGTCAGGTAGTAGTTGGTCAGGTCCGGCGCGGCGGATTCGGTCACGGTGTAGCTGGCGGGGGCCAGGCCCGGCAGGGTCACGCTGCCTGCGCCTTTGATGGAGAGTGTCAGACGGCCGTTTGAATCCGGGCTGACGGCAGCCGGGGCATCCGCCGGGCGGGCGCCCGCGCTATACTGCGGCGTGTAGCTGCCTGCGGCAACGGATGCGATCGTAAAGGTGTTGACTGTTTCGGCGAAGTCGGCTTGCAGGGCATCGTCGGGCAATTGCTTGGTGATGGTCAGGCTGCCGGTGGCGCGGGCGTAGGTGTTTTCAAACTGGATATTTGTTGCCGCCTGGGCGGTCAGTGCAATGCCGCTGTGTATCGGTGTATCGGTCACGTCTGTCCACACGCCGCCGTCTTTTACGGTGCGTACCAGCGTGCAATCGTAACCGGTGGGTTCACCGCGGGCGGTCTCGGTCACAGCGTAGTTGTAGGTGTTGCCGCTGCTGTCCGTCAGGGGCAGCTCCAGCGTGTATTGCAGCACGTTGGGGTTGATGCTATCTGCTTGCATCGTGCTGCCGCTGAAGTCCCCCACGATCTGGCGGTCCGAGTTGACCACGGTAAAGTGCAGATTTTCTTTAGCCTGTATCAGCTCGGCATCGGTCAGGGCGGTGCCGTCGGTTTTCAGCAGCGTTTTGGTAACGCGCAGGATGCCGCTGCCCGCAGCGGGGGGCACAGGGTCGGTGCTGAACCAGACGCGGTCAATGAGGTTGCCGCGCTTGAGGCCCTCCTCGCTGTCACCGCTGGCGCTGGCCACCGCCACAAAGAAGAACCGGCTGACGTACTGCCCCGCCGGGACCGTGTAGGTACCGTTGTGTACGCCCCATGCGGTGCAGCCATCCGAGATATTGCCGTCCACAATGTAGTTGCGGATGGGCACATTCACGCCGTTCACCGTGATGCTGCCGTTCAGAGCTTCCTGGATGGCGGCGCGGGTGGTCTTATTTTTCAGCGCGTCGGTGATGTCCTGGGCCACATCCACCGGAGCGATCAGCAGGGCCATCGTGTCAGTGCCGTCGCGGCCCGCGTGGGCCAGGCTCCAGTTTAAGGTAGCGCCGGGCACGGTCAGCACGTCCTGGTACAGGGCGCCGTAAGCCTGGCAGTTCAGTTCGGAAAACTGGCCGCCATCGTAGGCCTTGCCGATGGCGTAGGCCTGGGTCACGTCGTTGGGGTCTGTGTAAGTTTCTTTTATCGCATTACCCTTGCGGTCCCATCCTGTAATAACAGTGTCCGTATAAAAGGTCGTGGTCGCGTCGGCAATCTCGATAAATTTTCCCTTGACACCATCACCCCAGCGATTGCACTCGGTAGTTGTATACCAGTAAATGCTTCTGGTCGTTTCCGCATCCCGCGTCTGCAAAAAGTGGGCGCGCTGATGTTCTTCCGGGTAACAGAAGCGGTCACTTGCAAAATTGCCGTCGCTGACCACCGGATACTCAAAGCTGCCGTTTTGCAGCTGCACATAATAGTTTACCTGAGCCTCGGCTTGCAGGGTGCTGCTGCCGGAGGCGACATCCACCTTATAATGGTAGCGGTCGGTGTCGGCGGCGCTGGGGTCACTTTGGCGGGCCAGTAGAGTATCCAGCGCGGCGTTCAGCGCGTGGGGGCGTTCGGCGGTCAGGTTCTTGTCTGAACCATTGACAGCCTGGCCCGTGACCTGCTGCCAACTGCCATCCGCGCCGGTCTTGCTGCGATACCAGGTGTAGGTCACGCCGTCCACCGGGTCACTTTGTCCGTTGACGACTGCTATCAGCTCGCCCGTAGATTTGATGTTATCCTGTATCTTCACGCTGCGCAGCGTTACCGCCTGCACCGCCGGTTCATCCTCGTCATCCGGCGGGGCGGCGCTTTCAGGCGTGGCGGTGGTGGCCGGTGTCGTGCTTGGCATGGGTGTGGACAGCTCGTCCCCGGTCGTGTTCTCCCCTGCTGGGTCCTCCTCGGCCGGGCCGGGCGGCGCAGGTGTCGGCTCTGCCGGGGCGGCGGTCTCGCTGGTGGCGGTCTCGGTATGTAGCGGTCCAGATAATGGCGGGTCCTCAGCAAAAGCGGCATTGGCGGCCCCAGCCGCAAGGCAAAAGGCCATAAGCCCTGCCAACAGACGTTTGTTCATGGCGGTTCCTCCCCCGTTTGATCCGGGCGGCCTGTGGGACAAGCCGTCCGCTGATTTCAAGGCTGAGTATACCCCCGCCAACGGGGAAAAAACGTCACACGCAGGTTCACACAAAAAAAGACAGCCCGCACTGTTTTCTGCAGTACGGGCTGTCCCTAAATCTCTTAAGGCAATACCGTATAATTCTAAGTGCCGATACGGCGAGCGAGGTGCGGCAGATGCTAAGCCAAAAGC
>ENA-UOJJ01003324-UOJJ01003324.1-human-gut-metagenome-genome-assembly--contig:-CS66-NODE-3324-length-17646-cov-5.801262_pt1 | contig 17646 bp, 9 predicted proteins | sample MGYA00242343_ERZ723890 | MGnify/ENA metagenome assembly ERZ723890 | reverse complement strand
TCCCCAGAATAATCTGCCACATTTTTTCACTCCAGATTTTGTATTCAACTAATAGTACAAATAGAATTCGTCATTTATAATAAATTATAATAAAAAAGGCCATAAATAGCAAGCGCAATTTGCCCATTTCAGGGATTTCGCTTCTAGCTTTATATTTTTATAACGTTTTATAACGAATTCTTTTTTCTTAAAAGCAAGATTTCTGATATTCTATTTAAAAAAAATCCACCGGGGAATACTCCCCGGTGGACAAATACTACTTCTATAAATGCTTATCTGCTAATTCCATAAGAACTGCAGAGACTTCCGAATTCCGGAGAATTGATGAATCCATCCAGAATCTCCTCTTTGCTGCTGCCCTGATCCAGAAGCTTTACCCAGGCGTTCAGACCTGCCGCATCCGGCTTCCGATTCAGATATGTACTGTAGCAGATCGTTACGAAATCACGATTCGAAAGATTTCTCTTCGTAAATTCCTGACTGAAGAAGAATCCCTTCGAAAGCTCTCCGGCTCCGGTCTGATGACGGATCAGCTGTCCGGTCCATGCGTCAAGACCGGCACGATCCCACTTTCTTCCCAGAACCAGTGTATATAGCCGGCTCACAAAGGAAGTCGCCATCTCGTTCTGATCCGCGATCTCCGTGGAAGCAAAACTTCCCTTCCGGATTCCGTAGATAAGGCACAGCTTCTCAAATTCCGGAGAATTCGTGAAGCCTGCCACTACATAGCGGCGGGTCATGCCTTCCTGCAGCTTGCTGATCCATGCCTCCAGTCCGGCTGCATCCGGATCACGGTCAAGAATCGTGCGGTACAGGTTTCTTACAAACTCTTCATCGCTTACGTTTTTGCTTTCGTATTCTCTGCTGAATACGAAGTTGGCAACAGTCTCCGAGCCGCCTTCCGTTCCTTCTGTCAGAACCTTCACCCAGCTGTCAAATCCGGCTTTATCCGCTTTTCGTCCCAGAATGTTCTCATACAGACGATTCACGAAACCGTTCACACCGCCATTCTCTTCTTCATCCTGTGCGGTCTTCAGCTGTTCATAACGGGCTCTTGCCTGCTGCAGGATCGGATAATTTACAACACGAGACTGCTCTTCTTCACTCAGCTGCGCATATGCATTCTCAGCAGCTTCGATTGCGCTGCCGCTCTCCAGCGTAACCCTTCCGATATCTGAAATCATACGTTCTACTGCATCGATTCGCAGCAAACTCTCGTACTTTGCTCTTGCTTCGGTCAGAATCTCCAGCTTCTCCACATATGCCTTCTGATCTTCCGTCAGCTGCGCGTACGCGTTCTCTGCCGTAAGAATCGCATTTCCGCTGTCTGTCGTAACAACACCGATGTTCCGGATCAACTGATCCACAGCGGCCGCCGCTTCGCGATCCGCCTGCTCTTTCTCTGCCTGCGCGATCAGCTCTTTCAATGCTTCTGCAGTGGCTGTCAGGCGATTCACCTGATCTTCGGTAATGTACTGCTTCTGATCTTCGGTCAGAGCTTCATACGCAGCTTCTGCCTCCTCGATCTGACTGCGCTGTTCCAGCGTGATCTGATCTGCTGCCGGAAGCGCATCAATCTTCGCTGCTACACCAGCGGCTACCTCCCGATCTGCTTCCTCCTTATCGGCTGCTGCCTGCAGTTCGGCAATTCGTGCCTCCGCCGCTTCCAGAGTATATTTCTCGCCTTCAGATACATAACTCTTCTGTGCTTCCGTCAGCGCATCATATGCATTTCTCGCTGCCGCTACAGAAGCGCCATCGGAAAGCTGCAGCTCGTCCACAGCCGGAAGTGCCAGGATCATCTCCTTCACCTTTGCGGCTGCTGCACGATCCGCTGCTTCCTGAAGCAGATCCGCGTACTGGCTCTCGGCATCCGTCAGAACACTATAGTTTTTCACTTCCGCCTTCTGCTCTTCACTTAAAGCATCGTAGGCAATTCTTGCTGCGTCGATCGCAGGCTTGCTGTCCAGCGTAACTTCACCGATCGCATCGATCAGTTTTTCTGTATCCATTGCCGGATTCACTTCTACAGTTACCTTACAGATCGCCGGGCTGCTTACATGACTTCCTTCTGCAACCAGATAATAGCTGCCTGCTTCATCGAAGATATAAGCAAAGCTTCCGTTCTCTCCGGTAACGGCAATCTCATTCTCCTGCGTCAGTTCGTCTGTCAGGCTTGCCACGGCATGAATCTTTACACCGGCTGCCACGGTATCCACAGGTTCTGCGGTTCCAATGTTCATAAATGCACGGCGCAGTACCAGAGTATCGCCCTTGCCTGCCATAACATCAACCGTTTCCGCCGCACTGCCGTCCGGCAGTACAAAGTACGGGAATCCGGCGTCCGGATTGGTGTAGAATCCGCTGTCGCTGTACATGGCAATCTCAATTAAATCGCCGTCCTCCAGCGTGATATAATCCGCTGAAGCACCGATACCTGCCTGCATCACAGGGAATGCATGATTCAGGAAATAAGTCATATTCTGACCATTGCCCCAGAACTTCTGGAAATACAGATGTGCAAAGTTACCGCTCACGGTCATGGCATCCGTTCCGTTCCGAAGAGTCTCACCCACATCCAGATAATACGTCTCCAGCATACGGATCATCAGATGCAGCACCGTTGGCTGCTTCACTGTTTCCCCATTGGACTTCAGCGTATAATCCTCCAGTCCGTACGGCGCCAGGTCAAACCACTCGACGGTCATCGGTACTTCCGCAAGGATCGTGCTGTCTGCATCATTTCCGGTCACATAGGAACCATCCTCCGACAGTGAGAAGTACACGGTCTTCTTGTCCTGCTCGCCGGTGGAAGGACGGTTGATCGTCCAATGCGCATATACGGTTGTATCCTCTTCGAATACGGTTTCCTCCGTGATCTGTTCACCCTCCACCGGATCAGTGAACCATCCGTCAAAGTGATAATTCCAGCGATATGCCGCAGGAATCTGAGGCAGCGTTCCGTTCTCCTGCACAATTACATTCAGCGTATCACAGGTTCCGCCTGCCGCGTTAAAGGTCACCAGGAAGCCCCCGTTCTCCCATACGAGAACCGGATAACCGTTGTTGATATTTCTGCTGTCCTTCGTATAGCAGGTCATATAGGCATCACGGTTCAGCTCGCTGACGAAGGAATCCGCCTTCATCTGCTCCGCAGTACGCATCTTGGCACCATTCGCCTTATAAGCCGCTGAAAGCGGTCCCTGGTAGAAGCTTCCCGTCTTTCCGGTAATATAATCATCACCACCAAAGCTTCCGACTGCTCCGCCGCAATGGATTGCTGTGCTGACATTTCCTATATTGTAGCATCCCATCGGCATTGTTGCTACATAGACATTGCCGGCGACACCGCCAACATAGTCCGCGCCGGTAACAGAACCGGTGTTATAACAAGCAAGAACTTCCGCATAGTTCTGATCATCACCAACGATACCGCCAACCTGCTCTGCGGATTCATTTCCGACTGCTCCGGTATTGCGGCAGTAGTAAATGTTGCCATAAGAGTTCGCTCCGGCAATACCGCCGATCTGTTCCGTACCGGATACCGAAGCCAGGTTGCTGCAGCGCTCAACACGATTATGCAGACCTACGCTTCCTACGATACCGCCAACCTGAATGTTGCCGTTTACGCTTCCGCTGAAGCTGCAATCCGTGATATACGCTGCCGAATCACCGTCGGACATCGCACCGGCAATACCGCCGGTCTGAGAAACATCGCCCTCCACGGTTACTGTACCAGAGAGATTCAGACCGGTTACTTTTCCCTTATCAGTGATCAGACCGAAGAATCCGGTCTCATCCGCGCTGGAGGTAATCTTAAGATTCGTGATGCTCTTTTCGTTTCCATCAAAACTTCCGGCAAACGCATGGCCGCTGCGCCCGATCGGATACCAGTTGTCGGTTGTCAGAGCGATATCATTCAGCAGCTTCGCAGAAATTCCTGTATTGCCGCCATTTACCTCACTGGCGAACCAGTGCAGCTCTTTCTCATTCTGAATCGCATAGACACCGCCAACCAGTGCCGGTTCACTGCACTCGGAAAGTTCCCACATATCCGCCTGAGCCGGTGTCCGTACAGTTGCTGTTGATGCCTGCGCATAGCCGGCAACTGCTGTACTTGTAACACGAACCGTCAGGATCTTGCCTGCATCTGCTTCTGCAACCGTATAAGTCTCTGACTGTGCGCCTTCGATCGGGGTCTTTCCCTGATACCACTGATACTTCAATCCGGATACTGTATCCGCAGACTGGAAAGAAGCCGTCAGTGTACGGCCAACGACTGCCGGACCTTCAATCTTCACAGTTCCGGTAAGGCCGATAATTTTTGCGGTCTCTGCCTTCAGAACACCGGAAGTCTCTGCAGACAGTGCCTTCACCCGAAGAATTCTGCCGCCCATATCCTGCCCGATGGTATAAGAAGGATCGCTGGAAATAGCAAGCACAACATCGTCATTTTCATCATAACTGTAATACCAGACATAGATCAGATCTGTCCGGCTTCCGCTGTACTCTGCTTTTACTTCCGCCTCTACTTCTGCTTTTCCGCTGATGGAAAGTTCACCGCTGATGGCATCTCTGTCTGTTAGACGGGCGATGACTTCTCCCATGGTCTTTCGCGCCTGCGCCAGTTCTTCCTCTGAACTAATGACATTATCCGTGGGATATCCGTCATCTTCATAATCTCCGCCCATTACATCGCCGATGTTATAGAGCGCTTCCTTCTCTGCCTTGCTTAAATTCAATCCAAGCGCACCGCCGACACAGCCGCCCATGGATTCTACGCAGCCGGTGTTGTAGAGTTTCTCTACTCTTCCGTTATTGCGTCCGACACAGCCGCCGGTATAACTGCGGACAATTGCTGCCGTACTGACTACATGGCCGCTGTTGGCACAGTTGCTTACCAGAGCCTTGGCAAAGCCTTCTACATAGCAGTCATTATCGCCCGCGATACCGCCTGCCATGGCGCCTCCTGCCTGGATCATACCATTGTTCACACAATTTCTGATTTCTGCCGCTGTGCCTTTCTCCGCCTTGTTCTCACCACTGATACCGCCGACATACTGTGCACCCTGAATCTTTCCATTATTGACACAATCAATAATCGTTCCATGATTCTCTGCACAGATTCCCGCTGTATAATTACCGCCGGTTACAGATACTGCTGCCGTACAGCCGCTGATTGTACCCACGTTCTGCGCGGCAATTGCGGCTGTACCGTCACCGCCGATTACTTTACCGCTGACAGTCAGATTCTTAATCGTTCCGGCATTTACACGGAACAGTGCCGCTGTTTCATTGGACTTGCAATAAAGCTTCTTAATCTCATGCTGATTGCCGTCCAGTTCACCGGCAAAACTGCCGTCTGCCGGAATCCAGGAACGATAGTTCAGATCAATGTCCTCGGTAAGAACGCCCTTGATCTCCGGAGTCTTTTTGATATTATCTGCAAACCATTTCAGTTCCGCTGCGCTGGAAATCTGGTAAACGCCTTCCACCTGTGCCGGAACTTCCGAAGTCTTTCCATTCCATCCATTCGGATCGGATGCCGGCTGATCCGGATCCACTTCCTGACTGCCTTCCTGCCAGTTCAGAATCGGATATCCCTGATTTATGGAAGCAGCATCTTCTGTGAACTTATCACCCAGAGAAGAAGCCAGCCCCTTCAGTTCTTCCGCAGTCTTCGATACAGCAGTTCCGTTCTGGATTGTGCATCCATTCGGAACCGCTGCCGTTTCACGATCGCTCTGGATCACATAGACATTATCCAGGGTCTTCTGTCCGCTCGTCCACTCCAGCTTTGCTGCCACACTTCCGGCATTTGCTGCCGTTACATTTCCGCATGCATATGCGTTGCGGATCGTACCGGAACGGAACGTACCGGTAATACCTCCGGCAGCTCCGGCAGCAGCTGTCGCCTCTGCACTGCCTGTGCAATAAATATCCGAAAGAGTTCCGCCGTTATAAAGCGAACCGGCAATACCGCCGACCAGGTTCACGCCGGTAACCGAACCGCTGAAAAAGCACTCAGATACTGCCGTACTGCCGTTCGACTGAACCGTTCCGAAAAGTCCGCCGACCGTATTGCCTTCCGAAACAACTGTTGCTGCGCTGCTGCAGCGGTATGCGGAATGATCCAGATATCCAGCCAGGCCACCAACATAGTTTCTTCCGGAGATACGAACTGTGGAAGTTGCATGGCAATTCTCCAGATCGTATGCGTCACCGGCAAAAGGACCTGCATAGTTGCCGCGGTTGCTTCCTGTCGTCTGAATCAAACTATCGGTCAGCGTCAGGTTGCAGATCTTACCGCCATTTCCAACATAACCGAACAAACCTACATAATTCGCTGTATAATCTGATGTATTCTTGGATATATACAGACCACGGATCGTATGTCCGTCACCGTCAAATGTTCCCGTATACTTGCTGGATGTATTATAATCCTTATAATAGCCGATTGGCTGCCACTGATAAAGATCCGCTGCTTCCGCATAGACATCCTCATTGATCGAAATATCCGCGGTAAGCACTGCGGAATCCGTCATCTTTGCGTTCACATCAAACCACATCAGTTCATCCGGAGAGCTGATCTGATAAATACCATTCTCATCCTTCTGCGGTTCTGTATAAGTCTCGCCATCCCAGGATGTCTGTACTGCCAGAACAACTGCAGGAATGCTGACCGGAGACTTTTCTACCGTAAAGTCTCCATTCACTCCCTTATAGCCGGGGCAGGCAATTGTATAGTGGTACTCACCGGCCGGAAGCTGGTAAATGCCATTCGTCTCTGCCGTCAGTTTCTGGTCCGGCCATGCCGGGCAGGTCACTGTGATCACGGGCTGAATAGCTGCGCCATCCTCCGCGGTAACCGCGCCAAAGCTTACGGTCTGCTTCTCCAGAGCCGTCATAGTAATATTTTGCGCATCTTCCGCCGGATTACCGGTTACTGTAAAGTTGCCGGTCTTATCCTCATAACCGAATGCCTTCAGCGTATAGCTGTAAGGATTTCCGGACTTAGGAAGAAGATAGGTACGGCCGTCTGTAAGCGGTATCCTTCCATCCACAGTAAGAACCGCATCTTCCGGCACGGTTGTAAATACTACATTGTAGAGAGATTCCTGAAGAGTTACGGTGATTGTCTGGCCGCTGTATGCAATCGTAAAGCTTCCTGTCACAGTCTTGCACTCCGGAGCGGAAACTTCATATGTGTAATCACCATTCTTTAAAGAAAAGCTTCCATCCTCTCCAGGCGCAAGAACATCCTCTCCCTGCTTAACAACAAGATTTGCATTCGCCGGAGAGAGTTGGAAGCGAACCGTATATACGGCGTTCGGATCCTGCCAGCCAAGAAGCGGGTAGGAATCTGCCTGCGCAACATAAGAGCCGCCCAGAACTTCCGCGAAAGCAGATGTCTTCAGTTCTGCCTCCGTCTTCGCCGTAATTCCGGCTGCGGAATCGTTCGCACCATCTCCGTTCAGACCGTCTGCTGCCAGATAATAGCAGTTCTCTGCTGTAATCATGTTAGAGCTGACAACGCCGGAGTAATTAATCGTGGTACTGTTTCCAATGATTCCGCCAACCGTAATTCCTTCTGTTGTATCATCATTGCTTACAATCGTACCAGCATTATAACAGTTCTTCAGAACAATGCCTCTGTTACTCGTAGAAGAAGGGTCTCCCACAATACCGCCGATACCTTTGCTGTTCGTATCCTTGAAACCGCTTCCGCCCGGCAGATTACCGGTCACATCACCCAGGTTATAGCAATCCGTAATCGTTACATCCTTGCCATAAAAACCACCGGCAATACCACCGGTTCCCCAGATTCCGTTAACCGCTCCGGTATTGAAGCAGGATGAAATACTTCCGCCTGCACTTCCGACCACACCACCGGTACGCTTCAGTGAAGAAGTAACCGCTCCGGTATTTCCGCAGCGTTCCATGCTGGACTTTCCATCCATGCTTCCTATCACACCGCCGATGCAGTACGGATAGCTTGCAGATGCTGCCGTGTCCGTAATCTTTCCGCTGTTGAAGCAGTTTTTAATCGTTGTCGCATTCGCAGTTCCTGCAATACCTGCACTGTATCCGCCGCAGCTGTTAATCTCTCCCAGATTCGTACATCCGGAAACACTGCTGCCGGAGGCAAGATAAGAAGCAACACCGCCAATATACCCCTTTTTCTCTGCTGTCACATTCACTTTATTTGTGCAGTTTTCCAGAGTTGCCGGATAGCCATAGGAAACAATGCCGGCAGCGTAAGCAGACGAAGTTGTTGTCGTCTTTACACTTCCCTCCACAGTCAGGTTCTTCACGATTCCGCCCTTCACATAACCGAACAGACCCTGATACTGCGTCGCCGCCTCAATATTCAGGCCGGAGATTGTAAATCCATTTCCATCGAAAGTACCAGCATACCCTACATAAGAGCTGTAGGTATTCGTCATTCTTCCGATCGGAGTCCAGTTTCCTTCCTGTTTTCCAAGGTCAATGTTCGCCGTCAGTTTCGCACATAGCGTTGATGTGCTCTTATCTGCCGATGCGTTGACCTCATCTCTGAATGCAGCCAGGTCTTCCTCAGTAGCAATCAGATAAGGATCTGCTTCCGTGCCGCTGCCGCCGGTCTTCGGTGCTGCCGAAACAACAGCAGGGAGAAGTCCCAGCACTAGGATCAGCATCAGAAGCCATGATGTGATTCGTTTCTTCATAGTTTCCTCCTTTTGGTTTTATAAAAAAACCGCACAGCCATCATCGACTGTACGGTTTCTTTTCTGCTAAAAATAATGATATCCACATACAGATATCGCTTTTCCGGAAAGAGTTCAGCTGCGGATGGGGCACAGGCTCAGGACACAGCCAACATGTATCTGACTTATCCCTATGCGGGCATCACAGTGACCTTCTCGCGGGCTTCTCACCCTGTTCCATGTCTGTTTTGAATAAACAGTTTGCTGTACCTGTTTGTATTCTTGCATCTATTCATCACTCTCGCCTGATTCCGTTTGTGCTGAATAGATACACTTTTTTCACTAAACCGAGTATAGCAGTATTGCTGCCAGATAGCAAGCGTTATTTCAGTTACTTTCCGCCGCTTTCAGCATATCCTGGATCGTATATTCGAAGGATGCTGAAATTCGCTTTATAAAGTTATCCCGATTGGATGTAAATCCGTTCTCAATCCAGTGCATGGTATTGCCTACGATCGCGTAGCTGTAGAAATCAGTAATATACTCAATATCCTTATCCGTAACCGAATGGGAATCCGCCGCTTTCTTCACGAAGCGCCGGACAAAATCCTTTACTACCAGTTCGAGGTAAGAACGAAGAACCGTTCCGTCTTTCGATCGGTAGATATGAAGAATCGCCTGGCGATTATTCAATACAATCGCTGTACTTCTGGCATATTCCTCCTGAAAAGTAGCGGTTTCCTTGTCGGACTCTTTCAGAACCTTGTCCGCTTCCATCTCAAAAAGAGCCGCCAGAGTATCATAAATATTCTCAAAATAATAATAGAATGTATTGCGGTTGATCTCGCAGAACTCACAGATATCCTTTACCGTAATCTTGTCCAGAGGCTTGGACTTCAGTATCTCCAGGAAGCCCAGCAGGATCGCTTTCTTCGTAAATTTCGCCATACTATTTCCGTCCCAGCCTTCCTCTTCCTGCCAGATAACCGAACAGTGAACCGACTGCCCCGCCAAGGATATGCGTCAGGTTGGAAACATTATCCTGTACAAAAATTCCATCGTAAAGCTGACCGCCGATATAGATTATCGCAACCAGAAGAAACGTCATCGGAATGCTTCCGGCGCGCATACTGGCGAAAGAGGACAGCAGAATAAAAGCAAAAACAACGCCGCTGGCCCCCAGAAGGCGTACATTCGGAAAGAACACAAAGTTAACCACTCCAGTCACAATCGCCGTAATCAGAATCACGAAGAGCAGATTCACGGAACCATACTTCTCTTCCAGCATCGGTCCAACAATCAGGAGCAGCATAAGATTTGAAATCAGATGATCCCACCCGGCATGTCCGAATACATGACCAATAAAGCGCACATATGTCAGCGGATCAGACAGCGACGAACGATAGACACTGAAGAACAGCGTCGTTGTCCGCCCGCCGGTAAGAACTCCCAGCCCCAGGGAGATCAGACAGATCAGTGAAAATATAAGGACTACCGGAGAATTAAATGAGATACTTAACTGTCGGTTTTTTCCACTCACAGGTACATTCCTCTCTTTGCTGTATATTATATATCTCTGATGGTTATATGCGGATATCTTTCTCTATATTCTTATATTGAACATTCGCTGCCCGGATATTCTCCGCCTCTTCCACTTTATAGAAGTCGCTCGTGCTCTTAACCTGAATCTCTTCCTTCAGCTTGTCCTGGATCTCCACCAGACATTCCAGAAGAATCGGATTGAAGACGCCGCATTCGCCATGCAGAATCATGTCCATGGCCTTCTCATGAGAATAAGCCTTCTTATATACACGCTTGCTTATCAACGCATCGTATACATCCGCCAGTGATACCACCTGTGCGGAGATTGGGATCTTCTCTCCCTTCAGGCCGTCCGGATATCCCTTGCCGTCGTAGCGTTCATGATGCCAGCGGCAGATCTCATACGCCAGCTTCACCAGCTTCTCATCCTTATACATATCCAGTGATTTCAGCATATCTGCGCCGATCAGCGTATGCGTCTTCATGATCTCATATTCCTCATCTGTAAGCCTGCCCGGCTTATTCAGGATGGATTCCGCAATTCCGATCTTACCGATATCATGCAGTGCGGACGCCGTTGTAATCAGATACTGATCCGACCAGGACAGGGAATATTGATCCGTCTTCTTCATCAGCTGCTCCAGCAGAAGCCGGGTCAGCAGATTGATATGAATGACATGAAGGCCGCTCTCTCCGTTACGAAACTCAACAATCTGGCTCAGAATGCTTACCATCATGCGATTGTTTTTTTCTTTATCATGGATCTGATCAGCGACCAGGCGACTCAGCCTTCTCTGCTTCGCATAGAGCCTAATGGTATTGGAAACTCTGCGATATACGATCTTGGAGTCAAACGGGCGACTGATATAATCCGAGACACCAAGCTCATATGCTCTGCAGATATAACTTTCAGAATCCTCACTGGATATCATGATAACCGGAATATCCTTGATCCACTCTTTCTGGTTCATAAAAGTCAACACTTCGAATCCGTTCATCCCCGGCATGACAATATCCAGCAGGACAAGGGAGATCCCGGTTCCATATTGATTCAACGCATGAATACATTCTTCGCCGCTGGAGGCTTCCAGAATACGGTAATCGTCGGAAAGAATCGCTGTCAGAATCTCCAGGTTCATCCAGGAATCATCCACAATCAGGATCGTCTGCTTGATCTTCTCGTGCGCATCCACAGATACTATGCCACTGCTCGCCTCATCCAGATCAGTCACAACCATGTTCTTCTCGGTCTTAGCCAGATACATCAGCTTATCCGCACGCCCGATCGCATGTTCAATACTCTCACCCGATTGTGTTACAACACCTCCGATACTGACAGAAAGCTGCAGTATGCTGTAACCGGGCACAGCGGTAGCGTTGATCTGCTTCTGGATTTCTTTCAGTTTCTGCGTGAAAGTCTTCCGCTTCATATCCGGCAGAATCAGCAGGAACTCATCGCCGCCGTAACGAATCAATGTATCACTCTTACGAATACAACGCTTAATTGTTCCAACCACAGTAATCAAAACCTTGTCACCAGCATTGTGGCCATAGCTGTCATTATATAATTTAAAATCATCCAGATCAATCACGGCGACTCCAACAGATTCTGTCTGATTCTTTACCTCATCTTCAAAATAGCGCCGGTTATAAACACCGGTCAGAGCATCTTTATATAGTTTGTCACTGTATAAAGCAAATTTATTGATGATCTTCTCATAACCGATGGGATCCAGGAGATTGCTTTCGTCCAGCTGCTTGAGCATCTCCATGACATATGGCTTTCCATCGATTTCCACATATCGGGAAATCACCTGAAAAAGCTCGTATCCCAGAAATTCCATCTTTACCTTCTGGGTCTTCTCCCTGAGCGCCAGGATGGACGTGCAATTATCACAGAATGAATCCTTTTCCCAGAAAGAATAACATGGACACATATCTGATATTACCTCTACAGGTTTACCAGCTGCCCGGTCGAGCAGCTGTTGTCCGTCCAGAAGTCTTACAACAGTAAAAACCTCTTTCAGACATGCCATTTTTTCCTGTGCCTGTGCCATTGTCATCTTATCCTGTGAGTTCATTCCTGTCTGCCCTTCTCAAGATTATATGTTAATAGAATTCCAGATCAGATATATTATTTCGTCCGATTCAATATTTCCTACCCTATAATATACGGCATATTCTTCTTTTTGTCCATATTTCTGGCTTTTCAAAGTAAAAAAACTTCGTTTTTGTCGTTTTTTGTCTATTTTTGCGTCATATTGTATAGATTCTTTGACGGATTTCCTCCGGCCAAATACTTCCTTCCTCAATCTGGTTTTCGTACAGCCAGTCATCTTCTTCCAGAAATGTATATACTTCGCCCTGTTCATTCTCTACTGTCACCAGTACTTTTACTTTCTCACCCGGCTGACGCTCCTCGCAGCCGTAATCGCCTTCCCGAATCTTCTTTACTTTCCATACGCTTTGCGCTTCCATATTCATTCGCAATATTTCTCCTTTACTGCAGTGTTTTTGCACTTCACTGACAATCACATTATAGGCAATTACATTATACCTGAAAAACTTCTAATTCATATATGTCGCGCTCAAGTTTTTCACAACTGTCAAATTCGGCATGCTATAATACCCTTATCAGGGATTCCAGAGAATATTCTTTACGTTTTTTACCAATCATGGCGTAAAGCCCCTGCCTTTAGGCATGGGGAGTGTCAATGCCTGAGAAATGATCCGTTTATGCGTTGCGAACTATATATTCCATAAATGATAGGAGAATATCATTATGAAGCAAGAAAAAATCTTTCCGGTCTCCGTGCGGGCGCTGAATCCGAAGGAGATGCACGCTTATGCGATTCAGCTTACATACAGCGATGGGAGCATAAGAAACTATTATCTGAAAAACTTTCGGACATATGAAATCCCGGAAGAATTTGATATCGACGGTTATCTTTTCAACCGCCATATTCTAAGTGGCGTGCAGCTGCAACCGAACGGCGATGTTCTCTTCCCGAATCATTATCAGATTCCGTGCCAGAACTGCCGATACGACAGCTTTCCTCAGCTTCAGGTGCAAAATACAAAACGGGAATGTATTTATGAAGACAAACACTGCCGATTGGAATCATTCTATCAAATTCCATTCACATCCGGCGGGCGTTCTTCGAAGCTTCCCGGCATGCTTCCACAGTGGGGATTTTACCCGGAACGCCGCCTGCCGGAACTGCACTGGCTGGGAATAGATGAAGATGGAATCCGCAGAAAAGATATTGCCCTGTGCGAATTAAAGCGCAGCACCTGTTTTCCGGATACAAGCCTTGTCCGCACAGAACCGGAGAAACTGTATGGTTATTTGCGGGATGACGGCAGCTGGCTAATTCCTCCAGTCTATGATGAAATCAGGGAAAACCTGCACGGACTTGTCATTGGCACGAGAAGGATTCGTGGGGAAAAGGTGCTTTTCCGGATTTCTGAAGATGGTACGCCCCAAATGACCACACTCCCGGATTTTGTCGGAAATTTCCGCAACGGGCTAGCGCCTTTTAATGTTGCCAGCACAGATATCCTCTGGAACAGTCCTCTTCTTCCGGAATATTATACCGGACAAATGGAAACTTCGGTTCCCGGCAGGTGGGGTTTTCTGGATCTGAATGGAAATATAATCCTGGAACCCCGGTACCTGTATGCGATTGGTTTTCAATATGAGGATGGGGAATATTCCGCGGTTGCCTGCGAAAAAGACGGTCAGGCTTTCTGGGGAGTTATCAATCAGGCCGGACATGAAGTAATTCCCTGCCGCTATGCCTGCACTTTTGTGCTGAGCAACAGTACCATTGTCTTCCAGGAAATACCGGGCGGCTTCTATGGATTGATGACCCCGGATGGAAATTGTATTTTATCTGCCGATTTCTGTGATATCACTGATTATGATGAGGAACATATGCTTGCTGTTGTCAGTTACGACGGAGAGCTTTACGGTGTGTATTCTGCAGCTGCCGGAGAACTGCGGATCCCGGCGATGTATGACAGTATTTATTTTCGAGCCAGCGGAATCTATGCACAAACCGTGGATGGAAAAAGTGTACTTTTCAATTACGAGGGAAATCCGCTCATCCAGGGCGAATATGATCAGCTGGAGGAAGCGTATGGGCGTATATTTTTTCAAAAGAACGAAAAATTCGGTGTACTTCGCCCGGATGGATCAATGGAAATTCCTCCGGTGCTGGCAGGCTGTGAGGAGAGGCATGTACAATTCTATCAGAAAGGATACCTAATTACCGGAACATATGGAGCCTATGGAGTATCCCGGACGAATGGCGAAGTTGTCCTGCCGGAGCGCTATCGCATGATTTACCTGTACGACGGATTCATTATTGCGGAAGATGGCTGCACAGATAATCAAAATCCGCACGACCTTCTCTTCAGGATGGATGGTCAGCCGATTCTCGCTGGCAGCTATGATCATATGGCAATCGATGAAGAACACCATCTTCTCACCTGCTGTACACCTGATGAATTTCTTGCCTTCCGCCTGACCCGGAGATAGTTTCATTACACGAAGGATCACAGTGAGCTTTCGGACAAGATCTCCAGGGCATCTTTCGCCTGTGCCTGTAAGCTGCGCAGCGCAGTGCTGAAAACACCTGGCAAAGAAGAAACGGAAAAAGTCTTTGATCGTTCTATTGCCTGGAATTGCCTGGAATCACCTATATATTACAGATCTTATCGTAATTCAGATACTCCTTCTGGCACCTGGGCATATAATCTTTGCGATATCCGTCGTGATCCTGTGAGATCTGCCGGTCGGATAAATTAAAATACCGGAACGCGCATCTTTCTCCGTGATTCTCCCAGACGATATCCGGAGAAACCGACGATGTCAGATCCCAGGTAGCATCGAGGTGAACCGGCGTATTCAGATCCGGCCAGGCGATCGCCCAGGCATGTCCGCCGCCGTTTATCTTCGCGCATCCAATCACTTTGATCGCCGGGATTCCGGCCGCTCGCAGTGCCAGAAGCAGAAGTGCGTTGATGCCTTCACACACGCCGGTACACCGAAGAATCGGCGCCACTATGGTATGATCGTGCCGCTCATGCCGGTTATCATAACGAAGCAGCTGCGCAATTCTTTCATAGATGATCTGCTCACGCCGGAGAACAGGCTCTTCCTCTGTTCCCTTCAAAAGATAGTCCCTCACACGTTTCATATGGAAACGTACCATACAAACCTGCTCAGCAGAATACCTGTTGCCCTCAATGATAAATCTTCCCGGCTTTTCTTTTGTATAAAGAAATCTCCAGCTGTTTCCAATAAAAAACAGCTCCGGCCAGTCGTAATACAATGCCTCCGCCGCACAGAAAATATCCTGAGATGCCTCATCCATATTCTCAAATGTGACCGGAACTTCTGTAGAATAATTATGCGTAAAATAGGTTAAAATTTCATTATACAAATGCTTTGCCTGTTCGCTCTTCAAATTATCTCTATAAAAATATCTTCCCAGATTTTCCGGTACCATAGTATTCTTCCTCGATTTCCTGTCCAATTTCAACGGTATTATCGTTCTTCCTGTTACCCATACTTTTCCAGCCTTTTGCTGTATCTGCTCCAGAGCTGTGCTTTACTCTATGATCTCATTCGTTATCATATCACGAACCTGAAACCACAGCAATGTCTCTTTTTCTGTGAAGTCCAGATCATCGTGCAGATGTCCGAAGTAGTGATGCGTAAAAGATATGCTCTCATGCAACTGTTCCAGAAAATGATTCAGCTCCATCTCATTCGGATTCCGGCGCCCCAAAAAGAAAATATCCAGCGAGCGCTCCCTTCCTGTATGCGTCAGCAGATAATCCACCCGGTTATGATGCTGCTTCAGATTGGCAAGTGCCTCCGTGTATTCCTCCTGAGAAGGCATCTCACGCGGCCACCAGGATTCGCCCTCTCTGCGGTATCTGCGGTCGACGCTGAAAGCTCCTCCCATGGTGAAAACGGAAATGCTTTTCTCTGCACCGGAAGTGCATACCGGAATGTCGTAGACCTGCCCGCGCATCAGATGAATCAGCTTCGGCGTCCCGTCCGGCGCCTCGCCGATAACATGAACTTTGCCTCCACACCAATGACTGACAGGATAACTTTCCAGCAGATCAAAGTTTTCGTGATTACCATCCACGAAACATGTCGTATATTTTTTCTCCGCAATGATCTCACGGATCGCCTGCTCCTCCGGTGAATTGTCCCACACAAAACCGAAATCACCCGCGATAAAGAGAATATCGCCGGAATCAGCTATTTTCTCGAATGCCGTATTCGTATACATAAATCGTCCCGGCTCACCATGTGTGTCACCTGTCACATAGAATCTTCGGTATTTCATCGTTTCTGCCCTCCAATAATCTTTTAGAACACTTTTTCTATGTATTATCTTTCAACCCATAACACCGGTATAACATTTCTGTCATTTTTTGCTTATCTGTTCCTCTTATACCCAAGGACTTTAAATCCACTGTTTCATCAGCTATTTCAGATAAGAACTTTTTCATATCCTCTGCTATTTCCGAACTGAGAACTTGCCTTGTATTGGCTGTGATTAACTGTGCTAATCGGAACACATCGTTTTTATGTTTCTTTATATTTTTGCTGTCAACCTGTTCTCCATTCAACTTGCGTTCTTTTAAATCCAGCCACGCTTTCGCCTTAAATGGTATCAGACAAGTCGGACTTAATACCGGAATGTCATCAACTATCATTTGTCCGGTTTTTAGCAATTCATAATACGCTTCATTTAAAAGGATTGCCGACAAACTGGAGATTTCATCATCTATCGGAAGCGGTGTGAGAACTGCATCATCTTCCAATATAATAAAATCCGGATTTCTGGAAAATATCTCTATCATGTATGGATATTCTTTGCTTTTCGGAGATGTGAAACGATAAAACTGTGCATTTCCGGTGCTTTTATTCAAATGCTCATATCCTGCTTCTTTGACATACTCCCAAAACTGCCTGCCGAACTCCGCTGTTATGGATTCAACAATCAGTACAATATCTACATCTTTTGTAGCCCGAAACGGTAATTCTTCGTTTTCCATAATCAAATCACACGCTGTCCCACCGATGATGACATATTGATTTTCAAAACCCTGAAATCTTTCCTTAAATTTTGTAAATCCGCTGACCATTACTCCTTCAACCTTCTTTCCTGCAATTCATCTACTGCTTCTTCAATTCTTTCATCGTTTGTATCTCCAAAAGATAAAACAATGGAAATATCATCAGCACTGTTATCCTCTGAAAATTGTTTCGGGCTGTATGCCCATAATTCAAGTCTTACCTGCTTATCCGGGTCTATCAATTCATCGGTTAGCAAGGTTTTATCATAATCTTTCTCACTAATTGCATAGGTAACAACTCGGCTTGGAT
>ENA-UOJJ01003315-UOJJ01003315.1-human-gut-metagenome-genome-assembly--contig:-CS66-NODE-3315-length-17678-cov-47.616864_pt1 | contig 17678 bp, 17 predicted proteins | sample MGYA00242343_ERZ723890 | MGnify/ENA metagenome assembly ERZ723890 | reverse complement strand
GCTTCTTTTCTCAACTTTGTTCATTTTGCCTATTGATTTTTCTTAGCAGGTTTCTGCTTTTCTGTTATTTAGTTGCACAAAGTTTCTTTTGGTTACTATTTTAATGATTACTTTTTTATCTCTTTCTCCCCACTGAGATAATATTTTTCTTAGTAAGCACAAGTAGCACAATGCCAAGCAAAAGTATCAGCGGCCAAGTAAGATACGGTCTTTTATCATTATCAATATCGGTCACGACCTTATCAGGCTCACCATTTTTATCAGTGTTGTAATACACGTTCACTTTTTCGTTCTGACTCACATAATATGTGCCTGTGAAGATCTCTCTTGTGTACTCCTTGCCGCCAACATCAAAAGCGACAGTTATGTAATATGTTTCAGCTTTGTTGCTTGCCTTTTTGTTATGTCCCCAAGTTTTCAACTCATGGTCTATCCACTTCACATAGCCTGTGGTTTTCTCAGCACTTGACATGAAAACCCTGTTTGAAACATACTTGCTGAGATTATAGATAGTAGAGAAACCACCCATAAGAATAAAAACGATACTCAGAGCGATAAGCCCTGCATTTTGCTTTTTCATTTGATATACCCCCTGAACAGAAATGTTGTGTTAATATGAATTTATTATATCATATGAGAACATGGAAAGTCAATAAGCCTATCCCATCTTTCCATAAGTCTTATGGACATATTTATTAGTACGGTTTTGATCGTTGAGGTAAGCCGCTATTTTCTTTCTGCTGTAAGGACTTTTTTATAAGATCATGTTGAAACTTTATTATCTTCGTTTTTTGAACAATTCTTGACTTTGTTACAAATCTGTGTTATACTAATCATAAACGAACGGTCAGTACGCATAAAAGGAGCAAAGCAACATGAAAACAACTGAGCAACAGCACAATGAGCGGAAACGTGAACTAATGGAAAAGTGCTTCGAGTGCTATGCGGAAAACGGGCTCACAGGCACAGGAATTAAAGCACTAGCCGATGCGTGCGGATGCACGAAAGCAAATTTGTATTCGTATTTTAAAAACCTTGATGAACTGATCATTGAGTCAACGGCATACTGTATGGAAAAGGTTGAGGACGACTTTATGGAGATGGCACCCACCGACCCCGAGGATGTTGTCCGTTTTGTGAAGGAGGTCCCGTATTGGACAGCAAAAAAGCACGGAAAAAAATATCGCCTGATGTATCAGATATATACGCACCCGAAGTATATCGAGCACGGTAAGAAATTCTTTGAGGGCGTGAACGAACGCTATACCGAGTACGCCAAGCGGCTGGAGCCGAAGATCGGCATTCCATATACGGTCATCACGCCGCTGATCTTTATATTCGTCCGCGCCTGCGTTCATTATGCGATGTTTGAGGATGAATATTATCTGAAAACCCAGATGGAGGTCTTAAAACAGGGGGTCGCCCTGTTTGTGGATAAGTACAAAGCAAACCAAGCATAAGCCTATCGACCGCTGCTCATTTACGGCGTGGGCAGCGGCGCAAAGCTCCGCCGTGATAAACAATTCCGAACGGAGGAAAAAAGATGAAAACAGGAAAAAAACTACTCACAGGTACACTTTTGGTGCTTTGTGCCGCTCTATTGGTGCTTTGCAGCGTGCTTGCAATAGAATGGAGCAAGGCGGCAAAAACAGGCGACGCACTGCCGGAGGTGCGAAACAACGGCACGGCGATTCAGTGGAAATACAGCGACGAAGCCGACTGGCACGACCTTGTGGCGCTTACCGAGCTGCGGGGCGCTGCCGGAGAAAACGGAACAGACGGTAAAAACGGTAAAGACGGCTCTGACGGCAAGAACGGAATAAACGGCACAAACGGAAAAGACGGCATTAACGGAGTTGACGGTAAAGACGGCATTAACGGCGTTGACGGTAAAGACGGAGCCGATGGAAAAAACGGCAAGGATGGAATTGACGGTGCCAACGGTAAAGACGGAGCCAACGGCAAAGACGGTATCAACGGCACTGACGGCATTAACGCCAAAAACATAGAAGTGCAGCGAGCTGAAACCCACATACAGTGGCGTTACGAGGGTGATGAGTGGCAGGACCTTGTGGCGATAGCCGACATCACAGGCCCCACCGGGCAGAAAGGCGCAGACGGAGCAAACGGAAAGACACCGGAGTTCCGTGTAAGCGAAAACACCCTGCAGTGGCGCTATGTCGGCGATGAAATATGGCTGAACCTGTACGATCTTTCGGTTTTGAAAGGTCTTGACGGCAAGGACGGAGCCGACGGCAAGGATGGTATAAACGGAAAGGACGGAGCCGACGGAAAAGACGGAACAAACGGACAAAACGGCTCCGATGGCGCGGACGGCAACACCCCCTTCATTGGTGAAAACGGCAACTGGTGGATCGGAGAAACCGATACGGGCGTAAAAGCCGCAGGCATTGACGGCACAGACGGAGAAAAGGGTGACAAGGGAGATAAAGGTGACAAGGGTGATGCCGGAGAAAAGGGCGACAAAGGAGATAAAGGCGACAAGGGCGATGCCGGTCAGAACGGCAGCTGTTCGGGGTATTTTCACGCAAAAGCGTCAGTAGGGACGGCTCTTCTTCAAAACCATTCCGCAAGAATTGGATTTACTGAAAAAATAAACAGAGGCGGTCTGATTTCAGCTTCCCCAGATGAAATTACGCTGAAAAAGGGGCATACATACAATATCATCATAAGCGGCTCTCTGGGAGTCGGCTCGAACGCTCCCGGGAGCACCGGTTATTATTGCATCCAAATGACAGACAGCAGTGAGGATGCAGATTTTTGCAGGGATATCACACGCATAAAAAGAGATGGAACAAAACTTCCGTATAGTAACGACTATCATTCCTTTAACTTCAACAGAATGTATGACGCATCAGCCAAAGATATAACATTGAAATTTATATTTGAGCAATCGGAATACAATACACTTCTTATGGAGTTCATCGGCACCATTACCATAACCGCTCTTGACTGAGCCGATATACACGAAAACAGAGGTAACGGAAAATAAAAAAAACGAATACTCAGTATCATGCTCACCCTTTGTATGGTTCTTTGCCCTGTGTCGACAAGTGTATTTGCCGAGGATAATATGGCAGCGAGTGGGACGGCGGAAGTTTCCACAGCGGCGGAACTGGTTTCAGCAATCAGAGAAGCTTCATACGGAACAGTCAAACTGACGTCAGACATTACCATTTACACCACATTAGTGGTCAACCGCACCGTCACTCTTGATCTCAACGGTTATGTGCTGAAATACGGCAGCAGCAGTGCAGGGCATGTAATCACTGTGTCCAGTGGTATTTTGACAATTGAAAACTGTTACTATACAAAATCGCACAATTTCCAAAAGAAGTATAATTTATATGTAAATGATTTTTTTTGAATTTTGCTCCGTTTAAAATCATACTAATTTTAGCTTTTAATTTTTTTCATTCCAAAAACCGCCCCATTTCGTTCTATAAATTACCTCTTATAATCAAATCATGCAGACATATAATATTATTGCAAACCCGAAAAACAAATGAAAAGGAGATACGAAAATGAAAGGTATCACAACTCAGGAAGGCAGAGAAACACTCAACAAGTTCAAGATGGAAGCAGCTAACGAAGTTGGCGTAAACCTCAAGCAGGGCTACAACGGCGATCTTACAGCTCGTGAGGTCGGCTCTGTAGGCGGTCAGATGGTCAAAATAATTAGTCCTGAACAACAATGGATATTTACCCGAAACAGCGTAAGAAACACAGGTCATTGCATTGAGATTACATATGCCGTTAGACTGTCAGTATAGGAGCAGCACAACGATATATTTTCTTATCAAAACATCGCATTTGTAAAAACAAATGCGATGTTTTAATGTTTATTCGTTCAATATGTTAACCCAATCATCTGGAAATCCCATAAGTTTTTTATCAACGTGAGGGTACTTGTGAAAAAGTTTATCTAGTTTGTCCACAAACGCTGTCCAATGTTGATCATTAGTTATTAGATGTTTTATGCAAAGAAGAGTTGCAAATACACGGATACTGCTTATCCCCTTTTCTGTATATTGCTTATATAGCTTTGGCGTTTTAGCAAGATTAACATTATACAAACGTCCATAGTGTGCACAAATATTCCGCACAAAAGCAATGTGTTCGACCCAGCTTTCAAGATAAGTATATCCCACGCCATACAACGTTGCAACGGCTTTTTTGTCCTGAGGTTTCATATTTTTATAAAACTTTGAGAGCGTACCAAAACTGAACAGCTCCACCAAAGCGTAAAACGGAATTTTGCCGTCAATATAATTATTTTTGAAATTCTTAACAAAAGGGGCTTTGCTATTTCTGGATATTTCCTTTTTTATCTCACAAAGAAAATCATAGTGATAGCCAGGATCATTAAAATTATCCGGATCTTCATATCCTAGTACACCATAAATATGTGAGAAATGATTAGCTACCCTACACCTGAGATTAACTTCGATTTGCTCTATCCAAGTAAATAAGAGTTGCCTGAAGTTGGCGTTAAACAGGTATAACTCAACGATTTGTTCAAAGGATATAGAACCATCAAAATTTTTATTTTTACCTTTTAGTCCAAGGCCATATGCTTTTATCAAGCGGAAATATGAAATATCATTAAGAATTCGACGTGCATATTCTTCATTGACAATTCTCAACCCAATCATTTTCAAGTTCTCGATTTGTTGATCAACATTCATTGATGGTTGCTGTTCTTTAAGCTGCATAAAAAAGTCCCCTAATAATTAAACGACCCGACGTGGTACGCATTGCTAAGAGGCGTGTCGGGTTCTGTTAATACTATTATATGCGATTTTTTCTAAAAAGTCAATGGTAAATATATCTAGATAGATGTCATGAAAATGAAATTATGTTATTCTTAAGTGCTATCACTCTTTATTATTTTTTATATTAAAGATAGAGTACAGGAATCATTGCATTGTCGAAAATATTAAATAATTGTAAAATCATCACATCATAACTTGACTTGCATTTTAGACAAGTGTATAATATCGTTATAGACAAATGTCTAATACGGAGGTGTGTAATGATAAACCAAATAAAAAAACTTCCAGATGCGGAATTTGAGATAATGAAAACTATTTGGAGTATGAGCGAACCTGTCACAAGTTCTCAGATAGCAGAAAAAATGAGCGACCATAATTGGAAATTACCAACTCTCATATCATTTCTTAAACGCCTTATTGAAAAAGGATTTTTAAGAACGGAGAAAACAGGTAAGGAGCGTCAGTATTATTCGCTGGTATCCCAATCGGATTATCTTAAATTTGAAACAGAAAATTTCTTTGGCTCGGTCCATAACAACTCACTTTCAAGCCTTGTTACAAATCTATACGAAACTGATAAGCTAAGCAGTCAGGATATCGATGAGCTGATACGTTTTCTTGAAGAAGTAAAGGACAGAAATAATGATAAATAATTTATTTACATATTTTATACGGAGCAATGTACTAATAGTGTGCCTGTATCTTTGCTGTAAAATATTTTTAGCTGTAGGCAAAAAGCGTCAAAAATTATCATTCTACAAGGTATGTTCAGCGTTGTCATTGCTGATAATATTTCCCTTAGACCTGACCACTCTTATTCCTCACCAGGCTGTCACCGCTGACGTAGTTCAGAATATTTCCGTACAAAAATACATTTTTACAGAAACGCAGCATATTCCAGCTGTCAAGAAGATAATGCCTTTTCTTGTTGCGGTCTGGTGTATTGGTGTAGCTTTCAACAGCTTTGTTTGCATTTACAGGTACCTTGCCTTAAAGCGCTTTGTTGACCGCTGGGCAACAAAAAATGGTGTATACAAATGCGGCAATAAAAGCCTGAAAGTAAAAAAGTGCCCAGGCATTTCAAGCCCTATGCTTATGGGCGTGTTCGCCCCTGTAATAATTCTTCCTGACAATATCGCAGCTGATAATTATGATGTGGTATGTATGCACGAAAAATTTCACTATCTTAATCACGATATATTCATAAGGATAGTAATGCAGGTCGTTTGTATAATCAATTGGTTTGATCCGCTTGCATACAAGCTTTCACGCAGTATGAATTTGCTGTCTGAGATAGCTTGCGACGAAAAAGTTGTCAAGGAGATGAATGATACCGAGAAATATAACTACTGCGGTATGCTGATAAACAAATGTGAAAATGGTAAACAAGATACAGCATTTTCAGCGTGTTTGTATTCACAAAAAGAAAAGGTGAAAACTAGGATAAACGAGATAACTGCCAAGAAAAAGAAGTCATATGCAAATATTATAATACTTGTTGCTATAACTTTGAGCACGCTTATCCTCTGCTCTTTTGTTGACATTAATATCGATGACGAGCTAAGTTCGACCCACACCTTTAACAATGGTGAAATGGTAACAAAAGAGCCTGTTTTCGTGAATGAAGGTCAAAAAATAACTATAAAGATCGAACTTGACCTGTCCTCTGATTATTCAGACAAAGACGGAGAGTATATTGAACTAGGCTACTATCAGGACGGAACAGAACACAGAATTTTCTGTGACAAGACTGCAGGCAACGAGATAAATTTTACCGCTAATAAAGACGGCGACCACACTTTTTATTTAAAAAATTACTCTGCATATAAAATAACCCTTTCGGAGTTTGACGTCAATGTTCAGTAACAAACAAAACCTCCTCTCGTGTATTTTATGCGGATATATTCTTGGCTGTTTGTATACCATGCTTATCAGCGACGCCGATCCTATCTCAAAGTATTATGTATCGAACATTTCGCTGCTGCAATTAGTCATTCCCACCATCGCATTTTCAGCAACACTTTGCCTTATAACTGTTTTCAAAAGAGTTAATTTAAATTTGCTTTTGACAGGATTGATATTTGCTTATTCGTTGATATCAATATGGAAAATGACCAATACCACAGCATATTTCGGCTTTGCCTGCATTGCTGTTTTGGCTATAATAATATTTAGGTTTGCTGATATAAAGGAAACTGAAATATTAAAATGCCGAAAAACGGAGATAATTTCAGTTCTGTTGTTCACGGTGATATCAGTAACAATATTGATGATCGGCACCGTATGCAAACTAAAAAGCTATGAATCATCGTGCTTTGATATGGGAATTTTTCTGCAAATGTTTGAATATATGAGTAAAACGTGCAAGCAATACACCACGGTCGAACGAAATGTGCTTATGTCACATTTCAATGTGCATTTCTCACCCTGCTGGTATTTGCTACTGCCAATATATATGATATTTAGAAACTCGGTTGTTTTAGTCATATTGCAAGTGCTTATCATTGCAAGCGGAGTATTGCCGCTGATAAAAATATGCAGGCTTTACAAGCTCGGCAGAACTGACACCGTTTTGTGCAGCATAATATATCTTTTCTACCCTGCATTTTGCAGTTCTCAGTTTTTTGATATCCACGAGAATATGTTTTTGCCTGCATTTATATTGTGGCTGTATTATTTTATGTGCAAGAAAAATCACATTGGTGAAGTTGCAGCGTGTCTGCTTATACTCTCAGTCAAAGAGGACGCAGGGGTATACATCATTTGCCTAGGTCTGTATTCCTTGTTTTCCAAAAAGAAAAAGACCAGCGGTTTACTTATCACTATAATCGGCATACTTGGCTTTATTGGCACAAATTTATACATAAACATTTTTGGCGAGGGTGTAAAAGTAAACCGATATGACATTTACTTGGCCGAAAACGACAGCGGACTTATTGCGGTGATCTTAAACGTCATAAAGAACCCGGCATATTTTGTGTCAAATCTGATAACAGTAGATAAACTGCTTTTCCTGCTGTTGATGACAGTGCCTTTTATTTTTGTTTGCTTTAAAATAAACAAAGCGTCAGATCTGTTTTTGCTCGTTCCGCTGATAATCGTTAACCTCAGCACAGACTACACATATCAATATAATGTAGATTACCAATACGTTTTCGGAAGCGGAGCAATGCTTTTCTGTGCTTTTGTTAAAGAGGTATCAACATTAAAGCAGAAACGAAAGGTATTACTTATATCCGCAATGTCAGCGGTCATACTTTTCTCGGTTACAGTTAGTGATAAAATACAGTTATACACCGAACGATATGAAAACACCGCACTTATAACGCAGACTAACGAATTTATCGACACCATAGACAAAACCGTCTGCATATATGCAGACACATATATAATACCGTCGCTTTACAAATTTGATAATGTATATCTTTTGGATAATGCTGATGTTTCAAAAGCTGAAATAATACTTCTTGACAACCGCAAAAATGATTATCAAGGAAAGCTTGAGAAATACAAAAAGACTTTTTCCATTTGTGAAGTTCACGGGATGGTTACTGTATTATTAAATTATTAAATTAAGAATATTATTAAGGCAAAAGTTCTCTAAAATTCGTTTCTGTTAAATTAATAACGTTTTGACATAGGGGGTATCTCACAGTGCGACGGCGAAAACGCACATCTTACCCCCGTGTCAAAATCAAATCTTCTGTGCAAAACAATGAAAATGGACCATGACTATTGACAAACGTATTAAAATGCGATACCATAAAAATGGAGAATAATATAAGCTCGTAAAGATTTTAAAAGTCTTTGCGAGCTTTTTGTTTTGAATATAAATTTCGCTATGTTCAGTGACAATAACAGAAACTTGAAAATAGAATAGGAGGTCTGGTAGCGTGAAAAAACTCATCACTAGATCCTGCGAAGAAATAATGACAACTGTGTACAAGCCAATAGAATTCGTTATAGACGGCTTGATCGCACAAGGTCTGTATATCTTAGCAGGTGCACCAAAGGTCGGCAAATCGTGGCTGGCACTTGATATGTGTCTGTCAATAGCGAAAGGAGAAAAAATTTTAGGTCTAAAAACTTCACAAGGAACTGCTCTGTATCTGTGTTTAGAGGACAGTTACGCAAGAATACAAAACAGGCTCTATGAGCTGACCGATGAACCAACTGAAATGCTTTACTTCTCTGTTATGTCTGACCCGATAGGAGGCGGTCTTGAAGAGCAGATTGAAGGCTTTATGAGTGAACATCGTGATCTGAAAATCGTTTTTATTGACACTCTGCAAATGGTTCGCAGCGATACTGATTCAAGCTATGGTTCAGACTACAAAGACCTATCCGTTCTGAAAGCACTTGCTGACAAACTTGAAATCGCAATAATAGTTGTACATCATACAAGAAAATGCAAGGATACGGACCCGTTTAATATGATCTCAGGAAGTACAGGAATCAGCGGTTGTGTTGACGGAAGTATGGTTCTGATCGAAACAAAACGTGGCAGCCGTAATGCAAAACTTTATTGTGTAGGACGTGATATTGAAAACGCAGAAATTAATTTGCAGTTCGATAGTGATTTGAAAAAGTGTGTCGTTACCGATGAGCCGACCGCTCCAAAAAGTAAGGCCAACATTTTTCTTGCGGCATTGTATGTTTACATCAAAAAGAGAATTGATTTTTCAGGTACGGCGTCAGAACTTGTAAGTGAACTAAAAGAAGTCACGCAAGAACAAGTCTATCCAAACAGAGTTACAAGAGATCTGGTTCAGAACGGCTACACACTCGGAAAGTACGGGATAGATTTTCAGTACAAGCGAACTAGAAACGGCAGGCTGATAATTCTTCATTACGACCGTGAGCGTGACAGTAGTGACAGTAAAAACACTAGCGAAGTTACTGTCAACAAGCTGATTCAAAAAGTCTGAAAAGCCTTGTAAAATCTTAATTCACAGAGTGTGACAGTAAAAAGTTAAATCAATGTTTACTGTCAACCCCAATCAGCGAACGTGGGGCGATTTGTGGGCTTTAGTTTTCAGTCGGGTAAGTTTAGCAAAGCCAAATGGAAACCCCACACAAGCGATTTGTGAGCCGCTGTGGGCGATATTTTAAATAAGGTTAGCTTGTTCAAGTCGAACTCAACGATTTGAGCAATTATGTACTTTTCACAATTCAGCAGCTAGAGCTATAACCACCAAAGCTAAATATTTCATTGCAAGTTAAAGTTTCGGGGTCACAGCCCCCGAAACACTCACAGCGGACGAGCAAAGCTCGCCGCAAAAGTGCCGAAAATACGCAGTTTGCGAGATACGACAAGGTCGAGAAGTCAATGGGGTCGTAAAAACAGGTCCTTGATAATTCAGAGGTCGCACACCGCTAAAATCAGGCTGAAACAGCGTAAATGCGTGCTATCGTGTCGGCGTCGAAAGGTATAAATGCAATAAAATCAAGCAAGTTTTTTGTTGCAGTTGGTGATTACTATTTCAAAGTTTTTGTGATATCATTGACTGGAAAAACAGTGAAAAACAAATGGATAATTTTTGATGAGTGTGAGAAAATATTACTGATGCAAATGGAAAAGGAGAGATGACTATTGAGTAAAAATCCGAAAAGTCCCTATTCCAAGCTGGAAATGAAGAAGAAAACCCTGGCTGCTTGGACTAAGCTGCTGCTCAACAGCGGCGAGATCGACATCAAAAAGTACAACAGAATGATAATGATGATCGAAAGACTGGCGGCATGACCGCAAATGCAGTGCCGAAAGGCATTGCTACATATTGCCACAGGTAAGTTATTCCGTGCCATTGACCCTGTGCTGTCGGCATGGTATAATCATATTAACTAAACAAAATCAAAGTCAAAACAATCAGTCAAGGCTTTGACGAAAGGAGAATTTTAATGGATATTTATGCAGCCGCTGACCTTATGAAACGTGAGCGGAAAACAATTTTTGATCTTGAAATCAATGTTACATTTTATGCACGAGTATCAACGACCCGTGATGAACAGGAAAACTCTATTGAAAATCAGATAAACTTCTTTACAGAGATGATAAAGTCAAACCCAAATTGGAATTACATTGAGGGGTATGTTGACAGGGTCAGAGGAGAACACGCTGAAAACCGTGCTGAATTTATGAGAATGATCGAAGATGGAAAAGCAGGAAGGTTTGACCTTGTACTTACAAAAGAAGTCAGCCGTTTCGCAAGAAATACTATCGACAGCCTTACCTATACCCGTGATCTTCTCCGAGCAGGGGTAGGGGTCTTCTTCCAAAATGATAACATTTGTACCATTGATTCTGACAGCGAAATGCGTCTTACTATAATGTCAAGCATCGCCGCTGATGAAGTCAGGAAGCTTTCTGAACGTGTTCGTTGGGGTCACAAGCGTTCAATAGAAAGCGGAAATGTTATGGGCAACAATCGTATATTCGGCTATGATAAAGATGACTGTAAACTTGTCATAAACGAACCTGAAGCAGAAATGGTAAGAATGATATTTGACCTTTACTCTACTGGTGATATGAGCGTCAGAAAGATAGAACGAATACTATATGATAAAGGCTACCGTGGACGCAATGGTACAAGGATACATCACAACACCGTTTCAGGCATTATACAAAACCCAAAATATAAAGGATTTTACTGTGGTAACAAAGTAAGAATAGTTGACTACCGCACAAAAGAACAGCGTTTTTTACCCAAAGAAGAATGGGTGATGTACAAAGACGAAACAGGCGAAGTCGTACCTGCCATAGTATCTGAGGAAATATGGAACAAGTGCAACAGAATATTTGAAACAAGAAGTGCTGCCATAAAAAGCCGTGAACACTCATTTAAAGACACAAGTGTCTTCACCGGTAAGATATGGTGTGCAGCTCACGACAAGCCATATTGGAGGACAAGTTACTCAAACAGCGTATCAAAAGGTCAGCCAATATATCAATGGATATGCTCAGAAAAAAAGAAAGAAGGTGCAAAAAGCTGTGCGTCATTTGCAATAATGGAATCGGAACTTTACAGCATACTGTCGGGATTTTTCAAGGACGTGGCTGAAAACCTTGAGGATTATGTTGAAACATTTCTTCGGATATATAAAGAATCAGACCGCTCTGCCGAGGCAATGCGGCAGGTAAGCGGCCTGAAAGCAACACTGGAAAAGGAAAATAAAAAGCGTGATAAACTGCTGGAGCTCTATATGGAGGAGCTTATCACAAAATCAGAATTTACAAAACGTAATACCGAGAGCAGTGAACTAATAAAAGGAATAGAACATCAGATAAGATTTATCGAAAAGAAAAGCGAAAACGACAATAGTTATGCAAAAGCTATAAAGCGGATTGAAAAATACTTCCGTGAAATGTATGATCCTAGCCTACCAATGAACAAGGAACAAGTCGACGAAATGGCAAAGGCAGTCATAGACCGTATAAGTGTAGTTCCAATAAATAAGAACACAATGAAACTGGAAATTAAACTTCTGACAGGTGAATCAGAGCCGATGACATACATTAGGAACGGAGAAAGATATGCTCGGCGTTCTGGACTCACCAGCAAGAAGATGATCGACGCTTACAAGACAACAGACAACAAGTAATTTCTTCCAAAAGTCCTAAAAACTCCGCCGTGGCATTCGCTGTGGCGGAGCTTTTTACTTGAAATCAGGCAAAAAAAGTAGTATAATATACACATAGGGTCGGGGTAAAGATCATAGTAAAGAAGGATAAATATGTTGACTAAAAAGATCGCCGCAGGACTTACAGCTTTTGTTATAACAGCTTCTTCCGCACTGCTTCCGCTTCCAGAAAGCATTAATGGCATATTGGGGAACACCGCTATATCAGCTCAGGCTTATTCTGCATACGGCGCTGTAAAAATGCCGTCAGATTTTCTGACTTTTAACAGCTCCGATCAGGTTTTCGTAAACGTGGTTTCTGCCACTAAAAACGGACTATACTATTATACTGTGGAAAACTACAAGAAGCTAATTAAATTCTATAGCTTTTCCAACAACTCCGTGAGAACTGTAGCAACGCTTGGTGACATTATAAATGTATATGCCAATAACTCCAAGATCTATTATATTGAAAGAGATACCAGCACATACAATTCCAGCGTAAAGGGCTCGTCATATTCTTATTACATAAAGACCTTTGACACCGATACGGAAAAGGTGACCAAAAGCGTTAATGTGAGCAAGTATACCCCCAATGGTATTTTAAATTACCCAAACTGTTTTGGCGTTGACGATAACGGCAGGATATATTACTATGTAACAGACAGCAGCGGTGCTGAAAAAGGCGATAATCTATTTCTGCTGGACTCAAACGGAAATAAGCTGTCCTCCTGCAGCACCGAAGTTGCCATAACAAAGTTCTCAGGCTTTGACAGCACAAACGGAAACTTCTATTTTGAAAGAAACGCTGATTACGTTTATTGGGGCTATACTCACAAAATGAACGCCCTTGGCTTTGGAAATATTTCAAATAACAAAATAACCGTGTCTGATAAATCTATCGACTATTTCTATCAGAAATATTACGATTATCATTATGACAACGCACAAATGCTTGACAACGGCAAGCTTGCGTGGACTTCTTCTGCAAGCGGCACTGTAAACATCGTGGAATCTGCCAAATTTCATACATCAACAGATAATACATTATCTCTCTTTGGAAGCGTTTCAAGAGCGGAACATGAAAACAAAAATGATCTCTACAACAGCGTTGGAACAAGAACTGTATACAACAGCGAAAATGACAGCACTATCATGTATGTAAACAACAACACTCTTATGGAGTTCAACAGCGATTTCAAGCAGGTGGCTTCATATAAAACAGCTTATCCTGTTTTCGCTTTGTATTATACGAACGGCACTGTGACAGCCATAGAGCGTGATACTGACAGCAATTTCTACTCAGAGAATATTGCTTGGAAAAAGCCTAGCAGTGTTACGATTTCAAATTCTTCTGCCACGCTCAAAACGGGCAACAGCCTTAAACTTTCTGCAAGAAGCAATTCCGATATAGACTACGGCTTCACATGGTCAAGCAGTGATAATTCTGTGGCTTCGGTTACAAAAGACGGCAAGGTGTACGGAAACAAGGCAGGCGTATGCACAATAACCGCTACCACCGACAACAGTGTGAAAGCAAGCTGTACAGTGACAGTTACGCCTATGGATAGCGACACAAAAGGCTCTGCCACTATACTCAGCGGACGTACAACAGACAATGCTTCAGATAACCATTACAACACATGGTCATCGGTCACAAACTCTTATCTTGTACAAAACAGCGACGGAACGCTCACAAGGCTTGAAAACACATCAAGCGGCATTGTGGTAGAAAACTATTCCGCAGACGGCAATAAGCTTATATCACAACGCACTATTTCAAAAGAGCTTAACCTATTTGGTGGCTTTTATTCAGGAAAAGACTATAACTATCTCGTGTTCGGTCAGAACAACACTGCCGAAAGCGACAACAAGGAAGTTGTAAGAGTAGTCAAATACACCAAGAGCTGGAGCAAGGTAAATTCATGCAGTATCTCAGGTGTCAATACAACAAAGCCGTTCTCGGCAGGCTCACTGAGAATGGAAGAAGCAGGCGGAAAGCTTTATGTTTACACCTGCCATGAGATGTATGCAGACAGCGACGGCATACATCATCAGGCGAATATGCTTTTCACCATTGACGAATCCTCAATGACCCTGACCGACTCAATGTATGACGTTTCAAATCTTACAGACGGCTATGTTAGCCACTCGTTCAATCAGTTCATAAAGGCAGACGAAGGCGGAAAATACATCTACAGAGTTGACCACTCAGAGTCAAGCAACTATATGATGAACGGCTCTTACCTCTCTGTGAACGGCATTACCCTCACAAAATATAAGGCAGACGGAAAATCAACAGCCGTGAGCGTTTCTATCCCTGTTAAGTTCGATATAAACAAAAGCAACTACACAGGCTCTTCAATAGGCGATTTTGAGCTTGGCAGCGGAAACTGTCTGATAGCCTATGCAAAAGACGTTTCAAGCAGTTGCAAGACAAGAAATGTTTACATAAGCGTCACAGACGAGCTTTTCAACGGCACACAGAACATTGCCCTCACAAATTACGGCACATCAAGCAAAGTGACCTGCCGCACCCCTCAGCTTATCAAGATAAATGACAATCTGTTCCTTGTTATGTGGGAAGAATACAACAGTTCCACAGGCAAGACCACCACAAAGACAATGACAGTTGACTCAAACGGCAAAACAATTTCCAAAGCCGTTTCTCACTCCTTCGGACTTTCAGATTGTCAACCTGTTGTATGCAGTGACGGCATGGTAAAATGGTATGTCACAAATAATTCAAAACCGACCCTTTACAAGCTCTCACCATATGCGCTGGACGATTATCATGAACACAGCTATACAAAAACTGTTCTCAGCAATGCCACCTGCACCACCGCAGGCACAGTAAAATACACCTGCTCATGCGGTGACTCCTACACCGAAACTATCCCAGCCACAGGTCACAAGTCAAGCGGTTGGATAGTCGACAAGGCGGCTTCTATCGGAGTTAAAGGCTCAAAGCACAAGGAATGTACTGTCTGCAAGAAAATTCTTGAAACGGCTGAGATCCCTGCACTTTCAAGAATTAGCATTTCAAAGGCAAGCGTGACACTTTCAACTTCGACCTACGCATATGATGGCAAGGCAAAGAAGCCTGGTGTAACGGTCAAGCTAAACGGCAAAACTTTGAAGAATGGTACAGATTACACAGTTTCGTACAGCAACAACACCAAGGTAGGCACAGCAAAGGTCACTATTAAGGGCAAGGGCAATTACACTGGCTCAGTTTCTAAGACCTACAGTATCAAAAATAACTTCAAGAAAGCCACAGTTTCGGGCATTTCCACAAAGGCTTTCACTGGCAAAAATATCACTCAGAGCATTACTGTTAAATACAATGGCAAAACGCTGAAAAATGGTACTGACTACACAGTTTCATACTCAAGCAACAAGAATATAGGCACTGCCACTGTAAAAATCGCAGGAAAATGCTCATACACAGGCACTATCACAAAGACGTTCAAGATAAATCCTGCCAAGCAGGAGATACAGAAGCTCACAGCTAAGAGCAAGGCATTCTTTGTGGACTGGGCGCAGAAAGGCTCTGCTACCGGATACGAGATTCAGTATGCCACCAACTCAAAGTTCACAAGTGCAAAGAAAGTCACAATAACAAATAAAAAGACCGACAAGACCACTATTTCAAAGCTTTCGGGCAAAAAGAAATATTACGTTCGTGTTCGTTCGTACACAACTGTAAAGGGTACTAAATATTATGGCGCTTGGTCGGCTTCAAAGAGTGTTACTACTAAGAAGTAATTTTTATCGTTTATGAAAACATCCCCCATGCAGAGGTTTTCTGCATGGGGGAGTTTTTTAATCGTCAAAATTATCGGATTTGTTGTAAAAAACGATGTTGAATATCATAGATTTCCAAAAAAGTACAATATTCTTTCATTAACCATTAACCAAATATTTACCGTAAAATAGAGGTAAATATGACAAAAAGCCTTGCTTTTTGCGAATGAATGTGATATAATTATAAACAAAGTATATATTTTTATGGTGGGAGAAAGTTTGATTGACACATATTGTTAGCTTATATAAAAAACACCGCAACTTTATTCTCTATGCTCTTTTTGGTTTAGTCGCTGCAGTCATAGATTATGTTATCAGTGCAATTTTCATACATTTTGCCGTTTTTGATAAACCTGAGATATGTAGCCTTATTGGTAATGTCTGTGGGTTTATTTTTACGTTTATGACAAATACGCTTGTAAATTTCAAAAAACGCAGTGAGTATATGAAGACCTTTGCTTCATACTCAACCATATGTATCGCAGGCTCGCTTATATCTACCCTGCTGATACATCTGCTTAAATCGAGTATGAATATTTATATTTTGAAATTTGTGGTAATGATATTTGTATGCCTGCTGCAATACTTTCTAAACAGAACGATAACTTATAAGAATTGAGTGATAAATAATGGCTATAAGCGCAGTACTTCTTGCTTACAAAGAAGCAGAAAATTTAAAGGTACTTCTTCCGAAGATAAAGCAACAGCTTGATAAGATCGGCGAAGAATATGAGATCATAATTGTTGATACTATGAAGCCCCTTGATGACACACCTGCTGTGTGCAAGAAATTTGGAGCGAGATATGTAAACCAAAGACTTCCGCATTTTGGAGGAGCTTTCAGAACAGGTATCAAGGCGGCACGTTATGATAAATTTCTCATAATGGACAGCGACGGCTCTCACAACCCCATATACATACCTGACATTTATAAGAAATTTGTCAAAGGCGCTGATGTTGTTATAGGCTCACGCTATGTCAAAGGCGGTAAGACAAACGATTCAAAGGTCTCTATAATAATGTCCCATATCCTTAACTTTGTTTTCAGAATAATAACCGGAATAAAGGCAAAGGATATTTCCACAGACTTTCGGATGTATGACACAAAGCAGCTTAAAGCCGTTAAGCTCACCTGTCAAAATTATGATATTTTGCAGGAAGTGCTGCTTAAAATGAAAATAAACAACCGCAAATTGGTTGTAAAGGAAACGCCAATAGTCTTTGAAAAACGTCTTTATGGCGAATCAAAGCGTCAGCTTTTCAAATTTATTCTAGGGTATGTAAAAACATTATTTATGTTGATAGGAGTCAGGATAAATGCCAGCTTTAACAAAAACAGACAAAAGTGACAACTCAGATGTTATCGGTTCCGAAAAATAAACCGTGTAAACGCAATAATCGCTAAATTTCTGACAATACTAAAATTGCAGCCAAACAGGGCAACGCTGAGGAGCGACC
>ENA-UOJJ01003303-UOJJ01003303.1-human-gut-metagenome-genome-assembly--contig:-CS66-NODE-3303-length-17720-cov-4.802547_pt1 | contig 17720 bp, 17 predicted proteins | sample MGYA00242343_ERZ723890 | MGnify/ENA metagenome assembly ERZ723890 | reverse complement strand
ACCCTAGACACCCTGATTAAGAGTCAGGTGCTCTACCAACTGAGCTAATGGTCCGTATCGAACGAGTAATATCTTAGCACGGCTTAAAAGAAAATGCAAGTACTTTTTTTGAAAAAGTTAAAATTTTTGGATTAGAACCATTTTCAGCCGGACAGACAATATCCGCCCGGCTGAAACGTCGTTTGTTATTTGCTTTTCTATTACAGCCCTGCAGACGCAAGCGCCTGCTCGACCTCTTCCTTTGACACCGCGCCAAGGATGCTGTTCTTCAGCTCTCCGCTCTGAAGGATGGCCAGGTACGGAATCGAGCGCACCTGATAGGCCATCGTGGTCTTTGGAGACTGATCGACATTCAGCTTGGCTACGATCAGTTTGTCCTGATATTCCTCCGCAATCATTTCCAGGATCGGGCCCATCATCTTGCAGGGGCCACACCAGTCCGCATAGAAATCAACCAGCACCGGTACAGAGGCAGCCTGTACTTTTTCTTCAAAGTTTTCATCGGTTAAAATTTCGATCATAATTTTCCTCCTATTTCCTGCGGGGAGGTTTCTTCTCCGGGCAGTTTTTGTTATTTAAGATTTTTGCTACTTCGTCCAGGTTCTTTTTCAGACACAGAAAACGGCGATCCCAGGCGGGATTCTGGGAAAACATTCGACACATATGGGATTTCCAGTGTTTGGATTTCATAGAAGCACCTGCTGTCGGCCAGTTTCCTTTATTATATGGCGAATCGTGAAATCTATGCCTGACAGAGAATCATTTTGCAGATGGGATTTCCCTGCGCGGAGAAGCGCTCCTCGTATTCTGTCATGATATTTCCCTTGTTCAGCGCTGTGTCGTGATGTAGATCGCGGGTCACTGCCAGAAGCTTCCATCCAGCTTCTTCGGCAGCTTCCAGCGAGAACTCAAACAGAGGCTGGTTGTCCGTCTTAAATTCCACATGGCCGTCCTTCGCCAGGATGTTCTCATAGCGGCGTAAAAACTCCACAGAGGTCAAGCGGCGCTTGGCGTGCCGCTCTTTGGGCCAGGGATCGGAGAAATTCAGGTAGATTCGATCGACTTCGCCGGAGGCAAATACGTCCGTGATACTGTCAGCGTCCATGCGGATCAGGCGCAGATTCGGAAGCTCAAGCTCGTTCTGCTTCTGGACGGCGCGCACAAGTACGCTGGAAAATTTCTCAATTCCGATATAATTGATATCCGGATGCTCGGCGGCCAGCGCAGTCAGAAACTGCCCCTTGCCCATGCCGATCTCGATATGGAGAGGAGCCTGACGTCCGAACACTTCCTGCCAACGGCCCTTCCACACTTCCGGTTCCGGAATGGTAAAGGCGCTGGCGTCGATGGTTTCCCGCGCGCCGGGAACATTTTTTAAACGCATATGTTATAGATCTCCTTGTTGTTTGTCTTTCTTCTTTTTGTATTCTTTTACGGCTCTATTGTAACGGAAATGAAGAAAAATTTCCAGAGGAGAATTTGGAATAGAGATTTCTTTTTTACTATACATTTTAATGGGATTTGTTTATAATGAAAGAAAAACACAGAGGACGGAAGGAGGACTTCGGAATGGGAACTGTCATTATTATATGGGTGGCAATTATTATCGCAATCCGCATGGCTGGAAAGTCGATGGATAAGAAGATGGCGGATGATATCCGGAAGGCGAAGGGGGAGGAGTCTGTGAGTCGCCCGGCGCGCGCTTCGACTGCGGGAGGGCGGAACACGGCTGGCAGAGGCATGTCATCCAGTGCTGGCCGAAGCTATGCGGGCAAAAATTTCTCCGGCGCAGGAAAAAATTCCGGAAGCCGAAGTGTGTGGGGACGATCCGGCGCTCAGACATCCTGGCATAACACAGCGGAGACTTCCGACTCCGAGATCTCGTTCCGGAATATGCGTCCCGGAACGGATGAACTCGAAGCGCTGATCCGCCATAATGCAAGGCATGAGAGAGAGCTGGAGGCAAGGCTGCGGCGAAACGAATGATACCAGCGTGAAGAAGGACTGCGCAGGCAACGGAATGCCCCCGAGAGGAATTTGTCTGACTTATTGCGCCAGCAGCAGATGGTACGGCGGCTGTGCGGTATTTTTCCGTCTCCAGCTGGTGAGACGGCCTTTATGTAATGTATGAAACTGACAGGGAAGATCCGGGAACGGGTCTTCCTTTTGTGTAAAGACAAGGATAATTTTTTCGTCCATGTGATCCGCCAGTAGGGTATCCATCTGCTTCCTGGCGCCGGGATCCAGGTTTGTGAAGGGCTCATTGAGAATCAGAACCGGGGCTTCTGAGCAAAGCGTCTGCAGAAGCTGGATGTGCCTGCGGGCAGACAGGGGAAGATCGCCGATGGGAACGGAGCGAAGCTCCGGGTAGCCGGATTCCCACAGAAGCTCTTCGGACTTGCAGGTGGCTTCGCGGGCGGAGAGGCGCTGCGTCAAAGATGTGTGGATAAGATACTGATACAGCGTGATCTCCGGCGGATAGAATGGGTACTGTCCGGCGTAGCTGATATGATCTGTGTAGGCGTTCCCCAGCATGGCGGTATCGTAACCGAGAAAGCGGACTTGTCCTTGCATAGGGGCGCGGACCGCGGTTGTGAATTGAAAGAGCAACTGCTTTCCTTCCAGGTCATCGCCGAGAATACAGGTGATTCCTTCCGTAAAGACGGCCTGAATATCCGTGAGGGGAAAGGGGGCGGGGTGATATACATGATTCCATTCCAGTTCCATGATTGATTCCTGCTTTCTTTTTATATGTCTGACAGCATAATATATGCTTATGGCGGGGGTGGAAAATTTAGACCGGGTATGTTACAATGAAAAAACCACAAAATACGCGGTTTTTCGAACCGCGGTCATAAGCAGGAGGAGAAAGCAATGGTATCTTTTACTTACTATGTTCCTACGAAAGTGTTCTTTGGTACGGACGCGGAGTCCCATATCGGAAGTTTCCTGAAGAGTAAGGGATTTCATAAGGTTCTGCTTCATTACGGAAGCGGAAGCATTAAGAAGAACGGGCTTTATGATAAAGTGACCGCAGAGCTTCAGCAGGCTGGTATCGCTTATGTCGAGCTCCCTGGGGTGGAGCCGAATCCGAAGATTGGACTGGTTCGATGCGGTGTGGAGCTTTGCCGAAAGGAAGGCGTGGATTTCCTTCTCGGTGTCGGAGGAGGCAGCGTAAGCGATTCCTGCAAGGCGATTGCGCTGGGACTGGCTCTGGATATCGATCCCTGGGAAGCGGTTGTGAAGAATATCTGCCCGGAGAAGCCGTTCCCGATGGGACTGGTGCTTACGATTGCGGCTGCCGGCAGTGAGATGAGCAATTCCTGTGTCATCACGGATGACGAGCATAATTTAAAGCGAGGCTGCAACCACGACGGTAATCGTCCGCTGGTAGCATTTATGAATCCGGAGAATACACTGACCGTGCCGAAGTATCAGACGGCAGCCGGTACCGTAGATATCATGATGCACACGATGGAACGTTATCTGACCGCAGACCCGGAGACGCCTCTGACTGATCGGCTGGCGGAAGCTCTGCTGAAGACAGTGAAGGACTGCGGAAGCCGCCTGGCGGAGGATCCGAAGGATCTGCAGGCGCGCACGGATCTGATGTGGGCATCCTCTCTGGCACATAACGATATCACTGGATGCGGCAGAAACAGGACCTTTACTGCGCATAAGATCGAGCATGACTTAAGCGGTGTGCATGACAACATCACACATGGAGCCGGTCTGGCGGTTGTATTCCCGGCGTGGGTACTCCATGAATATAAGAAAGGAATGAAGCGCTTTTGTCAGTGGGCGGTAAATATCTGGCAGGCGAATCCCAATCAGGATGAGGATGCGGTTATTCGTGAGGGTGTAGATCATATGAAAGATTACTTCCGCTCACTGGGAATGCCGGTGACCATGCAGGAACTTGGCGTTGCTCCGGAAGAATATGACTCGATTGCTGAGCTTACGATTGCGGGAGCCGGCGGTGCGATTCCGTCTTACGGCAGCAAGCTGACGAAAGAAGAAATTATAGAAATTTACCGTCTGGCAGAATAGGACGGGAGGAAAAGAAATATCATGCAGACAATCCTGGTATGTGATGACGACAAAGATATTGTAGAAGCGATTGATATCTATCTGACACAGGAGGGTTACCGTGTCCTGAAGGCCTATGACGGCCTTCAGGCACTGGAGATTCTGAAGAAGGAAGAAGTGCATCTTCTGATTATTGATATCATGATGCCGAAGCTGGACGGTATCCACGCAACCCTCCGTATCCGTGAAGAGAGCAGTATCCCGATCATTATTCTCTCGGCCAAAACGGAGGACGCAGATAAGATTCTGGGGCTGAATATCGGAGCGGATGATTATGTAACGAAGCCGTTCAGTCCGCTGGAGCTGGTGGCGAGAGTGAAGTCTCAGCTTCGCCGCTACACGAAGCTTGGAACCATGGCAGAGAACACGGAGAATGTGTTCCGCACCGGCGGACTGGTGGTGGATGACGATAAGAAACAGGTGACTGTGGACGGCGAGAACATTCGCCTGACTCCGATGGAATTCAATATTCTCTGCTTCCTGGTAAGGAATGCGGGCAAGGTGTATTCGATCGAGCAGATCTATGAGAGCATCTGGAATGAAGAAGCAATCGGAGTAGATAATACGGTCGCGGTACATATTCGTCATATCCGTGAGAAGATTGAGATCAATCCAAAGGATCCGCAGTACCTGAAGGTGGTATGGGGCATCGGCTATAAGGTCGAGAAGCTGTAAGCGTTTATGGAAAAAGAAAACGAAAAGAATACAGAAAAAATCTCAGAAAAGAATTCAGAGGAAAAATCCGGGAAAAAGGAAAAGAGAAAAAAGCGGAGACGCTGGATTGTGGAGTTCCTGTGCCTTGGTATCTCAGGAGCTTCCCTTGCCGGGATATTCTTTGCTTTGAAGGATAGTCGCTTTTTGTATGCTCTGCAGGGGAGAGGCTATGCGGCAACGAGGGAATTCGCGGAACTCTTTGCGGAGGATGTGAAGAAAGCGATTCACTATACACAGCTTCGCCGGGAACTGGAGACGAACGGCGAACTGGATTACGGTACGAACATCCGGACGATAAAGGTATCGGATCAGCAGGAGATCTGCCTGACTCTGCAGGATGCGATCGACTACGGAGAATCACTCGGCTTCTACTTTGACGAGGATCAGAGACTGGTTACCCGAAAGGAATCCGATGGCTCTGATGAATTATCCGGACCGGCTGCTCTGCGGGAAGCCGCCGAAGCAGAGATGAATAACATCACGGAAACGGTAGTGGGTTCGGATGCTACAACGAATGATGATACTTCTGCAGCATCCGGAACGGAGAACCGGGCGGATGCCGCAGCAACATCTCCGGAAGAGGATTCCGATCAGGGCGAGCAGGTGTATTTCCCCTCCGAGGAGGAGCTACAGACCTATCAGAACGGGGAGGCTGCGGAGCGAATCGCTCTGTTAAATATGCTGTATGACCTTGCGGATTATTATCAGCTTCAGAATTACCTCTGTGTCAAAGAGGGGGAGACCAACTTCGCCTACTGCTTCGTCTATTCGCTGGAGGACGGGCGGATTCTGCTGGATCAGAATCTGGGAGTCCCTGGGAACAAGGATGATATCGTAGGGTTGGGAGCCTATTTCTGTATCAACTCGGAGACGGGCGAGCTGACCTATAACTTCTATCAAGGCGGTATCGGTACAATCTATGAAGAAGCCTACCAGGACGGAATGCTGGAGGGTACCGTCTATGATCTGTCAGCTGGCGTGGATATCACATTTCCATATAATGACCAGTATACGAAGGGAGCAGTGTCCTATCAGCATTTCCGGCAGCGGATGCAGGCGATGATTGCGGCCTTTATCCTCTCCGTGCTTCTGGTGATTGCTTTCGGTATTCGCATCGTCTGGACTGGACAGCGGGAGGAGAGCCGGATGGATTCCTGGTGCAGTGAGCTGGTTCTGCTGTGGGGGCTCACCCCCGCTGCATTGTTCGCCTGGTCTGTTCTTACTATATGCGGTGCTTTTCTTTCAAAGAATCAGTATCTGTTGGCTCCGGCTATGGCCGGCGGTTTCTCCACCTGGCTGTGGCTGCTGTTCGGTATGAAAGGTATCATTCGAAGATACCGGCAGGAGGAATATGGGGCGAAGAGCGCAATTTGCCGGGCGATTATCTCTCTGGCAGCGGACTGTCGGGGGATCCGCGAGCGGAGGCTGCGGCAGGTCATCAGCTCCGTGTTCTATGTCCTGGCGAACGGAGCGCTGTGTATGCTGTTCGGTTGGATTCTCTCGGAGACGCGGAACGGCGGGATGAGCAGCCTGGCCGGTTTCCTGGCTGCCGTGGCGATTCTTCTGCTCAATGGAGTTTCCCTGGTACTGACGCTTCGGCGGATTCGAAGGCAGAATCAGATTGCAGACGCACTGGAGAAGATTGCTTCCGGTGAGATCGGGACGAAGCTGCCGCCGGAGCAGTTCGGCGGTCAGTGTGAAGAGGAGGCAAGAGCGATCAATGCGATCGGGGAAGGTCTTTCGAAAGCGGTGGAGGAACAGATCCGGAGCGAGCGCATGAAGACGGAGCTGATCGCAAATGTGTCGCATGATTTGCGGACGCCTCTGACTTCGATTATTAACTATGTTGATCTGATCAAGCGAGAACATACGGATAATCCGAGAATTCAGGCATATGTGGAGGTCCTGGACAGCAAGTCTCAGCGCCTGAAGCACCTGACGGAGGATCTTCTGGAGGCGAGCAGGGTAAGCTCCGGCAACATGCAGGTATGCTGGGCGCGGATTGATCTGGTGCAGATGATCAGTCAGGTGGGCGGAGAGTTTCAGGAGAAACTGGAGCAGGCGGACTTGAAGGTAATTCCGAACCTGGGAACGCCGCCGCTCTATATTCAGTCGGATGGAAGACTGCTGTTTCGTGTGCTGGAGAATCTGTACAATAACTGCTGCAAATATGCGATGCCGGGAACGAGAGTTTATATTGATCTGAAGGAAACGTCCCATAAGGCGATTTTTACGATGAAGAATATTTCGAAAGCGCCGCTGAATATTTCCGCGCACGAACTGACGGAACGCTTCGTCCGCGGAGACAGTTCCCGCAGCACGGAAGGCACAGGGCTTGGGCTTTCGATCGCGCAGAGCATCACGGAGCTTCTGCAGGGATCCTTCGAGATTTATCTGGAGGGAGACCTTTTTCGGGTACGTCTTGTATTCCCTCTGGATGAAGAAAAAAACGAAAAGACAAAAACTATATAAAAAATATATCAAAATAAACTAAATAAATATAGCGGAAACCGCTGTGTATCGCTTGACTTCCACGGAGTTTTATAAGATAATAAAAATATCTAGTGTCGTCAAAAAGATGACAAGTAGAAGGAGGATAAAACCAATGAAACTGTACGAGAATGGTGCATACCTCATCAATGGTGTCGAACTCGTAGAAGACACTGGTGATGTTGCACAGGCTGTTGCCGCAAAGACCGGCAGCGCTCCTGACAAGGAAGCAGCTAAGAAGGGTACCATGGCTTATGGCATTCTGACCAGCCACAACATTTCCGGCAATGACAAGGATCTGCAGATCAAGTTTGACAAGATGACCTCTCATGATATCACCTTTGTTGGTATCATTCAGACTGCAAGAGCTTCGGGCATGGAGAAGTTCCCCCTGCCTTACGTTCTGACCAACTGCCATAACAGCCTTTGCGCTGTAGGTGGTACGATCAACGAAGATGACCATGTATTCGGTCTGACCGCTGCTCAGAAGTACGGCGGAATCTACGTACCCCCTCATCAGGCAGTTATCCACCAGTATGCTCGTGAGATGCTGGCTGGCTGCGGCAAGATGATCCTGGGTTCCGACTCTCATACCCGTTATGGTGCTCTGGGTACCATGGCAGTTGGTGAGGGCGGCGGCGAGCTGGCTAAGCAGCTGTGCGGCAGAACCTACGACATCAAGATGCCTCAGGTTGTTGCTATCTACATGACCGGTAAGCCTCGCAAGGGCGTAGGTCCTCAGGACGTAGCTATCGCTATCATCGGCGCTGTATTCAAGAACGGCTACGTTAAGAATAAAGTAATGGAGTTCGTTGGCCCTGGTATCTCCAATCTGTCCACCGACTTCCGTATCGGTATCGATGTTATGACCACCGAGACCACCTGCCTGTCCTCTATCTGGAGAACCGATGAGAACACCAAGGACTGGTTCGAGACTCATAAGAGACCCGAGGAGTACAAGGAACTGAATCCCGCACCGGTTGCTTACTACGACGGTGTTGTAGAGATCAACCTGGACGAGATCAAGCCTATGATCGCTATGCCTTTCCATCCGAGCATGGCTTACACCATCGACGATGTAAACGCTAACCTGAAGGACGTTCTGCACGAATGTGAAGAGAGAGCAAAGATCAGCTTCGGCGACAAGATCAAATACTCTCTGCAGGATAAGATCGTAGACGGCAAGCTGTACACCGAGCAGGGCCTGATCGCAGGTTGTGCAGGCGGCGGCTTCGAGAACATCATGGCAGCTGCTGATATCCTGAAGGGCAAGTTCATCGGTAACGATAAGTTCACCCTGAGCGTATATCCGGCTTCCACTCCTATTTACATGGAGATCATCAAGAACGGCGCAGCAGCTACTCTGCTTGAGACCGGTGCTATCCTGAAGACCGCATTCTGCGGACCTTGCTTCGGTGCTGGCGATACCCCGGCTAACAATGCATTCTCCCTGCGTCATGCAACCCGTAACTTCCCGAACCGTGAAGGTTCCAAGGTTCAGAATGGCCAGATCGCTTCCGTAGCTCTGATGGATGCTCGTTCCATCGCTGCTACCGCTGCTAACAAGGGCTTCCTGACCTCCGCTGAGACTTATGAAGGTGACTTCAACCAGTACAAGTACTTCTTCGACAGCACTATCTACGAGAACCGTGTATATGATTCTCACGGTGTTGCTCATCCGGAAGTTGAGCTGGTAGAAGGTCCTAACATCAAGCCTTGGCCGGCAATGACCGCTCTGACGGATGATGTTATGCTGAAGGTTGTTTCCGAGATCCATGATCCGGTAACCACCACCGATGAGCTGATTCCTTCCGGTGAGACTTCCTCTTATCGTTCCAACCCTCTGGGCCTGGCTGAGTTCGCTCTGAGCCGTAAGGATCCCAACTACGTTCCGAACGCTAAGGAAGTACAGAAGGTTGAGCATGCTCGTCAGGCTGGCACCAGCCCTCTGGAAGATGCTGGCTTCAAGGCAGCTTATGAGACCGTTATGAAGCAGTTCCCTGAGGTTGATCCTATGAAGACTGCGATCGGTTCCACCATCTACGCTGTTAAGCCTGGTGACGGTTCTGCTCGTGAGCAGGCTGCTTCCTGCCAGAAGGTTCTGGGCGGCTGGGCTAACATCGCTCATGAGTACGCTACCAAGAGATATCGTTCCAACCTGATCAACTGGGGCATGATGCCTTTCCTGTATGAGGGTGATGACAAGGAACTGCCTTTCGCACTTGGCGATTATGTATTCGTTCCTGGCGTTCGCAAGGCTATCGCTGACAAGGATGAGGTTATCAAGGCTTACGCTGTTAAGGCTGATGGCACCATGACCGAGTTCGACGTTAAGCTGGGTGACCTGACTGACGCTGAGAGAGATATCATCATGGCTGGCTGCCTGATTAACTACTACAGAGGTTAATCACTGAAATATCGATAAAATCTGCCGATCGATTCGGCAGTCGTGTTCAAGCATAAGAAGACCGCCCGTATGGTTCGCCATACGGGCGGTCTTTTTGAATAAAAAAGTAAAAATATTGCACAAAAATATTGACAGTAGTTTGTGAGTTATGGTAGAATAATTTAGGCGGATAAGTACTTTAGAAGTCTTACACTATAACCTAGATAATAGTTTTGTCGCTTTAATACTATTTGTTATGGATATTAACGAAGAACGCATTTTTGTGTTGAATTGAAGGGGGACGTTAGTGATGCACTCGAATTTTTATTATGATGATGGCGCATATTTGAGCTTGTATGAGCAAGGCGCGGCGTTAATGTCTGCAATTGACGAGAAATTATTGTCGTTTTTGTGTGGGTATTCATACCAAGAGGTTCATATTCCATCATTAATACATGGTTCTGTCTTGAGAAAATGTGGGTATTTTAATTCGTTTCCACAGCATATAACTCCGGTCGGTTTTTTGAAAGAACGAAAGGTTCAAGGGCAAAGTGAGACTGTTGACAAAGAAATTGGATTTAATGATTATTATTTAACACCAGCAGCTTGCCTTCACATTTATCCTATGTTGGAACATGCTTGCAAAGAGAATTCTGTTTATACAACTTGTGAAGCGGTTTTTCGTTATGAAAATGGAGATTTTCGTCAAAGCGAGCGATTGTGGGAGTTTTCTGTGCGTGAGATGGTTTTTGTTGGAAGCAAAAAGTATGTTTTAGATGGACTTGAATGTATCAAAGCAAAAAGTTTAGCATTTGCAAAAAATGTTTTTGGAGAAGGAAAGGTTCAAGAGGCCAGTGATAACTTTTATCCATCCAGAGAGAACGAGGTAAAAAAAAGGTTGCAACAGGCAAATGGATTAAAACAAGAGTTGTTGCTGACATTGGAGGGAAAAGAAATTGCAGTTGCTTCTTTTAATTTCCATGATCATCATTTTAGCAATCCTTTTCATTTTGCAAATGGTGGAGAAATTGTTACTGGGTGTGTTGGATTTGGATTAGAAAGATGGGTTCTGTGCGCTTTTGAAAAAAGTATATCTGAATCATCTATTAGGACATGCCCATGATCTATATTTTCAAGATGGAGTATAGGCGCTGTTTAGTATATAAAAGTGAGGTGTTATTTTCTGTTGTTTCTTCTGCCATTTCGATTTTAGTGCAAATGGCGCTGTGGAAATATTTATATCGTGATAATTGGGCGCGTGCAGAATATATGACAGCGTATGTAATTTTGTCGGTTATTTTGGGAATTATATATTCTAATACTATTTATTATACAATAACCGAAAAAATTGCTAATGGGAATTTTGCACTGGAACTTTTGAAACCAGTTGATTTTTTAGTGCTTCATTACATTAGATCACTGGGAAATATATGCGGCCAAATTTCATTTAGGGCAGTTCCAATTTCTATATTGTTTTGGCCGATAATTTCTAAAAATATAAATATTATTCTGGTTATAAAGGCTTTACCATTTATTGTTGCAGGACACATTTTCTGTACCGCTCTTTTTATGTGGTGTGGACTGATTTCTTTTGTAATAGTAGAGTCTTGGGCCATACGGCGCTTGACAGATAATACAATTTCATTCCTTGCAGGGGCAGTAATTCCGATAGCAGTCTTTCCGGATTCTCTCGAAAAAATTGTAAGGGCTTTGCCGTTTCAGTACTTGTATGATTATCCGATTAGAATTATATTGGGAGAGTTGACCGGATATGAAATATATATGAAAGGCTTAATAAGCATAGTTCATGGTTTTCTTGTGATGTGGGTAGTTGTATTTGTGACTTTTCGTTTGGCAATTCGAAACTGTACTATTCAGGGAGGCTAAGTTTGAGGAAATTTTTTCGCTTGTATAGAATTTATACTATTCAGTTCTTTAAAGCAAGGGCAGAATATAGATTAAATTTTTGGTTAGGGATTTTAGCAAACATTTATTCTTATTTTATTACTTTCTTGAATTATTGGATTATTACGAGGCGCTTCGAGAATATTGATGGTTGGGGATTTGCAGATATGTCCATTCTGTATGGCATTAATCTCTTTACGTACGCAATTGCCGGAACGTTTGTTTGGTACAATGCATTTCAATTGGAAGAAGAAATAATATCAGGCGGACTGGATAGATATCTTGTTAGGCCGATGGGGGTAATCGAACAATTGATTTGCAGTCGATTTGGCGATACTTTTGTGGGGCAAGTTATTGTTGCTGGTATTTTTTTGACATGGGCGATGTTTAAGCATATATCGTTACTTTCTATTGGGAAGGTATTATATTTTTTCTTGATACTAATATCTGGAACTATGTTACAGATAGGGGCAATGATTGTTGTTGGGAGTCTGAGTTTTTGGCTCAATAAATCTACAAAAATAGGAGAAGTGTTCTATTATGAAATACGTTCTTTGATACATTATCCACTAAGCATTTATCCGGTGTGGATTCGTTATTTATTGACCTATTTACTTCCATGGGCTTTTATTAATTATTATCCTGCTTTGCTCCTATTAGGAAAAGGCAATTCTGTGATTGATTATGTATTAGGAGGGCTTTCCCCTTTTGTTGGGGTAGGGGTTTTTGCTTTTTCAATTGTATTTTTTTACAAAGGCTTGCAGGTGTACTGTAGTCCGGGAAATTGAGAGGCTAAAATGGGAATTATTGAATTATACGATGTGAAAAAAAGTTATAAAGTAGCCAAAAGAGAGCGTTCATTTTTGAAACAATTATTGTTTCATCGCTATGATGAAATTGTTGCAGTTCAAGGTATTAATTTACAAATTGAAGTTGGTGAAGCCGTTGGGATTATAGGACCAAACGGAGCTGGAAAATCAACGCTTATAAAAATGATGGTTGGGATTCTTCAACCAACTGCGGGTACACTCTATGTGAATAGCAAAGTTCCGTATAAACATAGAAAACAAAATGCGAAGAACATAGGGGTTGTATTTGGTCAAAGAACGCAGTTATGGTGGGATTTGCCGCTGGAAGATACATTGAAACTTCATCGTGAGATGTATGAAATTCCGGATGCAATTTACAAGCGTAATATTGAAAAGTTTGATAAGACATTGGGAATATGCAGCTTTTGGCATCAGCCAGTGCGACAGTTATCTTTGGGACAGCGTATGAAAGCGGATTTGGCAGTAGCGTTGTTGCATGATCCCAAGTTATTGTTTTTGGATGAACCAACTATTGGACTGGATGTAATGGCTAAAAAGCAAGTTCGAGACTTCTTGAAAAGTATTAATGGTGATAATGTTACCATTATTTTAACATCACATGATTTAAAAGATATTGAAGAGATTTGCCCAAGAGTTATTATGGTGAATCATGGTTCTATAGTTATTGATACAAGTTTGTCAGAAATTAAAGCAAAGGTGTCAGAGCAAAAAATATTAGTAACATTTGCAGAACAGCCAAAGTCAATCCCAGTATTAGAGGGATGTAAATTGGTATCTCAAGAGGGTGATACATTCATTTTTCAGATGGATAGTTTGAAATGTTCATTTACTGATTTCTTTGCAGCTGTGGGATCAAAAAATGGAATTGAAAATATTTCAGTTCAAAGTATCGATATTGATGAGATTGTTCGAAAAATGTATGCGGAGGATGTTCAATAAGGAATGCAAGTACAAAAATTAAATGTAGAAGAAATAGTTGTTTCTATAATACAAGCACAAACAACTACAAAGATAGAGACAGGACAAGAGTATCTTATTCAGGATCTTTCTATTGATTCGTTTGGCTTAGTACAAATTATTGTAAATATAGAGGAAAGGTTTAATATTGAAATTCCAATAGAAATTTTGGATGTTTCAAGATGGCAAACTGTTAAGGATGCCGTTGGGATAGTTTCTGACATTGTGAAAACGAGAACATAGTAATTTGATTTTGGAGGAGTACAATGAAACTTCCGATAGTTTATCCATTTATTACGCATAAGCCCCCAGAAGCATATGTATTTTCTATATTGGGGGCATATCCTCAAACACAAAGCTGGCTCATAAGCAATTATATTAATATGTATATTAATGAAAATGGGAAAGGCGATTTTTGGGGAAAGGATTTTTTTTATCAGAACTGTCCATGGCTGTTTGAAAATCATATTCCAAGGGAGATTATTAAAGCTAGTATACATGATTTTGTATCGTTCTGCTGCCTATGTTTAGATAAAGAATATTATTTATCTTTTATGGTTAACGAAAAGTATATTCAAGCATATGATTGCAATATTGATAAAGATCATAATATATTAGTCTTTGGCTACGAAGAATCTGAGCATTTGTTTCATATTGCAGATTTTTTTTCGCATGGGAAATATCAGTTTGCAACCTGTAGTTACAAGGAATTAACAAATGCATTTTATAGTGATCTCATTGATCATACGGATTATTTTGAAGCAATAAGGTTGATTCGCCTAAAAAAGATAGATTATGTTTTTGAAAAAATGGAAATAAGGGAGCATTTGGAAGAACAATTAGCATCAACAAATTTATTTGTAAAATATAAAAGAGTTCCATATGAAGAAAATCTTTTACTTGATGAGAATGGTAAGGGCTATTATATGTCGGAAAATATGCTTCGGTCGCAGTATCATTTTGGACTGAAGTATTACGAAAAATTGATAGAGATATATGCCAACCAATTTTCATTTGATATTAGACCAATTCATTTGCTTTATGATAGGATGTGATTGATTAAGAGAAGGGTATGTATTTTAGAATAAAAAATGTTTATGCAACATAATGAAGCCCTGAATGATGTTATTGAAAATAGTATTTCTCTTTTGAAGACTATTATAAATTATATTTTAAAGCATAGAATCTCTCATACAAGAAATCCTTCAGCGGATATTGTAATTGATGGTTTGGAAAAGAGCTTTAAATATGATAAGACGATTTGTGAGATGCTATTAGATGGCCTTGATTTTAATAATCAATAGGGAATAATGTGAGGAAAATGTTATGAATGAAATTAGAGTGGCTATAGCAGGAGTGGGAAATTGTGCTAGCAATTTAATTCAGGGGATTGAATATTATAGTAAACATCATAATTCTACGAATGGCCTGATGCATAGAAAAATGGGAAAATATGATATTACAGATATTCATGTTGTTGCTGCGTTTGACATTTCGGATGCTAAAGTGGGAAAAGATTTGAGTGAAGCAATCTTTTGCCCCCCTAATTGTACGCAACATATAGTGGACGTAAAAAAAATGGGGGTCATTGTACAAAAGGGACCTGTACTGGATGGATGGGGAAGTCATTTCTCGGAATTCTTTTCGGTATCAAATGAGTCAGAAGTCGATGTGGGAGCTGTTTTAAAAGAACGGCGAGTGGATGTTTTAGTTATTATGATACCAACAGGATCAAAAGAAGCCTCTTATGAATATATAAAGGCAGCTTTTCTCAACGGAGTTAGTGTTGTTAACGGAATTCCTGTTTTAGCTAGTCATGACAACGATATAATACAACTTGCAAAAGATTGTAAGGTTTCTATTGTGGGAGATGATTTTAAAAGCCAGATTGGAGGGACAATATTGCACCATGCCTTATTGTCTTTATTACAGGAACGGGGTGTAGACGTTAAGGAAACATATCAATTAAATTATGCGGGTAACATGGACTTTTTGAATTTGGTAACAGAAAGAGGAAGGAGTAAGCATGAATCAAAAAAGCGAGGAATATCAGCAGGATATAATGACCAATTAAATATTGATGTGAATGTCAGTTATTTAGAAAACCAAAGAGATAATAAAACTTGTCAAATTTGGATTTCCGGAACTAATTTTGGTGGTTGTGATGTGTCACTTGAATGTAAACTTACTGTTGTCGATTCTGCAAATTCATCGGGGGTTGTTTGTGATGCTATCAGATGTTCGGCGATTGCCAAAGAAAAGAAAATTTATGGTCGTTTAGAAGGACCGAGTGCATATTATATGAAATCGCCCTATAGGCAAATAACCGATACGGATGCAAGACGCATGATTGAACAACTGATACAAAATGAAAACTAAATGTCTTGGAACATAAAATATGTTTGAATATGAATTTGAAGTTTTTATAAAAAGATGACTAAAAATATTATGAATTAACCAAAAACAGGAGGATTTGAATGCAAATATTAGTGGCAAAAGATAATAGAACATATTTAGGAAACGATGATTTCGAATTGGTAGAACGAAAAGGTGTAGGGCATCCGGATACTATTTGTGATGCTATTGCTGAACGAGCGTCTAGTGATTATTCGAAATATTGCATTGAAACATTTGGAAAACCGGCTCATCATTGGTTTGATAAAGTTATGTTAATTGGTGGAGAAGCAGATGTAGATTATGGAATTGGTAAAATTACAAAGCCGTATAAAGTTATTTTTGCAGGAAAAGTTAGTTATCATGTAGGTACTAAGCGGATTCCTGTTGAAGATATTTTGTATAAAAGTGCGGTATGTGTTTTGGAAGAGGTATTAACTGGATTTGATGCTAAATGTCATCTCGTGGTTGTAAATGAGTTGGTTGATTATCAAGGTTCTGGCCGCGGAACATCAAGATATCAACCTTCAAGCGTAGAAGCGCTTCCGTCACTGAATAATCCGGAGCTGGTTTCTAATGATAGTAATCTGTTAAGCGCATATGCGCCGTTAACAACGTTGGAATCTCTTGTTTTGCTGGTAGAGAGATTTGTTAATGGGAAAGATTTTAAAATGCGAAATCCGGATACCGGGTGGGATGTTAAGGTTCTTGGAAATAGATTTTTGGATCATTATGAGTTGCTTTTAAATATGCCATTTTTGGCAAAGGATATACATTCTATGGAAGAGTATCTGCAGAGAAAGCAAGATGTATATGATGAAATTACTAAGTTTATCTCTGAAAAGTTTGATATAAAAGTTCATTTAATGATGAATGCAACGGATCGAAATGGAAGACCGTATTTGACTGCATTAGGCTCAGTTGCTGATACTGGAGATGTGGGAGTTGTTGGAAGAGGCAATCGGATGAATGGTCTCATTACGCCTATGCGTCCCATGAGCATAGAGGCTCCGGCTGGAAAAAACCCCATTGATCATACAGGAAAAATCTATGGAGTGGTAGCAAATGAAATTGCTTATGAAGTATATAAAGCGATTAAAATGCCGGTAGAGGTATACATTTTTACTGCAAAAGAAAGTAGATTGAATAATCCTGATAGAGTAATTGTGAAAGTTATAAATTTTACCGATGAAGAGAGAGAGAAGAAGATAATTGAACAAATTGTAAAGGAACAGTTTGATAATATTGGTCATGTTTCTGAAAAGATAATTTACGACAGAATCGTAATGTGGTAATAGAAGTATTAAGTAGGGACAATATACTTTGTCCCTACTATTCCACAAAGAGCACATTTTAAAGTGAAAATTTGAGGATTTGAATATGAAGAATATAGTCTGCTATTCACGTTGTGGTTGCAAGGTTTATCTATCGGCGGATAAATACATCTTAGATGCTGTAAATTTTCAGCTAAAGAAATTTTTTAATATCCAATATGTGGATGCTATTGCCAAAGATGAATGGTCTGTTTTAGTGGAAAAAAATAACATAAAGTATCAGTCATTGCATTTAGAATATGTTTTGTTAAAACAAGTGCCAGAACCAGACATTAGCGTTTATTTTAGTGGTGAAAAGAAGCTTATTGGTCTGCTATTAGAAAATAACTGTGAATGGCAAATACAGAATATTATTCGTTTTGTACGAGTAATATTGAGAATGTTATGCCAAGAAAGAGGACACCTGTTTTTACATGGGGGATTTGTGCAATACAAAAGTAAAGGCATTTGTATTTTAGGAGCAAAAAAGGTAGGGAAAACATCAACAATATTGTCTTTACTTAAGGACTATAAGGTTGATTTTATTTCAAATGATGATGTTTCTGTATATTATAAAGATGGAAAATGGATAGGGGAAGGTTGGCCAAGATCTGTTGTCATACGACAGGATACTTGGAATAA
>ENA-UOJJ01003298-UOJJ01003298.1-human-gut-metagenome-genome-assembly--contig:-CS66-NODE-3298-length-17747-cov-38.855189_pt1 | contig 17747 bp, 10 predicted proteins | sample MGYA00242343_ERZ723890 | MGnify/ENA metagenome assembly ERZ723890 | reverse complement strand
CCGTTCCTTTTCCCGCTCAAACTTGTCCATAGCCTGCTGATGCTTCTGCCGGGTCTGTTTTCTGAAATAGATGATTACAGCAGCCAGTGAGCATAACGCCAATACCGTATAACCGGCATATGCCCAGGTGGAGAGATAGAAAGGAGGACGGATATGGATGTCGAGCACACGTTCCGTAGCGTTCCACTTGCCATCGCTGTTGGAACCTTTTATACGCAACGTATAGCTTCCATAAGGAAGGTTTGAATAGTTGATGATGGAATTCCGTCCTACCGTATACCAGTCGCGGTCAAAACCTTCCAACTTATATTCAAGACTGTTCATTTCGGGTGCTTGATAACTTAAAGCCGCAACCTGGAAAGAAAAGGAGTTCTGGTCGGCATCCAGTTCTATTTCATCCGCATAGGTGATGCTCTTCTCCAAAGGAGAATCCGGACTGTCCACCGAAAGCCGTTTATTGAACAGAAAGAAGTCTGTAATCACCACGGGAGGGAGGAAAGTGTTCTCCACAAAGGTTTCCGGGTCAAAGGCTATGAATCCGTTGATGCTTCCTAAATAGATGCGTCCTTTCTTGTCGATGTAGCCGGACTGGAAATTAAACTGGTTGCTCAGCAGCCCGTTGGCCGTGGTATAGACATGCTTGCTCTCCGTATCGGGATTGAAGCAGACCAGACCATGATTGGAAGTAATCCACAAGTTGCCCCGCTTGTCCTCGACCATCTTGTAGATGGTATTGCTCGGAAATCCTTTCGACATGTCATAACGGGTAAAATTGTCCGTTTCCGGATTGTAGCGGCAGAAGCCCTCACCCAGCGTCATGAACCACAGACGCTTCCTGCTGTCTTCGTAGATACTGATTACCTTATTGTAGGGAAGAGAGGTCGAATCATTCTCATTAGACAGATAATTCCTCCACTGCTGGCTTCTTACATTGTAGCAGAACACTCCATTAGAAAAAGTAGCAAACCACAGATTTCCGTTGAAGTCCTCCAGAATGTTATAAGTAAACATATTCTTCAGCTGAGGAATCCGGGTAAAGTCATCTGTAGAGCGATTGTACTTCAACAGACCGGACGTGGTGCCTATCCACACGTCTCCCGTAGTGGTCCTGCAAATGGTAAAGGCGTCATTGGCGACCATGGAATTCTCACTCTCACCCTTGGCATAATGTTTCACCTGCCTGGTCCGAAGATTCACCCGGTTCAGACCACCGGAGAACGTACCCACCCACAAATCATCCCCGTCCAGGCAAAGGCCGTGGACATTCTGATAAATGGCCGGATGCTCAAAAGGCTCTATCTTTCCGTTTTCCGGATTGTAATTGAACAAGCCTTTGTCTTCGGTACCTATCCACAAGGTGCCATCATTACTTTCACAGATTTCCCGTACACGACGGCCGAAATGCCTGAGATTGTCTCTCGGATAGAACTTCTCGAAATAAGTCCACTGATAAGGGCAATAGTTCACTCCACCGAAATAAGACCCTATCCACATGCCGTTCTCCTTGTCGCAACAGAGCGAATAAATGGCATTGTCCGACAATGCATACGAATCATCCTGGTCGGGAACGGTCAAATGGGTAATCTTGTCATTCGTCAGATTGTAAATATACAAGCCGGACTCTGCGCCCACCCACAGCTCGTTGTCAGATTTGAACTGCAAAGCCCTCACATAGGTGTTCAGCAGCTTCCGCGTCTTGCCGGTAGTCTGGTTTATCTCTGTCAACCCGTTCAGCGAAGCGATATACACACAATTATGGGGTCCGCTGACCTGCCAGTTGATAATATCATTCTTGAAAATCTCATTTCCTTCCGCATCCTTGAAAGGCTGCAGAGGAGTTTCAAAGTCAGCTTTCGTATAGTAAAGATTATCCGCATACAAGGCCAGCCAACACGTATTCCCATTCAGCCAAAAGCGGGTTACATTGGGCAGTCCCGAATCGTGCAGATGGTTCAGCAACCTCCCTTCATCCGGTTTATAGCAGAACAACCCCTGGTTTTCTACCGATATCCAGATATTATCGTCCTCGTCACTTCCAATCATGGTGACGAAATCCCTGATGATACTGCCGTTATCACTGGCCTCATCGAAAGCGGTAAAGGAATCCAGTACCGGGTCGTAAATAAAGACTCCCCCATCGGTACCAATCCAGATATTTCCCCGGCGGTCCTCGTAGAGCGCAGTTATGAAATTCTTGCCTAAACCGGAGTTCTCTTTCTTGTAAATACGGAAAGACAATCCGTCATAACGGTTCAGACCGTCCTTGGTTCCGAACCACATAAAGCCTTTCCTATCCTGCAAAATCTGATACACGGTGTTCTGCGAAAGACCGTTCCGGATATCCATCGTTCTGAAATAGTAATGAACAGCATCCTGCGCACAGACCGGCAATACCGCCCATAGGCACAGACTAAGGAAAAGCTTTATAATCAATCGTTTCATAACAACATTTTTAATGTACAATTTACCATTTACAAAGTACAATTTAACTATGCAGATGACAGCGCAGCCAAATTGTACTTTGTAAATGGTAAATTGTAAATGCCCCTATTTTTTAAGTGAATTGCAAATGCGTGTATTTATCTCTTTCACGCGTTTCTCATCCAGCTTTATCACCTTGCGGTCGTAAGTCATCAGACCGTTCACTTCCACCTCCACATCCGTGGTCTGTGTATAGACGGCTGCCGAGAAACCTCTTTTTATCATCTGATACAGCATATCGGCATATTTCACGTACTCATCAGTCACTTCTTTGGAAGAGTTGAACTGAACATATCCCCAGTTGCGGTTCGGTTCCCAAAGATGATCTTTCAAGACAAGGCCAATGCCGCCATACTCACCCAAAACCGTGGCGCGCTGTGCATCATACAAATACATTTCCGGTTGAGGATAGTTGTGGAGGTCGAGCATGTCACCGCAAGTATAATGGTTACCGCCACTTGCCGGATTCACCAGACGGGTCGGGTCATACTGTTTCGTCCATTCGGCTATCTCTACCGTCTTGAACTGCCCCCAGGCTTCATTGAACGGTACCCATGTACCGATACACGGATAAGAGTAGAGACAATCCATTATTTCCTTCCATTCCTTGTGATAATAGGCTTCGGATTCGGTGGAGCGTTTCAGTTCTGTTCCGTCGAAATAGCGGCGGTTCTGCCATTCCGGATTACGGTCACCGCTCGGCATATCCTGCCATACGATGATACCCAAACGGTCACAATGTGTGTACCAACGTGCCGGTTCCACCTTGATATGCTTGCGAATCATATTGAAACCGAAATCTTTCGTCTTCTGTACATCATACAGCAAAGCCTCGTCTGTGGGAGCTGTATACAGTCCGTCGGGCCACCAACCCTGGTCCAGAGGTCCAAACTGGAACAAAGCCTCGTTATTCAGTTCCAGGCGTACGATGCCATCCGCGTCACGACGGGTGGAGTACTTACGCATGGCAGCATAGCTGTCCACCTTATCCACTACCTTGCCTCCGCTTTTCAGAGTCACTTTCAGCGTATAGAGGAAGGGAGAATCCGGACTCCACAACTTGGCATTCTGGGGCATGGACACCTCCACCGGCTCTGCATTGATACTTTTGCCGGTGGCTACCAGTTGATTGCCGTCATACACATTCACTTCCACAAAGTCGGAAGGGCATGCACTATTCAATTCAGCCCTCACTGTCAACAGATTACGGTCAATATCGGGAGTGATACGGAGGTTCTTGATATGTTTTCCGGCAACCGGCTCCATCCATACCGTCTGCCAGATACCGCTTACGGGAGTGTACCAGATACCTTCCGGATTGCTGACCTGCTTTCCACGGGGTTGAGGTCCTTTATCCGTTGGGTCCCAAACTTTTACGACCAACTGATTATTGCCTTTGCCAGAAAGGGCGGCAGTAATATCGAAAGAGAACGGAGTAAATCCCCCCGTATGGCTGCCTACTTTCACATCATTCACCCATACATCCGTTTTCCAGTCGACAGCGCCAAAGTGCAACAGCACTTGTTTTCCCTTCCAGGCAGAAGGAATTTCAAAACTGCGCTGGTAGACCAGTTCCTGGTTTTCATTGATTCTTTTTCCAACTCCGGACAAGGAGGATTCGATGGCAAAAGGAACAAGTATCTGCCCTTCGAACTCTGCCGGAAGATGCTCACCTTTATTTATAACGGCATAATTCCACAGTCCGTTCAAGTTCTTCCAGTCACTCCGTTCCATGATGGGACGAGGATATTCGGGCAACACATTCGCGGGATTGATCTGGGATGCCCAGTCCGTTTTGATTTTATCACCTGCCGGCTTCCATTGCGCCGAGCTTCCGATTGCAAACAACGTCAAGAATGACGATATGAGGAAAAATCTTCTCATAGTATTATAACTTTTTATTGGTTTCTACGAAAGCAAAGATAAGCCGATTCAGAAAAAAAGAATAGAAATTTCGAACCAATAAATAGTATTTTTGTGGAATATCAAGGTATTACCATCTCATTTTATCAAAGAAATTCATCAAAGGCACCTTTTTCCGCTTTTCTTGCCACGCCTATGACAAGGTTTTGCCTTCCCATTGGCAAGACTTTGCCACCGCGTTGGCAAAACTTTGCCATAGGCGTGGCAAAAGTTTGCCAAGGCAGTGACAACTTGTTGGCAAAATACCTCCCTGATATACAAGGAGTAGCAAACAATAGACAGCAGGGAATGACTAATATCCCGGATTCTGCTGGTTCTCCAATGCCGGATTGGCATTTATCTCATCCTGCGAAATAGGAAGCACAATCTTCTCGAAAGTACGGTCGATTGTTTTTCCACGGTGACTCACCGGAATATCTTGAAAATCGTCGTTGAATTCGATGGTTCTGCCCATACGCATCATGTCGAAGAAGCGTTGTCCTTCACCAAAAAGCTCCTTGCTGCGCTCGTCCAGAATCATATCATCGGTAATGGTAGCGGCAGTGGCCGGTGCCAGTCCGGGAGAACGCCTGCGGATTTCATTCAGGTAACCGGCGGCGGCATCTGCGCCTGCTTCCTGCTTCGTGGAGTGCAAGGCTGCTTCGGCGGCAATCAGATATATCTCGGAAAGACGGATTATCTTGATATTGACGGCTGTATTGGTTGCCTTGCCGTCACCTGCCAGAGTGGTACTGCCCATATACTTGTAGCAGGCTCCCTTGCGTTCAATCTCATTGTCCACCCAGTATTCATCGTTGTCCATGATTCCCCAACGCACATCCGTCTCGTCTTCACCCAGACGGTTCAAGAAATAATCGCTGGCAAGATACCAGCCCATGGCATTCTTCAACTGTCCGTAGCGCATCAGGTAAAAGCCCAAAGAAGAAGTTCCCAGGTCTGATTCCTCAGTGGTGATGCCCAGCTCAAAGATGGACTCGGAACCAAACTGCTTGCTCCAGGAAGCCGTCCAATCGGCAGGCTCATACAGTTTGTACACACCGCTTTCTATAATCTCCCGGGCAGCGTTCAAAGCACCGTCATAATCTTCCATATAGAGTTTCACACGCGCTTGCAGGGCTATGTTGGTGTAATAGTCCGCATATCCGCTCTGCTTTGTCTTCTTCTTGGCAAGCAGGGCCGCCCCGTCCGACAAGTCCTGCAGAATCTGGCGATAGTTCTCCTCCACAGTAGCACGGGTGGGCTGGGCGTTCACCGTAAGCGGCTCGGTTACATTGGGAACTCCATAAGAGGTCTTGTTGTAATTGTAAGGAAGCCCGTAGAGACGGACCAAATCGAAATAGAACAGCGCCCTCAGAGTCAACGCCTGCCCTTTGGCTTCGGAAAAGTCTTCCATACTGCCCGATTCTTCCAGCTTCTCAATGTTGCTCAACAAGGTGTTGACCTGCAGAATGCAGTAATATCCACGGCTCCAGAAACCGGAATAAGTATTGCTGTTAGAAGTGTGGTTGAACGTATAGAATGCATCCAGTCCGCGTCCGGCAGCAAAAATCGTGAGGTCACCGCCCTTGGCATCACCGTACATAAAAAGGTTTCTGCCGTAATAGGACGATGAGGTCATCGCACTCATCACACCGTTGATAACCACCTGCGCATCGGCTACCGTACCGACAGCACCTTCTGCATTTCCGGAGTTGGTGGGCTGCATATCCAGAAAATCGTCACACGAAGTGAATGTAAAGGCACCAAGTATCACAAGTGCCAATAAATGATATATCTTTTTCATTGTTAGTTCCTCCAGTTCATTAAAATTTCAATTCAACGCCAACGACAAACGTTTTTCCGATAGGGGTTTCCCAACCACGTGTGCCGTATTCGCTCACTTCGGGGTCTGCCTCCTTGTATTTGGCTATTGTCCAAAGGTTGCTGGCAGTGAAGAAAAGGCGGGCATTCTCGATGAAAGCCTTGCGGGTCATGGCTTTGGGCAGCGTATAGGCCAATGAGAGATTCTTCAAGCGCAGATAACTGGCATTGAACAAGTGGCGGCTGCTGTATTGTTGCGGGTCATCGAGGTCTACACCTTCAATACGGGGCTCTGTACCGTTCGTATGGTCTGGCGTCCAAAGGTTGTTGTAGTAGCTTTTAGCACGGATACGCTCCCAATAATAACCGTCGTCGGCCACATCCATGTAGGCTCCATCGTACAAGTCTCCTCCTATCTTATAGGTAAAGCCCAACGAAAGGGCTATGCCTTTGTAGGAGACCGAGGTATTGATGCCCCCATACACTTTGGGAACGGCATTGCCGATGATGGTGTAGTTGGCATTGTTATAGTCATAAGTAGCTCCGCGTCCGTTATACTCAAAATCTCCGGCCTTGCCATTCTTGGGGTCATTTACATAGTAGACGTTCTTGCCGTTGGTCTTGTCCACACCTGCCCATTCGTATCCATAGAAAGCCAGCGTGGACTGACCTTCCCGGTATACATATTGCGCACGGCTGTCGCTACTGGTGGGGTCGTACCAGATAATGTCCGCACCGCCATACAACTCTTTCACCTCAGAACGGAGGAAGGTTGCGTTGACACCGGCACTCCATAACCATCCTTTACTATCAATGATGTCACCACTCAACTCCACCTCTACCCCATGGTTGTTGATGCATCCTACGTTCCGCAACGTAGAGGAAAATCCCGTAACCATCGAAATGGGAACATCCTGGAGCAGGTTCTTCGAATCACGGTTGAAGTATTCCACCGTACCGCGCAGACGCTGGCCGAAGAAGCCGAAGTCGATACCCACATTCGTGTTGTAGCTCGTCGTCTCCCAAGACAGCTTGTCATTGGTGACGGTAGTGATTGTACCGCCCGGGTTACCCATGTACTTACTGGTATAGCTCATCAAGCTCATATAGCCGTAATTGTCCGAAGGCAGCGTACCGTTAATACCATAAGAGGCACGTATACGCAGGTTGCTCAGGAAAGAATATTTGCTCATAAAACCCTCGCGCATGATGTTCCACGCTCCTGCCACTGACCAGAAGTTTCCCCAACGTTCCTGCTTGCTGAGCCGGGAAGAACCGTCGCGGCGGTAAGAACCGGAAATGAAGTAGCGTTCATCGTAATTATAATCCAACTTGGAGAGCACGGACACCATCGAGTTTCCCCAGGAATATCCGGCAGAAGTCTGCGTTCCGGCAGTAGAAACTGTATGAATGGTGCTGACCGCAAGATTGCTTCCTGTGGCACGCACATAGTCTGTCTTGTTCTTCTCCGCTTCGAAACCCACCATGGTGCCAACTGTGTGTTTGTCGAAGGTGCCGGTATAATTGGCGGTAGTGGAGGTAACCATCTTCTCGTATGTAGTACGGTATTCGTTGACATTCCCATTGTCTGCCGAGCCTTTATAGTGATTGGCACTGTAATAGATATGGTCTTTTACAGTAGTATTGTCGTAAGAGTAGATAGAACGAAGGTCCAGGCCCGGCATCAGATGCAGGGTGAGCGTCTCCGCAGCCATGATTTTGGTACTGGTAGAACCGTTCTCCCACTCTTTGTCATAATAAAGTCCATTGTAGGCGTAGCTACCGTAACGTTCGGTCCAGAGCTCGCCGGTCTTGTAATCAGTGGGCCAGTAGAGTCCCCACAGCAAGTTACGGGTCTGCATGAAGTAATTGCTGCCCGTGTTGCGTGTATCATTATAACCGCTTTTCTTGGTACGCGCCAGGCTGGCATTAGTGGTCAGTTCAAGGAATTTCCCCACCTTCTGGGTGAGGTTCAGGCGACCGGAAACACGGTCGAAGCTGTTCATCTTCAAACGTCCTTCGTCCTGGGTATAGGAAAGGGAAGTGTAATAGTTGGTATTCTGCGTAGCACCACTGACGGACATATCGTAGGTCTGATAAATGGCGGTACGGAAATATGCCTTGTCCCAATCGTAGTATTTGCCTCCACGCCCGGAGTTGTCGTACTCAAGGATATTGACGTTCTCGTAAGCTCCCGTACCATTTGTGGTAAATTGGTAGCCATGTTTGTTGAAACGGCTGTTCAACTGGCCTATGGCATAGGCTGCCGCCTTTTCGTCCGTTTCGCCCTTACCGCTTGTACGGGCATCGTGAAATACGGTGTAGAGCATATTCACATTCTCCTGTACGCTGGCCGTTTCATAGTTGTCCGTTGCCCAGCAGGGCGTGAAGCCCACTTCGGCTTTCAGCGTCACCACCGGCTTGCCAATCTGTCCTTTTTTGGTAGTAATCAGAATGACGCCGTTTGCCGCACGCGACCCATAAAGCGAGCTGGCCGCCGCATCTTTCAATACAGAAATAGATTCGATGTCTTCCGGGTTCAACGTATTCATGATGTTGTTGGTAGAATAGAGCTCACCGCTCATCTGCCCCGTATTGCCCGAAGAGACCGGAACACCGTCCACTACATACAACGGTTCATTCCCGGCATTCATAGAACCTATGCCACGGATGCGGATGGCCGGTGCGGAACCCGCCTGGCCGGAATTATTCGTCAGTTGCAAGCCCGCCACTTTACCGTTCAACGCGTTTTCAAAGCTGGTCGTCGGAATGTCTTTCAGCGCATCCGCTTTCACTAAAGAAGCCGAACCTGCATAGCTGCTCTTTTTGGCCGTGCCGTAAGCCACCACCATCACTTCATCCAGCAGTTCCGAATCCGATTTCAGCACCACCTTCATAGCAGGCTTTATGGCAGCTTCTACTTTCTGCATACCTACAAAAGAGACAATCACTGTCTTTGCCGTGCCCGGCACATTCAAGATTGTAAATTTACCTTCGATATCGGTCACGGCCCCCAGCGTTGTACCCTTCACCAATACCGATGCCCCAATAATCGGCTCATTGTTGTCCTCGGCAAATACTGTTCCCGAGACCGTAGACGTCTGAGCCATCACTCCTGCCCCCATAACCAGGCAGACAATGATTAACAAGAAGAATTTCTTTCTCATGCTTCTCTTCCTTAAAATTAGTCAATCAAAACACTTTTTAATATCCAAACGCTGCAAAGGTATGTATCTTTTTCAAAAAGAAAAGCAATAGTATTCAAAAAGCTTCATTTTGATTGTATTTTAAGCCAAATACAAGCAATATGTCTATAGTCTAAGCATTCCAAGCAATAAGTATGATGCTGGATACGGAAATATAAGCAATGCCAAAGAAGATATATCCGGATTTTAAGATATGACACGTCCCGGCATACAACTTTTTTCGTAACTTTGCACAGTTTTAAAATACACTGAACGAATGGAGTTTAAGTATGACGTTATTGTAATCGGCGCCGGACACGCAGGATGCGAAGCCGCTGCCGCTGCTGCAAACCTGGGTTCGAAGACTTGTCTTATCACAATGGATATGAACAAAATCGGACAGATGAGTTGTAACCCGGCAGTGGGAGGCATCGCCAAAGGACAGATAGTACGCGAAATAGACGCCTTGGGAGGATATATGGGATTGGTGACAGACCAGACAGCCATACAGTTCCGTATACTGAACCGTTCCAAAGGTCCCGCTATGTGGAGTCCGCGCGCGCAGTGCGACCGCAACAAATTCATCTGGGCATGGAGAGAGATACTGGAAAATATCCCCAACCTGCATATCTGGCAGGATACCGTGCAGGAAATCCTCGTTGAAAACGGTGAGATTACGGGAGTAGTCACATTATGGGGAGTAACGTTCCATGCCAAATGTGTAGTACTCACCGCAGGAACTTTCCTCAATGGACTGATGCACGTGGGACGTACCATGCTTCCAGGTGGACGTATGGCAGAACCTGCATCCTACCAATTAACCGAATCCATCGCAAAGCATGGCATCACCTTTGGACGCATGAAGACGGGAACCCCCGTACGCATAGATGGACGCAGCGTGCATTATGAGGATATGGAAATCCAAGACGGAGAATGTGACTTCCACAAGTTCTCGTTCATGGACACTCATGTACGCCATTTGAAACAGCTCCCTTGCTGGACCTGCTTCACCAACGAAGAAGCACACCGCATCCTGCAGGAAGGTCTGCCGGATTCTCCCCTTTTCAACGGACAAATCCAAAGTATCGGCCCACGTTATTGCCCCAGTATAGAAACCAAGATTGTGACTTTCCCCGACAAACCGCAGCACCAGCTTTTCCTGGAGCCCGAAGGGGAAACAACCCAAGAGCTCTACTTGAATGGATTCTCTTCTTCATTGCCCATGAACATCCAGATTGCAGCATTGAAAAAGATACCGGCGTTCAGAGACCTCGTCATCTACCGCCCGGGCTATGCCATCGAATACGACTTCTTTGACCCCACCCAACTGAAACATACGCTGGAAACGAAGAATATAAAGAATCTGTTCTTTGCCGGACAAGTAAACGGAACAACCGGTTACGAGGAAGCAGCTGGACAAGGAATCATGGCAGGTATCAACGCCCACATCAATTGCCACGGTGGAGAACCGTTCACCCTTGCAAGGGATGAAGCATATATCGGCGTTTTAATCGATGACTTGGTAACAAAAGGTGTGGACGAGCCTTACCGTATGTTTACTTCCCGTGCCGAATATCGCATCCTGCTCCGTATGGATGATGCGGACATGCGACTCACGGAAAAAGCCTGGAAGCTGGGACTCGCCAAGGAAGAGCGGTACAAGCTGCTGACAGAAAAACGTGAAGCCGTGAACCGGATTATAGACTTCGCGCGGAATTACTCGATGAAACCGGCATTAATCAATCCGGTATTGGAGCAGCTCGGCACTACTCCACTGCGCCAAGGATGCAAATTGATAGATTTGATAAACCGTCCGCAGATAACGATTGAGAACATTGCCGAACACGTCAGTGCCTTTAAACGAGAACTGGATAAAATATCCGATAGAAAGGAAGAAATTGTAGAAGCTGCAGAAATACTCATCAAGTACGAGGGATACATCGGACGCGAACGGATTATTGCGGATAAATTGGCAAGATTGGAAAGCATCAAGATAAAAGGTAAGTTTGACTATAATTCCATTCAATCCCTTTCTACCGAAGCTAGACAGAAGCTGATGAAGATAGATCCGGAAACAATAGCCCAAGCGAGTCGGATTCCGGGAGTATCTCCAAGCGACATCAACGTGCTACTGGTACTTTGCGGACGATAGAGCGCAAAGTTCCACGTGAAACAAAGAATTCAATAAACGTATTAAATAAACTGATTATGAGCAAAGAAACTCTTACCAAAAGCATCCGAGAAATACCCGACTTCCCCATTCCGGGAATTCTATTCTACGATGTAACTACCTTGTTCAAGGAGCCTACCGCCTTGCAGGAACTCTCGGACACACTATACGAGATGTATAAAGACAAAGGCATCACCAAAGTAGTGGGTATAGAATCAAGAGGATTCATTATGGGCCCCATTCTCGCCACCAGACTGGGGGCAGGCTTCGTACCTATCCGCAAGCCGGGAAAGCTTCCTGCAGAAACCATTGAAGAAAGCTATGATAAAGAATATGGCAAAGACACCGTGCAGATGCACAAGGATGCCATCAATGAAGACGATGTAGTATTGCTACACGACGACTTGCTGGCAACCGGTGGAACAATGGAAGCCGCCTGCAAACTGGTGAAACAGATGAACCCCAAGAAAGTGTATGTAAACTTCATCATCGAGCTGAAAGAGCTTCATGGCAAGGATGTGTTTGGAGATGATGTGGAAGTGGAGGCTGTGCTGTCGCTTTAGCCATTTCATATTTCACCACAGATTACACAGATTAACACAGATTATTTATCCACCACAAAACACAGTTTTATCAAAGAGAAATCTGCGCTAATCTGTGTAATCTGTGGTGAAACGTCGGTATTATGGAAGAACTCAGAACTAACGACTACCTCAAAGGGATTGTATCCAACCTTCCCGAAAGTCCCGGTATTTACCAATATCTGAATACCGAAGGGACTATTATATATGTAGGAAAGGCAAAGAATCTGAAGCGAAGAGTGTCTTCCTACTTCAACCGGGAGCACGAACCGGGAAAGACGAGGGTGCTGGTCAGCAAGATTGCAGATATCCGATATATCGTGGTGAATACGGAAGAAGACGCGCTATTGCTGGAAAACAATCTTATCAAGAAATACAAGCCTCGCTACAACGTACTGTTGAAAGACGACAAGACGTATCCCAGCATCTGCGTGCAGAACGAATACTTTCCACGTGTATTCAGAACCCGGAAGATAATCCGTAACGGTTCCTCCTATTATGGCCCTTACAGCCATATACCTTCCATGTACGCATTACTCGACCTCATCAAGCATCTGTACCCTTTGCGTACATGCCACCTGAACCTCTCTCCGGAAAACATACGTGCCAGAAAGTTCAATGTTTGCCTGGAATACCACATCAAGAACTGTGCAGGACCTTGCATCGGGAAGCAAAGCCAGGAAGAGTATCTGAAAAACATCGCTGAAATCAAGGAAATACTCAAAGGGAATACCCAGGAGATAGAACGGATGCTTTTCCAGCAAATGCAGGAACTGGCAGCCGAAATGAAGTTTGAAGAAGCACAGAAGATAAAGAAGAAATACCTGCTGCTGGAAAACTACCGGGCGAAATCGGAAGTGGTAAGCAACGTGCTGCACAATATCGACGTGTTCTCCATCGAGGAAGACAGCGATGAAAAGTCCGCTTTCGTCAACTACCTACACATTACGAACGGTGCCATCAACCAGGCTTTCACCTTTGAATACAAGAAACGATTGAATGAGAGCAAAGAAGAACTGCTCTCTCTCGGCATCATCGAAATGCGGGAAAGATACAAGAGCCTTTCTCGTGAAATCATCGTGCCTTTTGAACTGGATATGGAGCTGAAAGATGTCGTCTTTACCATCCCGCAACGGGGAGACAAAAAGAAACTGCTGGAACTCTCCATCCTCAATGTGAAGCAGTACAAAGCCGACCGCCTGAAGCAAGCCGAAAAGCTGAATCCGGAGCAACGGACCGTGCGCCTGCTGAAAGAGATACAGCAAGAGCTGCACCTGGACCGCCTGCCCATGCAGATAGAATGTTTCGACAACTCCAACATCCAGGGTTCCGACCCCGTGGCCGGGTGCGTGGTCTTCGTCAAGGGGAAACCTTCCAAGAAGGATTACCGCAAGTACAATATCAAGACCGTAGAGGGACCGGATGACTATGCCTCCATGAAAGAGGTCGTAAAACGGCGCTATCAGCGCGCTATAGAAGAGAAAGCACCCCTGCCCGACCTTCTTATCACCGACGGCGGAAAAGGGCAAATGAGCGCCGTAAAAGAGGCGATAGACGAGCTTGGCCTGAACATCCCCATCGCCGGACTTGCCAAAGATGGCAAACACCGCACTTCCGAGCTATTGTATGGCTACCCTCCCCAGACCATCGGATTGAAACAGAACACCCCCCTCTTCCGACTGCTGACGCAGATTCAAGATGAAGTGCACCGCTTCGCCATTACCTTCCACCGCGACAAGCGCAGCAAACGGCAGATTGCCTCCGCACTGGACGAGATAAAAGGTATCGGTGAAAAGACGAAAAGCGCGTTGCTCAAGGAGTTCAAAAGCGTGAAGCGTATCCGCGAAGCATCTGCCGAGGAGCTTGCCGCCGTGGTGGGAGAAGCGAAAGCCAAAATCATCCAGACCTATTTCTCAGAGAAATAATGACTGATAAATCAGCCTGCAAAGCCATGCACACAACGAATTAATTCGTAACTTTGTCCCCTCAAAAAGACAAAAACAACATGAGAGTAGTGATACAACGTGCCGGACACGCTTCCGTCACCATCAACGGAACCTGCAAAGCCTCCATTGGAAAGGGCCTCATGATACTCGTAGGCATCGAAGAATCCGATGGAAAAGAAGATATTGACTGGCTTTGCAAGAAGATAGTCAATCTGCGCATTTTCGATGACGAAAACGGCGTAATGAACAAATCCATTCTTGAAGCAGACGGCGAGATACTGGTTATCAGCCAGTTCACCCTCCACGCCTCCACCAAGAAAGGCAACCGTCCCTCCTACATACGGGCAGCACGGCCGGAAATATCCGTCCCGCTGTACGAACAATTCTGCCGGGAACTGAGTTTAGCATTAGGTAAAGAAATAGGTACCGGCGAATTTGGTGCCGATATGAAAGTAGAACTGATGAACGATGGTCCCGTGACCATCTGTATAGATACAAAAAACAAGGAATAATGACGTTAGAAGAAGCACAGAAACAAGTGGATTCCTGGATAAAGGAATACGGAGTGCGCTATTTCAGCGAACTCACCAATATGGCGATACTGACCGAAGAAGTGGGCGAACTTGCCCGCGTCATGGCACGCAAGTATGGCGACCAATCCTTCAAGAAAGGAGAAAAAGACAATCTCGACGATGAGATGGCAGATGTTCTTTGGGTACTTCTCTGCCTTGCGAACCAGACCGGAGTGAACCTGACAGACGCCTTCTGCCGCAACTTCGAGAAGAAAACCAGACGTGACCAGACAAGACATATCAATAACCCTAAATTGAAAGACCATGGAGAAGAATGAGCCTACCCAGAGTAAGTATGACGCCGCCCTGGCAAAGTACAACACCCAACTGGATGATGCGGAAATAGCTGCACAAGCTGCCAGAATCATTGCAGAGAAAGTGCCGGCAAACAACACGCCGGAGGTAAAGAAATTCCTTTTCAACTGCATTGACCTCACCACACTGAACAGTACGGACAGCGACGAAAGTGTCATGAAATTCACCCAGAAAGTGAATAAATTCGACGAAGAGTTCCCCGACCTGAAGAATGTGGCAGCCATCTGTGTATACCCCAATTTTGCAGAAGTCGTAAAAGACACGCTGGAAGTGGAAGATGTAAAAATAGCTTGTGTATCAGCAGGTTTCCCCTCCTCCCAGACTTTCATTGAAGTGAAAGTGGCAGAAACTGCCATGGCACTGATGGAAGGCGCCGATGAAATAGACATCGTTATTTCGGTGGGCAAGTTCCTGGCGGGAGACTATGAAGGCATGTGCGAGGAGATACAAGAACTCAAAGCAACCTGCAAAGAGCACCACATGAAGGTAATCCTCGAAACCGGAGCCTTGAAGACGGCTTCGAACATCAAAAAAGCATCCATCCTTTCCATATATTCGGGTGCCGATTTCATCAAGACTTCCACCGGCAAGCAACAGCCTGCCGCCACACCGGAGGCCGCTCTGGTTATGTGCCAGGCCATCAAGGAATATCACGAGCTGACGGGTATCAAGGTAGGCTTTAAGCCCGCAGGAGGAATCAACTGCGTGAACGATGCACTGATTTATTACACCATCGTCAAGGAAGTGCTCGGCGAAGAATGGCTGAACAACGAACTGTTCCGCTTGGGAACCAGTCGTCTTGCCAACCTGCTGCTTTCGGAAATCAAGGGCGAGGAAATGAAATTCTTCTAAGAGAAAGCTGTATTTACCTATAAATAAAGCCTGATGGAGTGGGTTCCATCAGGCTTTCTCATATTATCAACCGGAAACAGTTCCGTCATTTTTCCCGCTCTACCACATAATCCAGATACCCGGCTAGCGCTGCTTTTACCTCCGTATCGGGCAAAGAAGCCAGCAAAGAAAGAGCCTTTTCCTTATAGTCATACATCACTTGCGAAGCATACTCTATACCACCATTCTGCTTGGTAAATTCGATTAAATGGGCTATTTCGCCAGGCGTTGCCTCCCCATTCTTTATCTTTACGGCAATTTCTTCCGCTGTTTTATCCTTCACGGTATTGAGCACATGAAGCGCAGGTAGAGTCAACTTCCCCTCCACCATATCATTTCCGGTAGGTTTGCCTATTTCCTTGCTCTCGGAGTAATCGAAAATATCATCCTTTATCTGAAAACAAAGCCCGATATATTCACCGAACAGACGCGCAGATTCCGCCTTTTCATCGCTGGCTCCCACCGAGAGAGCGCCCGCCTTCGTACAAGCTGCAAAGAGCACGGCCGTCTTCTTGCGGATAACGTCGAAATAGACTTCCTCGGAGAAATGGAGATTGCTGACGTTGGAAAGCTGCAGAAGTTCACCATCTGCCAAATCCTGCCCCAGGCAGGAGACGATGTCGATAATGTCATGGTTACGGGTCATGCCCACTTGCACCAACGCTGTTGCAAGCAGATAATCGCCTGCCAGTACGGCTACTTTATTATTGAAAATGGCATTAACGGAGAGTTGTCCACGGCGTTCAGTACTTTCGTCCACTACATCATCGTGCACAAGGCTGGCATTATGAAGAAGTTCCAACGCAACCGCAGCATGCAGGGTTGCAGGACATACCTTGCCAAAAAGCTTCGCAGCCAGAAGCACCAGAATGGGGCGCATCATCTTCCCGTTCTTCTGCCGGATATGCGCAATTACGCTGTTCAGCAAAAGGTTGGAACTGGAGAGAGTACTTTCAAAAAGCTTCTTGAAGTCCTCCAATTCCTCAGAAATCGGAGATTTTATCAATGATGAGTTGTCCATGCATCGCTATTTGCCTACAAAAATAGTAATAAAACGGTTAATACGGTATTTTTTTGTACTTTTACCATGAAAAAAAGGATTAAATGTATGAATTCAATCGATAAACTGTTTTTGCTCGATGCCTATGCACTGATATATCGAGCCTATTACGCGTTCATCAAGAACCCGAGAATCAATTCAAAAGGATTCAACACTTCGGCCATTCTGGGCTTTGTAAACACCCTGGAAGAAGTGCTCAAAAAAGAGAATCCCACACACATAGGAGTAGCCTTCGACCCGTCGGGCCCCACCTTCCGCCACGAGGCCTACGAGCAATACAAGGCACAGCGCGAGGAGACACCCGAGGCCATCCGCCTTTCCGTACCTATTATAAAGGACATCATCCGCGCCTACCGCATTCCCATCCTCGAAGTATCCGGCTACGAAGCCGACGACGTGATAGGCACGCTCGCCACCGAAGCCGGACGGCAGGGCATCACCACCTATATGATGACTCCCGACAAGGACTACGGGCAACTGGTATCGGACCGCGTCTTCATGTACCGCCCCAAGCACACCGGCGGATTCGAAGTGATGGGTACCGAAGAAGTAAAAACCAAGTTCAACATACAGACCACCGAGCAGGTCATCGACATGCTGGGACTGATGGGTGATGCTTCCGACAACATCCCCGGCTGTCCGGGTGTGGGCGAGAAAACCGCACAGAAACTGATTGCCGAATTCGGCAGCATCGAAAATCTGCTGGAGCATACCGACCAGCTGAAAGGCGCACTGAAAACGAAAGTGGAGACCAACCGCGAGATGATTACCTTCTCCAAATTCCTTGCCACCATCAAAACAGATGTTCCCATTCAGCTCGACA